>Ga0153942_1000768_pt1 | contig 12889 bp, 11 predicted proteins | sample TSNJ026MetaG_FD_104731 | JGI IMG/M metagenome (GOLD analysis project Ga0153942, IMG submission 104731) | Attine ant fungus gardens microbial communities from New Jersey, USA - TSNJ026 MetaG | ecosystem: Host-associated > Fungi > Mycelium > Unclassified | place: USA: New Jersey, Brendan T. Byrne... | reverse complement strand
TTTACCAAAGGTTTTACTACATTGCTCTACTGCCACTTTCACATTTTCTTCTTCAATCACAAACGATTGGTAATACTTTAATTTGATTACTATTACCTTTAATCTCTTTAGCTAACTGCTCTATCTTTTCTTTTCTTCGACCTATCAATACAACATTAGCACCCTTTTCAGCATCTGCTTTTGCTACATCTGCGCCTAAACCACTTGATGCTCCTGTAACAATAGCAACTTTATTCTCTAAATTATATAGATTCATATTACAAGAAAAGAAGTTGAATTATTAGAATAATAATTTCAAACTTCTTTTATTATACCATTAGTATTTAATCAGATATATTTCATCATATCAACGGCAGTATTCTATCGATAACTAATATATAATTATAATAATTTCTACACCAGCACCTACAGCTACACCTACAATCGTTACATTGCATGTAGTATATAAGAGTTAGAATTAGAATAATTAATAATACACACCTATACGGATTATACTCTGTCCATTTTGCATACAATGTGATATCCGCTGTTATTGCTGTAGAAAAATTCCACTTATTTACAAAGGTTTCATCATCAATATACCAACCTTCAAATGTATATCCTTGTCTTGTTGGTTGTGCAGGTTCTGTCGCCACTTCTCCATGGCTAACTATTTGACTAGCTACTGGCGTTCCTAAGTTGCTTTCAAATGTTACTGTGTGTTCACTTTTTATCCATTTTGCATATAATATCATATCAACTGTTATCGTTGTAGCAAAATTCCACTTATCTGCAAAGGTTTCATTATCAACATACCAATCATCGAAGGTGTAATTTTCTCTTGTTGGGTCCGTTGGTTTAGTAGCTGATTCTCCATAAGTGACTGTTTGGCTATCTACTGAGGTTCCTCCATTGCATTCAAAGACGAGTGTGAATTGATTTATTATCCATTTTGCATACAGTGTCATATCCTCAATAATCGGTGTCGCAAAATCCCATTCATCTAAAAAAGTGACATTAGTGACTGTTGTCTCAAAAACGGATTTATTCAAGAATGTTACATCATCGCTATACCAGCCATCAAATGTATATCCTTCTCTTGTTGGATTCGTTGGTTTCGTTGCTGTTTCTCCATGGGTCACTGTTTGACTTGCTACTGGGGTTCCTCCATTACACTCAAAGCAAACCGTATATAGATTAAGACTCCATTTTGCATACAGTGCAATTTCGTCTGTTACCACTGTACTAAAATCCCATTCATTTTCAAATGTTACATCATCGCTATACCAACCATCAAATGTATATCCTTCTCTTGTTGGATCCGTTGGTTTCGTTGCTGGTTCTCCATGGGTCACTGTTTGACTAGCTACTGGGGTTCCTCCATTGCTTTCAAAAGTGAATGTGTATTGATTAAGACTCCATTTTGCATACAATGTCATATCGTCTGTGACTGCTGTCGCAAAATCCCATTCATTTTCAAATGTTACATCATCAATAAACCAACCATCAAACGTGTAATTTTGTCTTGTTGGGTCCGTTGGTTTCGTTACTGGTTCTCCATAGGTCACTGTTTGACTAGCTACTGGTGTTCCTCCATTGCTTTCAAAAGTTACATCAGAAGTCAATAGTTTCCCTATATAATTAATATCATAATTGTTTAATGGGTGATTTGTAATACTTGTACTTGCAAATCCAATATTAGGATATAAAGTAGTTGCATTATCTGGAGGGTTATAGGCAGTTCTTGCTGTATTCCTCGTAAAAACTGTACTACTAGCAGTATTTAAATTAGTATAAGTTGTATCCTCTGTATAAATACCTCCACCATTAGTACCTGCTTTATTATCTGTAATATAGTTTGTACCAGTAATATTTAATTTCCCAGTGGCTACAACAAAAATACCTCCACCATTACTAGTAATAGTATTATTAGTAATATAACTACCACCAGTAATATTTACTATCCCATTTGAAGCTATACCAATTCCACCACCTATACCTGCACTATTTTCACTAATACTTCCATTAGACATATTAAAGTTACCAACAAATGCATATACACCACCACCATAATTAGCTGCTATATTTTGGATGATTTTACCACCCGTCATAGTAAATGATCCAAAAACACCTGTACCTGTATAGTCAGCAATAACTACGCCACCGCCATAATTTCGTGAATTGTTTTCACTAATAGTACCTTGTGATAGATTAAATATACCACCTCTAATATATACGCCGCCACCATAACCGGCTGTATTATCGGTAATAATACCTCCATACATATTAAAATTGCTAAAAGTTAGTACTCCTCCACCGTAACCAACTGTATTTTTAGTAATTGTACCACTATACATATTAAATATACCAGACCTATTTATAAGAACACAACCGTAAGTAGCTGTATTATTGATAATGGTACCACCATACATGTTGACTGTTTCATAAGTCCTTACAGCACCGCCATCAGTATTATAACAGTTCGTTATTGTAGTATTGCTATTCATGTTAAAAGTTCCACTACGTACATCTATTCCTCCGCCAACATCATTACCATTTAGGGTAATGTTTTGTAAAATAAGAGTCCCATTTACTGTAAAATGTCTCACAGAAGGATTATTTTGAGATAAAATCCAGTTATTTCCTGATATTGATTGAATTGTAATCTCTTTTTCAATTCCAACAGCTCCTACAAAGATCATATTACTTGAAATTTCAATAGTATCTCCTGAAGCAGCACTGTTAATAGCATTTTGTAAGTCTTCACTAGTACTTCCTGGTGGCAATATCGTAGTAGCTCTGAGTATTGTTTCTTCTTTCAAAGGTTCAACTATATCTGTCATATTAGATACAATCTTATTTTCCGATTCCATTTTTTCACATACTTTCTTTAATAAAATTCATAAAAATATCTTTACATTACAATATATTCTTAAAAAAAATCTATGTGCAGGTATGTAGGCAAAAGATTCAACCTCTATAAATATGAAAGTGAATATCTTATACTTTTCAATATTTCATAAAAGTTAATTTATTCAAATACACTTTTCTTATAACACTAAAAGACTATATATTTATTATTTTATTAACTGATCAACAAAATACTTTTTTAGTATACAAAGATGACTTTAGATTAACTCTTAGTATAGATTCGCTGAATATGATGCATTGTACTCTAAAATCAGATATGAACAAACTATCTAATACAGGCATATACTGTATCAAATAAACTATAAAATAAAGGAGGTGTATCATTTTGGAAAACAACAAATTATATATTGGATCAATTGCTCCAGATTTCATGGCAACTACTACATCTGGTCCTCTTAAAATGTCTGATTATAAAGGAAAATGGGTCATTTTATTTTCACATCCCGGTGATTTTACTCCCATTTGTACAACAGAATTCGTTGCCTTTGCGAATGCTAATAACGAGTTTGTACAAAGAAACACTCAACTAATAGGTCTAAGTATCGATAGTAACTCTTCACATCTTGCTTGGATTCATTCTATCTACACAAAAACTGGAATTACAATACCATTTCCAATAATCGCTGATAGAACTGCTGATATCTCTAGATTGTATGGCATGATAGCTCCAGAAGTCAGTCAACAAGAAACTGTTCGAAATGTCTTCTTTATCGATCCAGAACAAACAATACGAGCCATTCTTATTTATCCAATGACAAATGGACGTAATATTTCAGAAATTTTACGGTTACTTATTGCTTTACAGACAACAGATGAACAACATGTAGTAACACCAGCTTCTTGGCAACCTGGTCAACCAGTGATGGTTCCTGCTCCTACAAGCTATCAACAACTTATTCAACGTGTTCAAGATCCACAAGAATTAAATCTTGATTGTATAGATTGGTATTGGTGCTATAACAAAACAAATCAATCACCGCAACGAATTATAGACATTCTTAATAATTAAACGATACGTGAGGCTGTAGCAAGAATAACAGTCTCTTTTTCTTATCCAAACAATTAACATTAGCGTTTGTTGCATTACTAAAAAGGTAGATAACTCAATGATTTTCTTCATCAAATTTCTACCTCATAAAATTATTTAATTTATATATTTTCGGGGAGGAAAATATATTATCCTAAATCTTTACCATTCGATTCAATTACTTTTTTATACCAATAGAAAGAATCCTTTTTGAGACGACTACCTGTCCCTAATCCAAAATCATCTAAGTCTACATAAATATAACCATAACGTTTCGACATTTCCGCTGTTGATGAACTAACAATATCAATTGGTCCCCAACTTAAGTAAGCAATAATATCGACACCATCTTTTATACACTCTTTCAATTGAACAATGTGTTGACGTAAATAGTCAATCCGATACTCATCATGAATACCATCCTCTTCTACTACATCAATTGCTCCTAACCCATTTTCAGCGATCATAATTGGTTTTTGATAACGATCCCAATATTGGGATAAACTATGATAGAAACCTAATGGATCTGCACGCCATTCCCATGGCGTTGGTTCTAAGTTAGGATTTTGTTCAGCATCAAATGGTGTCATTGTATTTTTAGTAGAATCGACAATACGACTATAGTAATAAGAAATCGCCATAAAATCCATAACATTATTCTTTAATAGATCTTCATCACCATTTTGTACTTTTAAATCAATATTATTATCTTCAAAATAACGTAAAGCAAATACTGGATATTCACCTCTAAGTTGTACATCAGTAAAATAATATTGCATTCTATTTTTCTTCATTGTCAGAATAACATCTTCAGGTTTACAAGTAGCTGGATAGAATGTTCCATCAGCAACCATTGTTCCCAGACAAGCATCAGGATCAATACTTCTTGCTAGTTCTACTACTTTAGCTCCTGCGACAAATTGATTATGAACTGCTTGATACATTAATTCTTCCATATTTTCAGCTTGATCATCATAAATTCCTAAGCTCCCAAATTGTACTGTAGGAAGTAAGTTAATTTGATTACATACAATCCAATATTTTACTTTTCCTTTGTATCTTTCTAATAATACTTTTCCATATCTGACAAAGAAATCAATCATTTTACGATTCCCAAAACCACCATATTCAGTAACTAAATATAAAGGAATGTCATAATGAGACATTGTCATTACTGGTTCCATACCATTTTTAATAATTTCATCAATTAAACTATCATAGAATTTTAATCCTGCTTCATTCGGTGTTAGTTCATCTCCTTTAGGAAAAATTCTTGACCAAGAAATACTTGTACGGAAAGCTTTAAACCCCATTTCTTTCATTAATGCTAAATCTTCTTTATATGTATGATAGAAATCAATACCATATCGTTTTGGAAAGTAACTTTCATTATCATTCAAAGCATCTTTAATACCAGCATACGTTCCACCGCCTTCTTTTTCACTAAATGTACGATCTAAATTTTTATCATAAGCATGAATATCAGATGTTGATAATCCACGTCCATCTACATCATACTCCCCTTCTATTTGGCAAGCTGCAACAGCTCCACCCCATAAAAAACCGTTTGGAAATTCTTTCAAAACTTCTTCCATGTTAGTCCTCCTTCAATTTATTTATTAACCAAGTCCATCTAGCTAATAAAGTCATAAACAGCATTGCTATATTACCAATCGTAATAACCGCAATAATTGTTCCTATCCCATATTCGCCACCCATAATAACTCCTAATAGTAATAATAAGCAATCAATTGTCATTCTAACAATGTTATATTTAATATTCATTCTTTCCATAATCGCAAAACATAAGGCATCATAAGGATTTTTTCCACAATTTGTTTTAGAGGAAGAAGCTATCGCAAAAGATAAACAAATAATTCCTAAGATAAAACCTATGATTCGCATCCAACTATTTAAACTAGGGATAATCATCATACCTACTGTAATTCCCCATGAAGTTGCAATGGGAAATACAACACTGCCAATGCCTATTTGTTTTTTGTCCATGATAAACGCTACGACAAACATAACTGTGTTTACTATCAAATTAGATACCGATAAAGAAATACCAAATTGTTTTTCCATACCATCAAATAATGTTGTCAAAGAATCACAGCCTAATGTTGCTTGAATTAAAAACACACAACTAATACCTAAGACGATAGCACTACAACTTAATATCGATAAATGAAATACTATATCTCTATTTTTTTTCATAGTTTAAGAAAGAATGTTGTTTTATCAATAACATACTACTCTAAATCCTCTCCATTGGATTGAATAACTCTTTGATACCAATAGAAAGAATCTTTTCTAATTCTCTTACATTCTTTCGAATCATCATCCGTTCTATCAACATAAATGAACCCATAACGTTTTTTAACACCATTACTTGTTGATAATAAATCCAATGCTGACCAAGGACAATAGGCTAGTATTTCAACACCATAATCAATCGCTCTTTTAGTCGCTTTAATATGATTACGTAAATAATCAATACGATAACCATCATGAATTTTACCATCCTCATTCAAAGTATCAAAAGCACCTAAACCATTTTCTGTAATCATTAATGGTTTATGATAACGTGTATAGATATCTCTAAAAATATATTCTAATCCCGTTGGATCAATCGCCCAGTCCCAATCCGTTGTATCTAAGATTGGATTTTTGCACATTTCATAGAATCCTGGATGTGTTTCAAAACCAGACATCTCTCCTTTTTTCCCTGACCAGTTAACTCCACTATAACGAATTTCTTTTCCTTCACCTTCTGGAGATGCTTTCGCACATTCGCTAGCATAATAATTTAAAGCTAAGAAATCTGAATATCCTTCTTTGATTAATTCCATATCACCTGGTTCTATTACTGGTGCCAACCCATGATTTTCTAAATAGATCATTGCTGATTTTGTATAGATACCTTTAAAATAAATATCTAAATAATAAGCATTTCTTAAATCATGAGCGTTTTGGGCTGCCATGACATCTTCTGGTTTAGAAGTTAATGGGTATACTGGTGCATAACCTAACGCCGCTCCTACTAACCCATTTGGAACTAATTCATGGACTAGTATACATGCTAGTGCATGTGCTACGTTCATATGGTGATTAATTTGATAACGTAATTGATTATTAGTTTGTAATTCTTCAGGAATATAGCATTTTTGTGTCCAATATTGGACAATTATGCTTTGTTCATTAATTGTTGTCCAATACTTCACCTTATCTTTAAATTCATTGATAATATATCTTGCATAATATTCAAAGTCTGCAACAATTTGACGATTAAGCCAACCACCATATTTTTCTACTAATGCCCATGGTAAGTCATAATGATATAAAGTGACAATTGGCTCAATACCACTCTTCAATAATTCATCTATTAAATCACGGTAGAATTGAATTCCTTGCTCATTACATTCACCTACACCATCAGGAAATACACGTGCCCAAGCAATTGAGAAACGATATGTTGTAAAACCCATTTCTTTCATTAAAGCAACATCTTCTTTATAATGATGATAGTGATCACTAGCAATATCAGCAGTGGCAAAACCACGATTTATATAACTCTCTTTATTAATAATATCTTGTTGAGAAGCTTTTTTACCATCTTCATAGGCTGCTCCTTCTACTTGATAAGCTGACGTTGCTGCTCCCCATAAAAAATCTTTTGAAAATCCTTGTTTATTAACCATAAGTGTCTCCTTTTATTTGTTGGCAATCAACTTCAAAATATCCATCATTTCTTTCGCTATCCGTTGTTCTGAATTGATTGTCATTAATGTATCTTGTGCATGAGCAAACAGAAGAGAAAACTCATAGTTTCTACCATTTGCTTCATTTTGAATAATTTCTGTTTGAGCCTTATGTGCCAAAGTAATAGCTTCGCTCGCTTCTTCCATTATGGCTTTCGCTTTTTCAAAATCAAACTTTTTAGCATAAGATAATGCTTCTGTAATTTTAATTCTAGCATCACCTGCATGTAAGATAATTTGCATTGCGACAGTAACTAATTCACTTTCTATCATTTCACTCATAAAATTCCCCTTCCGTGATTTAATGTATAGAGTTAACTTCTTCAGCTAATTTTTGTTTTTCAAAAGCTTTAAAGAATGGATACCAAATAGCTAAATAAATGACAAATAATACTACCCACCAAACAATTGCACGCATATCTTCTGTAATCATAATACTACAAAATGGAGCTGGAATTTGTCCTACTTGAATCATCTTTGTTGGAATATTTAATAATCCTGTACTCATAATAAACCATACATAGACTGCTCCAACAATTGAATTAATCCAAGCTGGTAGCATCAATAACGGATTAAATACGACCGGTGCTCCAAACATGACTGGTTCATTAATATTGAATATCGATGGTGCTAAGAATACACGACCTAACGTTTTTAATTGCTTTGATTTTGAGAAACACATTAAAATATTTAATCCTAAGGTAGCACACATACCACCCATCGTAATAAAAGCTAGAGTAAATACTGCTTCACTAGTAACAATATTAGTCGCTACCTGTCCTGCAGCTACAGCCTCAATATTTCCTTGAATTCCAGCCATAAAGATTGGTGTTGTAACAGCTCCCCATAACCAACTTGAAACACCCATAGTATAGAAGAATGCTGGGATAAAACAAATTAAAATAAATCCTGGTAATGTTTGTCCAATAGTCGCTACAGGCTTAAACGCTGCTAGAATGACATTAAAGACATTAATTTCAAAGATATAAACAACGACCATCGCAATTCCTAAAGCAAGAATATTAGGAACAATAGTATTAATCCAACCTGTTACAAAATCAGGTATATTACTATTTTTCAAAAACTTTAATTTACCCCATAAATGGAATACTATTGATACAAACAATCCGGCAGCCATCCCTACAGCAATACCTGAGGGTCCTAAGTTGCCTAATAATGCTGAAAGACTATCAGCGTTTTCGCCTTGTGGCATAACTGCCATTAATAATACACAGATAGCTGTAATTCCAGCATTTATTATATATGCAGGATGATTTAATTTTTCCATACATTGATTCGTCATCATAAAGGCAACAATTAATGTTATAATTCCAAAACTAAAATTTAGTATTGGTGATAGGTCTGGTAATGCAGGAATAAAGGATGCAAATACATTATAGAAAAAGATCAACGATCCTGTTAAAATAAATGGTATAATTTTTTGCATACAACTAGATATAGCTGCTAGCCATGGTTTTTTAAAAAAATTGTTCATTGTTGGTGCAAATGATTCTGTAAGCCAGTTCATAAATTTTTTCATGATTTCTCCTCCTAAATCTTTCTTTTTCCTTATAATCAAGGTATACTTGTTATAAAGAAATCTAAATTCATATACACGATTTCTTTGAGCTAAGAGTGCCTTCTTAGCTTTTTTTGTTTATTTTTTATTTTTCTTTCACTGCTTTATTAGCTATGTCTAGTAATCTCTCTCCATCCAATTGTGCATATATGTCTTGGGGAATGACTACTACTGGTACACCATACGGAGCAGCTAACGCTTGATAATGACCTAATTCAACTGCATAATGTGGTCCTAACATTAATACACTAATAGAGCTTAAGTACTCATTTACCTCAGTATGACTCCTTGCTTCTATACTAACTGCTAGTTTTTTCTTTTTCGCTATTTTTCTAGCATTACTAGCTAAAAATCCACTTGACATACCCGCTCCACAACAAAGTAAAATTTTTAAGTTTTCCATATATATCCTCCTCCTTTCTTTTTGTTTTGACACTTTTATTATCTTATATAACTCATTTTCCCTCAACTTGACTTTTTCACTCTTAAGTGCACCAAGATAATGTCATATTTTGCATCCTAAAGTGAATTTATTGAGTTGACTAGGTAATAATAGATTTATTACAATAATAACAACTACTGATTTCTATGGATGGAGGATCAACATGAAAAAAAAACATAGTGAGCTACTAAATTATCTTTCTCTACAAGATAAAAGCTTTACTAGTAATGAATTAGCCAATGCTTTGGCGATTTCTGTACGTTCTGTAAAAAATTATGTTTATGAAATTAATTCCTTATATAACAAAAAAATCATTCTATCTTCTCGTAATGGCTATAAAATCAATCGTCAATTATCTACTTCTTTATTGATTACTCAGGATAATGAATTAATTCCACAAACAGGAGAGCAACGAGCTTTTTATATTATTAAACGATTAATCCTAGAACATACATCTCATCTGGATTTATTTGATTTATGTGATTATATGTGCATTAGTTATTCAACGATTAAATCTGTGATAGCTAAAATGAATAAAAGTTTTTCTTCTTATCATGTAAAATTTATTTGTGAAAAAGATTGTGTGCATATTATTGGAGATGAAAAAAATAAACGCAAACTTATTAGTTATGTAATTAATGAGGAATCAAAAACTAGTTTTATTGATACCAAACAACTAAAAGAGTGTTTTACAACGATTGATATTGATGTATTAATTTCAATTGTGACATCAACTTTTAAAAAACATAATTACTATTTAAATGATTTTGCGAATGTCAATCTCTTATTGCATTTAGTAATTATTATTGATCGTGAAGTTAATGGCAATTGTTTAGAATCTGGGGAAGCTAATTTTAAAATAGACAATGAACAAGAAAGAAATTTAGTGAATGATTTATGTGATCGCTTAGAAAATGAATTTCAAATACATTTAAATCGTTACGAGCAATTTGAAATTTATATATTATTTAAAGCAAATGCTAACTTTTCTTTACCAACCACAAAAGAAGAGCTTGAAAAAACTATTGGATCAGAAATTGTCCAACTAGTAGAGTACTATGTTAAAAAAATCAATAGTTTATATATGATAGACTTGTCAAATGAATCCTTCACTACTCCATTTTCTTTACATTTGAAAAATCTATTATTTAGAGCTCGAGCAGGACGATATACAAGTAATCCTATGGCTGAAGCGATTAAACTAAATAGCCCAATCGTTTTTGATATTGCTATTTATATTGGATTAGATTTAATAGAACGTTATGATATTACGATCAATGAAGATGAAACAGCCTTTTTAGCTATTCACATTGGTTCTGAAATAGAACGTCAAAACTTTAACAAATCAAAGATTCCTTCTATACTACTCTGCCCAGATTATCGTGATATGAGTAGTACTCTATTAAATACTTTATTATTAAACTTTGGAAATCAAATCAATATCATTCGAAGTGTACATAGCGAAGAGGAATTAAGGAAATTAACAAAAGAATTGGGTAGTTTCGATTTTATGATGATTTTTACCACCATCCCTTTATTACAAACTGAAAATGACTTTACAGTTGTCAACATTACTCCTTTTAATCTAGAAAACCAATATGGAATGATACTAGATACTATCTTACGTAATCAAGGGATGTATAAAAATCAAAAATTGCGTACTAACTTTCATACTTTCTTTGAGGAAGACTTATTTATTGCTGATTCGCCAATTCATAGTAAAAATAAAATTCTGAATTTTCTTTGTGATAAGCTGCAAGAAAAAAATTACGTAGATCCTGAATTTGAAAAAAATGTTTATCGTCGAGAAAATGCTGCAACTACAGCTTTTGGAAATATTGCAATTCCTCATTCTATGGATATGGATGCTATTAAAACAAGTATCGCTGTAGCCATTTCTAAAAAAGGATTGCAATGGGGAACGAATACTGTTCATTTAGTTTTATTACTTGCGATTAATAAAGCTGATAAAAAGACTTTTAGAGAACTATATGAATCTTTAATTTCTATCTTTAGCGAAGAATCAATCATTCAAGAAATTAGAAATTGTAGCTGTTTTAAAGACTTTGAAACACTAATCTATCATCATATAGATACAACAGTATAAAATGGAAACAAATAGTTTTATAGATTCCTTGCATCCTTGACTATCTCCATACATGCAATCACCTATCCTATAAAATTTATAATAGTATCAACTACTTCACAACATAAGATACTTCTTTTTGAATCCATAATAGAACTTTCTATTTTATTATTTTCTAAACATTCTTCTACATGTTTTATTTCATACACCATTTCAAAATCAATTGGTAAATTTATTTGTTTTATATCTTCTTCATCAATACCCAAAGGGCACACTGTAATTCGGATACTTCTAGCCTTCCAATATTCATCTACCTCAATATATCCATTATCAAAATAAAAATGACAAAAACTTTTTGCTTTTGCTTTCATTGTAATTCTACTATTTATCAATACATCATCCATTTTTATATTTAATGCAACACTATCAATACAGTTAGTATCATCTTTCGTAGCTAAAGGAAGTACTATTATTTCCTTTGGTTCAATAAGATAATCTAAATATTCAATTGTATAACTAGCACTTCCATAAACAACTCCTCCTTGCTTTGGATCATACATCCATTTAGCTAAAGGTCTATAAAAACAAGCAGACATATCCACTTGATGCAAATTACCTAATTTCTTAGAATTGATATATTCTTTTATAATCGTAGTCACAGGTAAAAAAAGACTTTTTTGCATTTCCATTAAAAATAAATTCTTTTCTTTTGCTAAAGAAAAAACTTCTATAGCATCTTTCTTATGTAAAGCAATTGGCTTTTCACATAAAACATGTTTTCCATAATGTAATGCTTTCTTTATTTGATTTACATGTTCTTTATTAATTGTCGATATATATACCAGATTGACTTCAGTATCTTGATATAATTCTTCATAACTACCATACGCTTTTTCAATATGATATTGCAACGCAATCTTTTTCGCCTTATCTATATTTCTTGAGGCAATCGCTACTACTTTTCCTTTTGTCGCATTGATGGCTCCTATAAAACGATGATTAATTTCAGCTGTAGAAATAATTCCATATTTAAATTCCATGTTGTCTCCTGGTATATTATAGATGACTTATCTAATTAGTCATT
>Ga0153942_1000764_pt1 | contig 12914 bp, 10 predicted proteins | sample TSNJ026MetaG_FD_104731 | JGI IMG/M metagenome (GOLD analysis project Ga0153942, IMG submission 104731) | Attine ant fungus gardens microbial communities from New Jersey, USA - TSNJ026 MetaG | ecosystem: Host-associated > Fungi > Mycelium > Unclassified | place: USA: New Jersey, Brendan T. Byrne... | reverse complement strand
GACGGCTGTGTTTTGGGTAAATGGACTGGGACTGGCGCTTATGACCTTGCGGCAGCCAAAGGTTATGGTTGGCGTCTTTATCCTTTTATGCATTATAGTTTTGGCGCCGGAATTGTATGGATTAGTAAGGGGAAAAGTGAAAAGGGGTGATGGGATTGAGAATTAAAAGCTTACGAAAAGTACTTGCGATTATGTTGGTGTTATGCGTGACGTTTTCCTATACCGGTATCGGTAAGCTTGCGTTAGCGAATGAGACCGATATATCAATAGGCTCTGAAGGTGACGGCTCAGGAAGCGGCACGGAGGAGAGCTCCGGTTCTGAAAGTGACAACGACGCGGACAACGGCGGCTATGAATCCGAAACGGATAGCGGTTCGGATATGGACGGCGATACTAACAAGGACGCGGACGAGGAACAGGATGGGGACAGCGATTCTGACGCGGACGCGGATGCGGATGACGAACAGGATACGGATGTAGACCAGGATACTGAGCCGGGTACTGATGATGATCAGGATACCGAGCCTGGTACTGGCTCAGATACAGATGATGATAATACGGCGGGTAATGATACTGATATAGACCCCGATCCAGGGCAGGGTACCGATCCCGGTGATGTTATTGAGGATGGAGGCGCTGGCCAGGTTGTCCCGGATAATTCTGATACTCTGACAGAGCTGGAACCGACAATTGAAGATGTTGGCGAATACAGCCTGGAAGTTTTAAGGCAAATGCTTATTGACGGAAATACCGGCTACGGCAGTGATTATATCGACCGAATTCTGGAAGGCTTTTCCCATGATGAGGAATTTTTGGAAGCGGTCTATTACGCCATTGCGGCGGATCCTGAATATGCCATGGTATTTATGAATGAAATGTATGAGCTGTACGGAGATATGCAGGTAGATTATTCATTATATTCTCCGGCGTCCTCGTATAGTTCCAGACAGGTGACGCCTTCGCTAAGGAGTTTTGGGAGGAGCTTGGCGGCAGTAGATCTGGAGGGGGACAGCAAGACGGCAAGCGACAAGTATATAGAGGAGCTTAAGAAAATAGTCGCTGGAACGGATACATTTAGGCATTATGACGTGCAGTTAAGTCTGAAGGCCGAACCGGAACTTGTTACTTTTAATGCTGTTGATATAATGCTGTTATTTGATATAGGAAGCGATGATATAAGAAAGCTAGCTGAGAATGAAATTGCAGCATTTGCTGAAAAAATTTTTAAAGATAATAATGATAGTAATATTTGGGTAACATCATTCTCGGGATCTGGTGTTACGGTTAAAGATGAGGCATTTAAGAATTCCACGGATCTTGTCAATTATATAAAAGCGTTGCAAGGCGGGGGATCCGGCAGCGGAAGTAATTTGCAGGAAGCGCTTATCAAAGCAAAGTATAAGTTGGGTGTTGAGGACGGTAAAATAGTGGCAAGCGGTGAAAGAAAAAAAGTAATTATTTTTTATGCCGCAGACGCTTATAAAAAAACCTATGGCAATATTTATTCGGACACCTGGGCTGTCAATGATGTAGATGGCAAAATAATTAATTCAATTCCGATTAGTGAAGGAGTATTGCCTGAGAAGGGTTATAAGAGATGGACGTATCTCGATTCAAATAATAAACGCATAAGCATTACCGGTAACATTTTCACTCCCGGCAGTGGTCAAAATTATAATTCGCATATCGAGGTAACTACATTGGAAGCTCAGTATATGGTTTCTCAGGGCATAGAGATATATACCTATGCCGGAACTAAAGATGCTAAGGAGTACATTGCAGATCTTGAGAAAATGACTTATAAGATGTCTAGGATGCCAGGAAATCTTCGAGGCGGCACTAAATATGAGGATTACGCAAGCGGCGTATCGATTGAGCCAATTTCTGGCCGGGCGTTTTCAAATGACATTAGTTTTACGGCATTTAATGATTTAATAGCTGATAAAATAATCAGTGAAATGGCCTCAGCCCTTGTGGTTACCGATACGCTGCATAGGAATTTTGAAGTAATAAGCGAAAATGGAAATCCTATTACTATTGCGGACATTAAAAACGCCGGTGGCTCCATTGCTATTAAGAATGGCTTGACTGTAAGCCTTAACGATGCCGAGAATTGTCAGATTCTCAATTGGAATGTCCATCTGGATGATAATGATAAAGCAAGCATAATTTATCGAGTCCGTGTAATTGATGAACGGGTTTGGGGAGCCGGATCCACCTCAGAAGCGATTAGCAGCTTGACAAAGGTTAGGTATTTTGTGGATGGTGGTCCCAAAGAACTCACAGTAGGTGAGCCTAAGACGAAGATTCCGCCATTAGTCGCTGGAGACGCCTGGATCGCAGATGTAAACGGCGATGTGGTATTGACAAGAAACGCCGATGGAACGTATGTCATACTGGCCGGGGATGCAGCTAAGCTGGCCGGAAAAATAACCCAGGGAAATGGCAGCTATTCTTATCAATGGTGGTATAGAACAAGCAGCAGCGGAGCTTGGGTGCTATTAACCGGCGCTAACGGCTCAATAAATGAAGGTATCGGTATAGACTTAAACATACCTCTTGATAAAATGCATGATATCCTTGATACGGATGTAGAAAGTTATGAATATGCACTTGCTATAACCGACAAAGTGGCTGTTGCCGCAGGGTATAAGAATACAGACGTAATAAGCTTTTTGGCTAGCGAAGCATATCAAGAGAGCGTTATACAGGCAAATTACTTATGCAAGCTAAAAATTGTTAAGCCGCAATTGATGATCAAGGTGGTTGATAGCAATGGTGAGACGCCTCGTGATTTTGGCCGATTTGAAACCAGAGTAAACGGCCCGTTGAAGAATACTAGCGCTGGCTATTGGTACTTTATGGGCTTAGACAAAAAAACGTATACCTCCGCCGACGGTATTGTCAGAGGGATATATACGGCGGAAGCTTATGTGCCTTACGGATACAAAGTGGTAGACATAGTTTATAACGACGGCGAGTCAGTTAATGCGGAGATAAAGCTGGAAGATGATGGCGTAAATGGTTGGAGCTGTAAAGCTCAGACAATAACCATCACCATAGCGGAAACAAATCCTGACTATTACTATGACTGGGCTTGGCCGAAAGATATCAAAAGTGACGGATCGAATTCGGTGCTATATGCGCTCCCCCTAGCGATTACTCCATGGCTCTGCAGTAAGAAGAGAAAGGGGTGGTTTAAATGAAAAAAAGACTGGTCTTGCTTTCCGGTGTGGCGCTGCTGATGGCCGCCGTATTGTATACAGGCTTTAGCTTCTCATGGTTTGTAGATGATACTCCCAGCGAAGCGGTAACCATTACCGCGGCTGAAATTAAAACGAAGCTACAGTTTGAGTTAAATAGTAACAGGGGTATACCTCATGAAACCGTCGCCATAGCTGATGAGAATAAGCTGGTAAAGGTAGGCGAGTCAGAAGATTATATTTTCCGACTGACTTATACGGTGACAAAGGAAGGCGAGAATGATATAGGCAAAGGGGAATATATAACCGGCCTAAAGCTTCTCGGTACGGATGTTAAGGGACTTATACCAGATGTTTCTTATGATAAAAGCGGTGCCCGCAAAATAGTTTATTACGGAAAGCATACGGGTAATAGCGAATTTGATTTAGGCCCGCTTCTGGCTGATTTTGACATATTAAAAAGGCCTACAATGGGAAATGAGTTTATTGTGGAAGCTGAAGTGTTGGCTTGCCAAAGGACAAAAGAAGCGGTAAAAGACGTATTTGGTATTGATGTGGAATTAGCGGTATTTGCACCGCTATTTGAATAGGGGGTGGTGTTATGGGAAAAAGGATAAAAACAATAATTACCTCCTTTATAATTATTACAATTATTGCTTCAATAGCGATGTCCAGTTATTCATGGTTTGTATCTTACCATGAAGTGGCAGCTCAGACAGATTACATGGGGCTTGTAGATGTTGAAATTTCTGATGATACGCAGGTAGTAAACGGCAATTTGAGCTTTACAATTACAAACAAGAGTACGATAGGAACCTACATGCGGTTGGGCTGGACGCCTATTTACAGGGATGCTTCAGGTAAAGATTTGATTAGGGATGTGTCAGGTATTGGCGTCACTGCAAGTTTGGGCAGCGGCAGCCCTGTAGGGTTAAAGCTTCAACCTGCTATTATAACCTCATTACGTAATTATTCCAAGAGTACCATTATTTTGGAGCAGAGTGATAGTGACAATTATTTTGTAGTTCCGGCAGGCGAAAGCATCACTGGTACGATTGCCGTAACAGGGACTACAGAAGGCTTAAGCAACGATGAATACCTTCATTTGATTCTTGTTCCCGAGGCTATACAGGCTACGAAAAAGGCCGCTACGGCTGCTGAAGATTATGGATGGTTTGAATCCAAAGCTGTTAAACAGGCGGCAGAGGTCTATGAAGGAGGTGGTAATTAATGCGCAGGTTAAGAAGCTTATCGCTTTCCATGGCTGTAATTACCATAATTAGCCTTATACTTACCAATATGTCCGTCCGGTCGGTATACGCGGATAATATTACATTGATAAGCGGCGACTTTTCGCTGGATGCCGTTATATCGGCGGATAGTGGATTTACCGGCATAGGCGACAACATGCTGCCGGGAGAGGCCGTCCAATCACGTGTTGTCTTTACTAACACAGATACAAGGCCATTTGTACTTACGGTACATGTGAGCGAGAAATCCGGATATACAGGTGTTGTTGATGGACAGCCGAATTTATTGGATATACTGACTATCACCGTTTCCAACAGTGAAGGAGTTATTGGTGATTTCCCAGCTAAATCTGACGGTGAATACATAATAGGCTTACTAAATCCTGGTGATACTACGCTGTTAATTGTAAACGCGGCTATGGATGGAGCAAATGTTCGTAATGATTATCAGAGCTTATCGGCCCAGCTGGAATGGACATTCTCGGCGGAGGAGGAGGACCCAGGCCCAGGCCCCACAGACCCCCCCCTGACTCCTGATTTGATTCCCGGTGGCGGCGGTACATCAATAAATCCAGGCACTCCGGCGACAGGAACAACCCCAACCACGCCAACGACCATAGGCACAGAGACCACGCCTCTGGGTTATACCGAGCTGGCTGACCTGGGAGAGCCCGTCACCGAGGAAGTAAAAACGATTATGACGGAAGGCGTACCTTTAGGAATAACTAAGGAAAATCCGAAAACAGGGTTTTCGGAAGCCCTATTCAGGGGGCAATGCACAGTTTTGGCTGTATCAGTCATTATGTTTGCCGTTTCGCTAAAGGGGCGAATTAAGCTAAAGGGAAAAAACAATTAAATGAACGCGTGCTTTTGACAATTCCAGAAAGCTACTGAAAATTTCTCTTGAATATTCCGGTATGGAATTGCTGTGAAGGCGCTTCATATAAACCCAGAGTCAACACCGGTATGGCCTGGGCAGTAACTATCAAAAAGTATGAAATTAAAAGGAGGAACTAAAATGAAAAAAGCAAAACTGATCGGTCTTGTGGCCGGACTTATGGCGTTGGCAGTGGGTATGGGGGCTACATATGCGTGGTTTACCAATACTGCAACTGGAGATGAAATCAATGTTACCGCCGCTACAATTAGTGTGGCGATAGGTGAGGTAGACACTGAAGAAGGTGCTTTAGATAACAAACTTCCAGGAGAGACAGCAAGCGCGCCATTTTCAATTACAAACACTGGTTCGAGGGAAGCAGTTGTTAAAATCACACCGGTTGGCTTGACAGCCGTAGACGGTGAAGGCGATGAAATAGATCCTATAGAACGCTTGCCGCTAATCACAAAGGACCTCATAGCTACTCTTGATGCAGCTGAGTATAAAATATATGATCCTAACGACGGCAGCGGCAGCGTATATGTATGGATGGCTCCTGCTGCTGTAGTTGATGGTGATATTTCCATTACTTTGACCGGCGAACTTGGTGGAAACTATCAAGGCGAAGGTGCTACTAGAAGCGTTGATAGGCCAAATGAGCACGGGTCTGTATTCACATTTGAGTATGAGGCGTATGCTGTTCAAGGTACAGAAGATGCTGTTTGGGATATTTGGCGCGATACTGATCTCGTAGATGCAATGTTCAACTAATACGGAATCACCTGCATAAGGAGGTGAAAACAACCGACATAACGCGTAAAAACGTTATGTCGGTTGTTTTTTTCTGTGAAGCTTACCTTGATTAAAAGGATGAAAGGATCACCATTATTTTTGTTAGGCCCTTAGGAATGAACTTCGACGCAAGATAACAAAATTCCCGACCTGTGCAATAGCCATACCCCCCCGTCATTGCGGGCTCGACCCGCAAACCCCTCTCTACATAGTCATCAGCGGCAACTTGGTAAAAAGAGTTTGGGAACATAAATTGGCTATGACAAAGGAAGTTTTGCTTACCAATGCCCTTAATGACGGGATGGGGTGGGGGATTGCGGGTCGAGCCCGCAATGACGGGGAGGTGGGGGATTGCGGGTCGAGCCCGCAATGACGAGAGTGTGATGGATTTGTGGTAGAGAGGATTAGACTCGGATCTCCACGGATAAACACACAAATTTCTTAACAAATACGTGTCTGATCAAACCGTATGTAGGGGCGGCATTCTGCCGCCCGCATAACGCCTGCATAATACAGAAACAGATAATATTATATTGGGCATATATTGGGCGGCAGAATGCCGCCCCTACAATACAAATGAATCCGTTGCGTGAAACCACCCCCTGGTGTTATACTGTTTGTATATTTTGGATAGAAATAAGGAGGAGCATATGCGCGGGTTAGCTCTGGAGGGCGGCGGCGCGAGAGGCGCTTATCATATTGGAGTTGTAAAGGCTTTACTGGAAAACGGGTATGACTTCGATGGCTTTGTAGGTACTTCCATCGGCGCCATTAACGCGGCAGTGCTTGCGCAGGGGGATTTTGAAAAGGCCCTTGATATTTGGGCCAATATTTCTATGGAGCAGCTTTTTGATGTAGATGATAAATTTCTTTTAGAGCTGGGAAAGCTTGAACTGAATATGAAATTGCCCTCTAATATTAAAAGAAGCCTTAAAAAAATAATCGACGGCAGAGGCGTGGACACGTCAAGGATGAAAGCCTTTATTGAAAAGCACATAGATGAGGAAAAAATTCGTCGGTCAGGCAAAGATTTTGGGCTTGTTACAGTTTCTATTAATGAGCGCATACCATATGAAATATTTTTGGAGGATATACCCGAGGGCAAGCTGATTAATTTTATTATGGCCAGTGCGTCCTTTCCGGGCTTCAAACCGGAGGTCATTGACGAAAAATTGTTTCTGGACGGCGGGCTATATAATAATTGCCCCATAAATTTGCTGACCGATAAGGGATACGATGAAGTAATTGCCATAAGGACCGGCGCTCCCGGGATCTTTCGTAAAGTAGAGCACGTTAAAGGAATAAAGCTTATTTCACCTCATGAGCATCTGGGGAACATGCTGCTTTTTACAAAAGAACGCAGCGCCGCCTTGATAAAGCTTGGGTATTTAGACGGGCTTAGGTTTGTAAAAAACTTATGCGGACGTATGTATTATTTTCATCCCACAGACATAAACAGTGTTTATATGCAGCTTATTTCAATGAATGACAACGACATTTTAGAAGTGGGAAGGATGCTGGATATCCATGAGATGCCCAGCAAACGTATGCTGTTCGAGCACATCATACCTCAGTTGGGCAGTCACTTAAAGCTTGAAAAGGACTTCGATTATGCAGATTTTGTCATAGCTTTGCTTGAAGACGCTGCAATGAAAAGAAACATCGATAGGTATCAAACATATGACTACAGGCAATTTTATTCAATTTTAAAGGCTTCGCCGAGCTTGACGAATAATAAGAACGCTTCCCTATTAGACTTGGTACCGGGTACGGGCTTTCTGCAAAGAAAGGCAATGGCGGTTGAGAAGCTGACGGAATTTCTTCTTAATTCTTATGACAATTAAAAACAGGAATACCGCTCACTATAAAGCGGTATTCCTGTTTTTGTCTTACTACTCAATTATAGGGCCCAAATCTTCATCCGCTCCTTCTCCAGGAGTGTATGTAAAAGCCGGCTCCACAGTAATGGGAATATCCGGTGTTTCTTCTGTAGGAGTGGGATCTTCCGCCTGTTCACTGGGCGCGCTGTTATCTATTGCAGGCGTTTCTTCGGCAGCGGTTTGGTGCTCTTCAGAAGCGGTTTGTTGTTCTTCAGGAGCAGGGGGGCCTGTTCCTACTTTTACCTGCCCTCGTCTTGCATTGTATGTACTGGTATTTACTAAAACATGGTCAACCTGCACATTGTTTTCATAAACTGTTTTATAAACCTCATATTTACGCCCGTTAAGAGCGGAGATTACTACTTCTCTTTCACCCGCCGGCAAGTTGGGGTCTTCTACGATTTCTTCCTCACCCGGCGCGGTAGTTCCCAATAGAGAGTTTGTAAAAACTAGCTTTCTGTTAGAGCTTCGGGTTTCCTTACCATAAATGTTTGCTACAACTTTGTTTCCGCCTTCAATATAAGCTTCAATAAAAACAGGGTATTCGCTGTCGTTTCTAAACTTTAAATCAATATAATCTCCCGCCAGGGTGGCGTCAAAGCCGTAATCTAAATATCCTACTTTTAGGGAGTGATTTCTTCTTTCGACTATCTCAAGCTCGGAATACAGCAAGGCATTATACAAGGTGCTGGACACCTGGCAAACACCGCCGCCGTAACCATCTGTCAGTACGCCGCCTTCAATAACTCCGGCCAGCATATAGCCGTTCTCTGGAGTAGTGGGGCCAAAGGCTTCATTGGTGGAAAAAACTTCATCCGGGTAAAGGACGGTGTTGTTAATTTTTTCAGTAGCAACGCGCATATTTGTGTTTCGTCCGTTGTTGCCCGCGGTGAAGGATGTACTGTAGCTCCCTAGCAGGCTTTGGGCCTCGCTTAAGTCTGACACGGTATAATGCGGCTCCTCTGTTTCAAACTCAAGAGCCAGTGTGATTTCTTCCCGGTTTTTAAGCGCTTTAATTATTTGATTTGTAATAGTATCCGTCTTTACTCTTTTACCATCCGCGCCAGCAGTTATCTGGAATTTGCCGTTTTCTCTGCTCATAGAAGCATTGACTGGTTTTATGTACAGTTCTTCCGCAAGAGAGGCTATCCTCCCTTTTACGATGCTTTCGTTAATACGGTAATCGGCTGATATTTTGTAAGCTTGCTCCGAAAGCTCGGTGATTTTTTTGTATCTGTCGGTATCGGCTCCTGTTCTCGCGTAATTCCAAGCGGTTTCCACCGCGGCGTTTAAATCATATTCAATGCCCAGCTCGCCATAGCTAAAGACATATTTATCTTCTCCGTTTGTCAATAATATTTCCTTGCTTTTCAGCGGCTCCAGAAGGGTATTTTTAAGCTTTTCAGCGGCTTTGTCCTTTGATAAGCCGCCTACGGCTACTTCTTCTATATAAATGTTATCATAGATCGTATCTTTTGACAGAGCTTCCTCAATCTCCGCCTTTTGTCCTGCCTCAGCCTGGTCTAATTGCTTACCCGCACTAACAGTTGCGCACCCGGAAAGCGCTGTTAGGGTAAACAACATCATAATGAGCAGCAAAAAAATCCTCAAGGACATCGGATATTTCCGATTTAACATTTATTTCCCTCCCGATACAGAATACGCTTGTTTAAGATGCATTTTCGTTTCTGAGCTCCTTTATTATACCTTTTTCGTCGATTTTTGGCAAGAAGCGAATGGATATGTAACGATATTGTTAATAATTACAAGGCGGAATAGGTTTGCTGAGTTTGCCGCTCTGCGGGATTGCAATTTAATTAGCAAAGAGCTATAATTAAAGATGGAATTTTTTGTTTAATCTGTCAGCCTTGCTTTTATGATTTGTAGCTGCGTTCATCCTTATTATTATGCATAATAGGGTTGAAGCGTTACTTCTCATTGGTCATTTAGGAAAGAGGTGATCGGAAAGAGAGCTCAGAACAGCAGCCAGTCAATTTGCATGGGGCAAAGAAGATGAAACGAAAAGGAGGCATCATTTATGGAATTTGTGGAAAAGTATTTTAAGCTGAAAGAAAACAAAACTACCGTTAAAATGGAAGTATACGCAGGTTTAACTACTTTTATGACCATGGCGTATATCTTAGTGGTAAATCCCAGCATACTTAGCGCAACCGGGATGGATCAGGGAGCCCTTGTTACCGCTACTGCTCTCGCTTCCGCCATAGCTACACTATGTATGGCTTTTATGGCCAACTATCCCATAGCCTTGGCGCCGGGAATGGGCCTTAACGCTTTCTTCGCCTATACAGTGGTGCTTGGCATGGGGTATAGCTGGCAGATTGCTTTAACAGCTGTATTTGTTGAAGGCATAATTTTTATACTGCTATCCATTTTTCCTGTGAGAGAAGCCATATTTAATGCCATACCTGCAACTCTTAAATCCGCGGTTGGCGTGGGTATCGGCCTTTTTATCGCATTCATTGGCTTTCAAAATGCCGGTATAGTAGTAGCGGATGGCGCTACCCTGGTAACCTTGGGCAATGTAAAGGATATTTCTGTTTTCCTGGCTCTTGCTGGTACGGTGATAACCATCGTAATGAGTGTCAAAAAAATTAAAGGGGCTCTTCTCTGGGGCATACTCATCACTTACGCGTTGGGGATCATATGTCAGTTTATGGGGATTTACACAGTAGATGCGAATCATTACAGCCTAATACCTTCCGGCATCATTTCAGCGCCGCCGTCTATTGCGCCAATTGCTTTTAAGTTTGACTTTAGCACAGTGTTCTCTCTGGATTTCCTGATAATAATGTTCACCTTCTTATTCGTAGATATTTTTGATACCCTGGGTACGTTGATCGGCGTTTGCTCAAAGGCCGGTCTGTTGGATAAGGACGGCAAGCTGCCAAGGATACGCGGAGCTCTTCTGGCCGACGCAATCGGCACCACCGCAGGGGCGGCGCTGGGTACATCAACTGTCACATCCTATGTGGAAAGCGCTGCCGGTGTGGCTGAAGGCGGCAAAACCGGTCTTACTTCCTTTGTGACAGGTATTTTGTTCATACTGGCATTATTTTTCTCGCCAATTTTTATAGCCATCCCAAGCTTCGCTACGGCTCCCGCGCTGATAGTGGTAGGCTTATTCATGATGGAATCCATAACCAAAATCAACTTTAGTGAATTTACCGAAGGCTTCCCGGCTTTCCTGACAATTATTATGATGCCGTTGTGCTACAGCATTTCCGACGGTTTGGTTTTCGGCTTTATTTCTTACGTTCTACTAAAGCTTTTAACAGGGAAGAATGAGGATCTGAGCTTGGTTACGGTTATCATTACTGTCTTGTTTATCATAAAGCTGATTATAGTATAGCGTTTAAATTAACAATATTTTTCAGTAAAATTCTGAACTAAAAAGAGCATCCTATTCATGAAACATCATGAAAGGATGCTTTTTTATGAACCTAAAAAAAATAACAGCAACATATATAGCGCTGATAATTGCGCTTGTATTTACCAACAAGCCGGTATTTGCAGAGAGCAGAAACTGGGGTTTAAGCTATCCCACCCCCGGAACCACTCCTGTTGGAAACGCCAGTCAAGAATACCTTAAAGAATTTGACAGCTATTTTGTGGGAAGCCCGGACGAAAAAGTTCTGTACCTGACCTTCGACGCCGGATATGACAACGGTTGCACTGAAAAAATTTTGGATACTCTGAAAAAAACAGATGTGCCGGCAGCCTTCTTTTTGGTTGGTACCTTTATCAGGGATTACCCGGAGCTTACCAAGAGGATTGCTTCCGAAGGCCACATTGTGGCCAATCATACCATGAAGCATCCTGATATGTCGGCAATTTCGGATAAGGCGGCATTTCAAAATGAGCTTCAGAAAGCAGAGGAATTATATAAAAACCTCATTGGCAGTGACATGCCTAAATATTATCGTCCGCCTCAAGGCGTATTCAGCGAGTCTAATTTGAAAATGGCCAATGAGATGGGTTACAAAACTATTTTTTGGAGCATAGCTTACGCCGATTGGAGCGAAAAAAACCAGCCTTCAAAAGAAATGGCCTTCTCAAAACTAATGTCAAGGCTGCACCCTGGCGCGATAATACTTCTGCACAGCACGTCCCGTACCAATACGGATATTTTGGAGGAATTCATTTATAAGTGCAGAGAAATGGGGTATGAGTTTAAAAGCCTTGATTATCTGTAAATTAAGTGTTATAATCCCTCTTTGTTATTTGCATTACGGATGTTCCGCTGTTACAATTGTTATTATATAAGGTATTAAGAACATCTAAGCCGAAAGGAGGAAAACCATGAATGATTTAATTCGGGAAATAGAGAATGAGCAATTGAAAAAGGAAGTCCCGGTTTTTAAGGTTGGGGATACGGTTCGTGTGTACAATAAAATCGTTGAAGGAACCAGGGAAAGAATCCAGGTGTTTGAAGGCATTGTGCTTAAAAGACAAAATGGCGGCGCAAGAGAAACTTTTACGGTAAGAAGAATTTCTTACGGCGTAGGAGTAGAAAAAACCTGGCCTCTTCATTCGCCAAGAGTTGAGAAGGTTGAAGTGGTACGCCGGGGCGTTGTCAGAAGAGCTAAGCTTTTCTATCTGCGCGACAGAGTAGGCAAGGCTGCCAAGGTAAAGGAAGAAATCATTAAAAAATCTTAGTTGACTGAATGAGGCTTATATCAGCCTCATTTTTTCATATGGGGGATAGAAAATGCTCGAAAAATATATAACCAATAAAAAGCATCGTGAGGCTTTGGAATGGCTTATAGTAGTGGCGGCAGCCTTTCTGATTTTTTTGGTTCTGCGAAATTTTGTTGTAATTAGCGCAAATATAAACGGCGTATCCATGGAGCCTACCTTATCACACGGAGATAAGGTTATGGTCAACAGGTTT
>Ga0153942_1000763_pt1 | contig 12917 bp, 7 predicted proteins | sample TSNJ026MetaG_FD_104731 | JGI IMG/M metagenome (GOLD analysis project Ga0153942, IMG submission 104731) | Attine ant fungus gardens microbial communities from New Jersey, USA - TSNJ026 MetaG | ecosystem: Host-associated > Fungi > Mycelium > Unclassified | place: USA: New Jersey, Brendan T. Byrne... | reverse complement strand
CGTTTTTCAGGTCGTTTGGCGTATACAGCCAGTCGGTGTTGAAGTTTAGCGTCTGTCTGCCTGCTATATTCCCGGCTTTTATCGACGGCAGGGAAGAATCATCTGCAGACAGAGTCATCACAGACTTCCCACTACCCGCAAACGATTGCATTGGAACGGTAAATACCACAGCTAAGACCAGTAATAAAGATAACATTTTCTTTTTTAACATAACTCTCTCCTTTTCTTTTATCCTGATAGGATTGTAAATTTAATTAGAAATCAATCTACTGCTTAAAGCCCATTAGTTTATTAAAACTTTAATATCAAATGCTTTTATATGTAATTCTCCATTGACATATTCCTGTTCAAGAAGACTTTCCATGGGTTTCTCCAGTCTTATGACCGTTTCACTATTCTGATAGTTGAGCAGGAAGATATAGTCTGTTTCTCCATCTGTTCTAACGGCTAACTCTATCTCTTTCGGCAGCTTTACCAGATCCTTGTAGGGTTCTATTACTTTTTCATTTTCTAATAAATATTCAACCATTTCTTCACTAAAGCAGGCACCCACATAATATACTTTACCTTTACCGGCTTTTTTTACCGTTATAGCAGGGCTGCCCTTGTAATAATTTCCGTCGAACTTCCCCAGAACTTCCGTATCAGAATCGGTCACCTCTAAAACTTCATTAAATAAAGGTGCTTCGATTGTTCTATTCCCTATAGATACATTTACAGTACCATCTGCCGGTCCCACAAGTGTATAATCAGCTACCCTCATTCCTGTCCAATCAGAAATAATTCCCGGCATTTCCCTTATCGGGCAGCGTCCGAACCTGTCTTTATACCCGGTCCTTGCGCCGAATACCAAAGTTCCTCCCGACTCCACATATTGTTTTAACAATTCCGATGTGGTTTCTTCCAAAATTGCCGCATGAGGATATACCAAAAGTTCAAACTTAAGCAAATCATCCAAAGTCGTACTTTCTCTCAGATAATAAAAGTCACAAGGCGTATGCGTAAGTTGTGTTGCTGCAAACCAATTATTATCACTTAAATAGTCTATTCTTCCATGCCAACAGTCCGATGCTGCATCCCATGTATTTCGATAATCTTTCAATACTGCGACCTTGGCCTTATACGTAGTTCCCCTGAGTTTTTCCAGACATTTCAAATCTTTGACTATGTCTTTCAACTCCTTTAGTCTTCTGTTTTCCGTATTGCTGTAATCATTGAGTCCATGCCAGTATATTTCACATCCAATAGGACTTGTTCTCCATCTGAAGTAAGCAATCATATCAGCCCCATGCGCCACTGACTGCATCGACCATAACCGCATTTGTCCCGGTTTTGGCATTGGTGTTTCCATTCGGCTGGACCAGCCGTTTGCACCGGCTTGTTGTTCCATGATTCCAAAAACCGGAGAGACTGAACGCGTCCATGCAAGATTCCAGCTCCACTTCCTGTCATTTAAGTTCCCCTCATCTTTTGGTCTTTTGTCTAAATCAAAAGCAAAATTAGGATAACTGTCAAAAGTAATAAAATCCAAACCTGTATCCATTAGTTTATTGTAATCCAAATTTGGAAACAGTCCATTCGTTGTGATAAATTCGTCCTTCTTCAGATACTTCTTCAGTATTTCAACCTGCATCTTACAGAATCTGATTGCACTTTCAGAAAAAAATGCTTTTTCCTCTAATGCGATATGTGGATTTACCGCACCGCCAACATTCTTTCTGTTCAGCGTCACCTCACTCCAGTCACTATAGGAGCGGCTCCAAAAGGTAAGACCCAGTGCATCATTCACAGCGTCCAGGGTTTGGTACTTCTCCTTTAAATATTCCCGGAAAGCCTGATGATCTGCTTGTGAATAAAATTCACTTAAGTCACAGTTAAGTTCATTGTCAATCTGCCATCCTGTAATCACATCTGAATTACCATAGTGATGAGCAAGCTTCTCTACAAGCTGTACACATTTCTTCTGGTACATTTTCGAATTATAATTATAATGTCTTCGGGGTCCATAATACGGTTTCCCTTCCATATCACAATTAAGCGCTTCCGGATACTTCTCTGTCAGCCACATCGGCGGCGCTGCCGTTGGAGTACAAAAGATTACATCTATCTGATGCTTTTTACACAATTTTAAAAAGTTATCAAAATATTCGATATGATATACATCCTCCCGGGGTTCCAATTTTGACCATGCAAAATCCCCAATGCGAAGAAGATTCAGACCATACTCTTTCATCCGTATGATATCTTCCTCCCATAGCGGCTGATCCCAGTGTTCAGGGTAATAAGCCGCACCTAAAATCATGTTTTTATATATTGGTTTTCTCATTCAATATCTCCTCCCTAATATCGCTTACATCCTCAATAATTGGAAGATCAATATAAATCACCGTACCCTCTCCCAATTCACTCTTGATACGAATTCCGTAATGATTTCCAAACAGCGTTTTTATTCGCTTAATGACATTCTGTATGCCGATGGAATAAGGCTCTTCTGTTTTTTGTTCCTTTGTTACATCCAGCAAAGCAGTAATCATTTCAAAAGGTATGCCTACACCGTCATCGGAAACAGAAATGATCAGTTTGTTTTCATCTACGATACTTTTTATTATGATCGTACCGTTTTCAAAAGACGGTTCTATCCCATGGTAAATCGCATTTTCAACGATAGGTTGTATAATTAACTTTGGAACATAATATTTTTCGCTTTTTTCGTCAATTTCAAACTGAACATTAAATTTATCGCTGTATCTGTATTCCTGGATTTTCAGATAATTCTTTAAACTATCCATTTCTTCTTTCAGCAATACATAGCTCCTGCTATTTATCGTTGCTCTCATTAAGTCACCTAAAGATTTCGCCATAATACCTATCTCTTCATTGCCTGCATACCTGGCCATCCAGTTTATCGTTTCCAGCGTGTTATATAAGAAATGGGGGTTTATCTGCATTTGCAGGGACCTAAGCTCTGCATCTCTTTTCATTATCTGCTCATCATATACTTTTTGTATTAACTCTTCTATATTATCAGCCATTTGGTTGAATGTTGCCGATAGCTTTCCGATTTCATCTACCGATTGAACATCACATCGGACACTAAGATTGCCTTTTCCAAGACTTATCATTGTTTTCGATAATTTTCTTATGGGATTGGATATTGTGTTTGATAACCCGATTGCACTCAGTGCTGCTGCTAACAGCAAAAGAAATGATAAGGCAATGATTACACTTCTCAAATTCAATACCTCAGCCTGATAAACGGATACCGGAACAGTGGTTACAATTCTCCATCCGTTATGCATCGGTTCACTCATCGCAACATACTGCTCCTGCCCATTTGCTTTCTGTTTATAGAAACTATACTCTGAATTCTTCACAAAACCATCGTTATTTAATTTCTGCCCAATCTGTGATTTATCTGCATCGGAGACAACATATCCCTGCTTATCGATAATTTGAATTGTTCCACTTTCTATGGAGTAAGTACTTTCTATTAACTCCTGCAAAAATGATTTTTCCACGTATACCACCAGGTAAGCAACCGGCAATTGCGAGCGAGTACTATTCACTACCCTGGTCATTGCAACCACTTCTTTCTTATCTAATGCACCTATCCAGACAACTCCTCCCGCACCTTCCTTAATCGCCGCAAGATAATCCTCAAGGATACCATACTTCTGCTTCGTTTTATCTAATTCGTAGACTTGTCCGGCAAAGGAAACCAGATAAATGGCGTTGATTTCATCATGATAGAGTACATGCGATGACAAGATTCCTTCTATTTCAGAACTTAATGCATGACGTTCAAAAGAATCCATTTGCTCGATATTTTTGTTTGTAATATCTCGTTGGATTTCATTATTAAAAACGATGCTAAACGAAATATCTTCTAATTTTTCCAATCGTGCCTCTAACGTCTTTGATGTTTGATATAAGATATCATGGCTATACTGACTTGTCTTTCTTTCAATGATTCGTCTGGATACGGAATAACTCTGAAAGACGCCAATAAACAGAGGCACTGTAATCAAGACAATAAAAGACATCAATAATTTATTTCTTATATCTAAGTTAAAAAACTTTTCCGATAACCTCTGAAACATCTTTTTCATAGCCATTCACCTAAATATGAATGGATCAGATATGCCAGCTTTGTATCAAGCGGCATCTCCGGTTGTTTTTTATAAGCAGACGGTGTAACTCCATAATGCTTTTTAAAGACCTGGCTAAAATACCTGGGATCTTTAATACATACAGCTTCACTAATATGGGTAAGAGACATGTTTCCCTCTCTTAACTTCGCTGCCGCATCATTCACTCTCATTGCATTTAATAATTCCAGAAACGTATAGCCCGTCGATTTCTTGATTACTTTACTAAGATAAATGGAACTAAAGTGCATATCTTCTGATAAATCAGAAAGTGTAATAAACTTTTTGTAATATTTCGCCATATAAATCAACATTTTTTCGGCAATATCTGAATGCTCGAACTGACCGAGAATAATTCCGTTATCCTTTCGAATCAGCCATCGTTTCCCCAACTCCGCTTCTAAAAGCTGCAATCGTATACTCATATCTCTTCTATCATTTACCCGTTTTGCAGCACGCTTTACTGCTTCAAAGATTTCTCCCGGATCAGATGGTTTTAGGATATACTCCGTAACACCATATTGCATCGCTCTGCGGGCATACTCAAAATCACTGTAGCCTGATAATATAATTATTTCTGTGTTCAATTTTTCCTTATGTATGAATTCCGACAACTCTAAACCATCCATGCCAGGCATGCGAATATCAGTCAAAACAATATCCACCAATTCGCTTTGAAGGATTTCAACTGCCATCAGGCCATTGTCTACATCACCGGCTATATTCACATCAATGCTCTTCCAGTCTAAAGACAACAATCCTTTTCTAATAATCATTTCATCATCAACTACCAGTAAATTATACATCTGGAATTCCTCCCCAGAGCATCTTTTAAACACGCTCTAACCTTTTACTGCACCTGCCGTCATTCCATCAATGATTTTTTCATGCAGTATGCTATATACTATTATACTAGGAATTATTGTAATTACAACTGCCGCAATCATTCCTACATAATCTGTCGAATACCTTCCCTGGAAAGCCGTAAGACCTACCGGCAAGGTCATCATTTTGGGATCCGATAAAAAGATTTGCGGAAACAACAAATCGTTCCAGGCAGTAATAAATGTAATTACAGATACTGTAACAATAGAAGGCATTGCCATCGGGCAAATAATTTGAAAAAAAGTTTTCGGTATAGAACATCCATCCATAATTGCCGCTTCCTCCATTTCCTTCGGAATAGATGAGAAGAAACCTGATAATATAAGTATACTGATCGGTATTGCAAATACAACATGCGGAATGATAACTGCCGCATACGTATTGATCAGCTTCATTTTGTTGAAAAATGAAAACAATGGAACAATTGTCGCATGTGTCGGTATCATCATTCCTAATAAAAAGATTGATAATACAAGTTTTGACAACTTCCACTTTAGTCTGGTGAGTCCATAGGCGGCCATTGCGCTTAGCAAAGTTGCAAAAAATACAACTGCTATCGCAACGATCACCGAATTCAAAAAATATCTTCCGATCTCTCCAACTTGAATAGCTCTTACATAGTTACTTAAATCAAGTGTCCCGGGTAAAGACCAGGGCGTTTCAAACAACTCTGTTCCACTTTTAAAAGAATTTAGAAAGAGCCAGAAAATCGGATATAGGAATAAGACTGTAAAAAACATTAAAATAATATACTTTGCTCCTCCCAGAGTTACTTTTATTATGTCTTTCATATCGATTCCTCCGATTAATCTTCCTCTTTTTTCTTTCCAAATATCAAATTGCAGGTAAGAATGGCAATGGCACACAATAGCAATAATATATTGCCGATTGCACTTGCGTACCCATATTTCATCGTTCGAAATCCCTGGTAATACATATAGGTTGATAACACTTCACTGGCGTGATTTGGTCCCCCTCCCGTCATAACAAAGATTAAATCAAAATATTTCAATGAACCCGTTATGATAAGAATCGCATCTACCTTTAGAATTGGCTTTATCAAAGGTAACGTAATATCCTTAAATTGCCGCCACTTTGACGCCCCGTCAATGGATGCCGCCTCATACAATGTTGGATCAATGTTTTTCATGGCTGCTAATTGAATTACCATATGATATCCTACATATTGCCACATAACAACTATAATAATTGCAAATATAACTGTTTTCTCATCCGATAACCATTGGTGTTTTAGTCCGGGAAGATTTAAAAAATCAAGAATCGCATTTACCATGCCAAACTCTGAATTGTAGATAAAACTCCATGTTAAACCTACCGCCACACCACAAACAACACTGGGTAAAAAAAATATAGACTGAAAGAACCGGCTCCCTTTCACCTTATTGAAAATAATGCTTGCTAATAATAGTGCAATCGGCAGATGTGCCAATAAAGATCCGGCTACCATAAGCAGATTGTTTTTCACACTGCCGATAAAGATCTTATCCTTTAACAGATTTGAATAATTCTTCAAACCAACAAATGTGCCTTCACTCATCAAGTCCGTCCTGTATAAACTCAAGACAAAGTTATAGATAATTGGAAACAGGCCAAATACAGCAAATACGAGAAATGCCGGAGCCACAAAAAACAATATATATTTTTTAGATTGTAATAACTTATCCAAAACAATCCCTCCAAATTCTATTATTATCTATCTGCATTATCCTCTGCGAATTGCTGTATTGCATCCATATGCTCCCCGGCATCTTTTCCCGCAATAATCGCCTGTGCCGCATTGTTGAACTCCACACCTTCACCTGCTCCAAATACTCTGTCCAGCCAGGGAGTTACCCCGGTTAGTTCTTGCTGAAGCTTCGTGATTTCAACAAATAAAGGATTTAATTTGCTTTCATCCAGTTCTGTTTTGGTAGATAAAAGATAGTCTGCATTATAGGCATACGCTTCCTGGGCTTCTACATCAGAAAACATCTTGATATATGCCGCTGCCGCCTCTGTATTTTGAGTATTTGCACTGATTGCCAGACATTGATCTACATCACCTATAGCAACGTTTCCGGTACTGCTGTCCGTAGGCGGAATATTAAATACCCCAACACTCTTTGAGACCGGTGCCGATTCATCACTTAATAAACCAATATCCCAGGAACCCATATAATACATTGCTGCTTTTTCCTGAATAAACAAATCACGGCCTTCATCGTTTGTCATTCCCAGATATCCGTCCGGGAAAGCCCCTGCTTCTACTAATTGAATTAATTGCTTTCCGGCTTCCACATAACCGTCATCGTTCCACTTTTTACTTCCATCAACCGTTCCTTCAAATAAATCCATGCCGCCGATTCCATTTGCAACCTGCTGCAAGAGCTGCCCGGGAATCCAGGCATCTTTTGAAGGAACAGATATTGGAGTAATTCCATTTTCTTTAAATGTGTTACAAGCTGCCAGCAGCTCATCAAATGTCTCCGGAACTCCCACATTGTTTTCTTCAAATAATCTGGTGTTGTAGAACATCACACCTAACGTCTGTCCATGTGGTACTGCATAGATTTTACCATCATAAGTTACCGGGCCAAAAACACCTTCATTAAAGCGTTCTTTCCATTCGCTGTCTTGATCCAGTAACTGCCCGATTTCATATACCTTTCCACCTTCAACAAATGGCTGTAAATACCCGGCGCTCCATGTGAAGAATACATCCGGTGCAGAATTGGAAGCCATAACGGTTGTAAGCTTTGTCTTATACTGTTCGTTCTCGTATGTTTCAAATTTAAACTCAACGCCAAACTCGTTTTCTGCATTGAACTTATCTGTCACATCCTGAATAATATCAACGACCGCCTGATCCTGTGTACTTCCAAGAAACATTGCCGTCATTTGCACTTTATCTTTTGAACCGGCCGAATCTTTGGTGCTGCCATCACCGTTGCCGCCACTTCCTCCACAACCTGATAACATGGCTGCTGTTACTAATAGAGCTGTTACTACTGCCAATAACTTTTTTGCTCTCATACTGTATTACCTCCTTTTTAGTCAAAGCGGATACTCGTAATACCCCAGGGGCAGACCCTCCGCTTCGCTGCTTACTCGTTACCTACTTTAATCTAATAGATCCAGTGTACTGTCCCGTTCATCTTTAGTAAAACTGTGCTTCATATTTTGTCAGCCTGCAAGGCGGAAAAAGGAGGCGTAGCGGTGGCTACGTCGACTGATGACAACGCCGCAGATGGCAAAATAGGGAGTGCAGTTTTGCTAATTATGATCGGGACAGTACACAAGCAACAGAATACTTACCATAAATGGTACGGTCCGCTTTTTTATAAGCCTTGACTTTGAAAGTGTACTTCCGACCCTTTTTCAGTTTTGTTTTTTTGTATTTCAATTTATTACCTTTGGTAATGGTTTTTATTTTTTTATAAGAGCCCTTACCCGTTTTCATATAGATGACATATCCGGAAGCCCCTGCCGGTTTTTTCCAGGTAATCACTGCTGATGTTGAAGATGCTTTCCTTACCTTAAAGCCCTTCACTTTTGCCGGAGCTGTCGCCGTTTTCAAATCACTGCTGTAACTTCCATAATAGTTTTCGCCATCCAGAAGTTGATACGCCCGGATTTTGAATTTCCAGGAACCACCCGCCGACAATTTTGTGACTTGATAACTGCTTTCTTTTGTGATAGCAATCTTTACATAAAGCTTTTTCTTACTGTCATAGCGATATACCTCGTAGCCGGTAGCCCCAGGCACTTTATTCCATGTAAGTTTCAGGGATGAAGTGGTATGTCCACCGGATTTCAGTCCTGACACCTGGTTAACGGAAGGAACTGCAAGCAAACCATCTATTGATTTTTTCAACGCCTCCAGCTGTGAATCAACCTGCTTCTGGGTAATGTCAGGATTCTTCAGTAACGCTTCGGATACAGCAATTTCGTTTTTAAGCTTCTGAAAACTATTCGGAGTATAATGTTTTGCTTCTAACCTTTTCGCTTCATTCAACATGTTTTCAAGCGTGGTTGTGTAAATTGGTTCTTCATTTTCAATAAATTCTGCACGAATAATTACATTTTCAGCCGGCATTGTAAAGGTTGTCCCTTCTATACCCTGCCCATTAACGGTCAGGCTGCCCTCCTTAAACGCATAGCCTTCTGCCGGAAGCAGCGTCAATGTAACCGTGTCTCCTGCCTTTACCACTGTTTTATCTGTTAAGACCGTACCATTGATTATTTCATCTGAAATGCTTACCAAATACTTCGTTTCTATATTATCGATCGTATCCGGTGTGAATCCTCCTAAATTCCATAACTGTTCATCATTTCCATTATATCTGTTGATAAATATGTATCGATCTCCATGTTTCCATTCACTGATTCCCCTGTTTATGGCATCACCACTATTTTTATTTATGATAACATAATAATCTGCACCGGCCGCCTCATCAGACACTTTATAGAAATTCCACATGCTGTTACGATTTCCTTCTGCATATGCGGTTTGGACAATACTGCCGTCATTCCTTTCTGATAAAACAAGACCACTGTTTACATTTTTTATAATATAATCCAGACTGTTATCTTCGGTTTTTTCAAATTGCCAATAATAGTTAAGACTATTTTCCAACCCCCATTCTAATACCCTTGATCCATCTGCCGTTGAACTTTCGGGTAAACATAACATTCTTTTAATTACTTTATTTGATATCGTATAGTAATCCTCCGGAAGCCTATTCGTTATTACCTCAATATGCATGTCTTCACGGATATTTTTCAACCGGATTTCAAAGCTATTGCTTCTGGAACTTCCATTCACTTTAATATCTGTGATCTGATATCCCGGCTGCAGATCAATCAAAAGATACTGATCACTTCCTTCAGGGACTGCCAGACCACCTTCCAAAGATATTTTACCCGGTGCTATAGTCACACCCGCTCCTAATGAAGCTGTTAATGTCTTAGTATCAACTACTGCGCCCTCTTTCTCCTTCTCTTCACCTGTTGCTTTCCATAATTGAAGATTATAGTCTTCACCTTCAAAAATTTCCTGAAGAGATAATGATTCGCTGGACCTGCTTTGGGTAAGATATTTGCCTAATTGTACGTTTTTAAGAGTAAAGTATCCGTCTGCTCTTTGTTCCTTTATCCACTGCTGGTATGGGAAATAGATTCCGTCCTCAACATTTTCCAAACTGTTTTTTTGAACAACTGTGCCATTGCTATTTGCATTTAAATACATTCCACTATTTTTATTAATATAAACATACACCTGATTCTCTTCATCTAATAGAACTTCTTCCCAAAGGTATTCCTCTTTACCTTCTTCAAAGTCCCAGGTGATTACACTTGCATTCTCATTTTTTGATCCGCCCCCAATACAAAGAGTTGTATCCTTTTCTCGATTGTCAATTCGAATATCTCCCTTCGTTTCACCATTAAAACTCAGTACTCTCCACAATTGCTTCATAGAACTATCATTCGTATATAAACTGTCTGCGAAAAGATTTTCATTTTCACCTTGTGTTAAATATTTGTCATTAGATGCATTTTTTAATGTAAATGTTCCATCTGCATTTTCATTTTTTACCCATTTCTGAGCTGAATCTTCCTCATCAAGCGTTTTCTGTACAATTGTATCTCCTTCAATAGAAATGTATTTTCCACTGTTTTGATTTTTATACCGGTATACATGTTCACTCTTGTCAACGACTTCTTCAACCCACTGAAAATTCTTTGAATTTTCATGTGTCCATGTAATAACTAAGGCTCCGTCACTTGTCCCATCTTGTGCGATACATAACTCATTGCCATTTGATACATTCTGTATGCCATACCCACTTTCTATTGCATTTTCCGGCACCGTCATTAATCCGTATCGAATGGTTAAACGATCGCCTCTATCAGGAAAACCACTCTTAAGAATTAGCAATTCACCACTTTCAAGCTGTAACATCTGTCGGTTATATCCGCCTTCAACCGGACTGCTATGTACTTCCCAGGAACCTTTCAGATCTTTTCTTGTATTAATGTAAATGCCTGCCTGATTAGATGCTGTTGCCGCAATACGTCCGTCCTGTAACGTATATACATATGGACTTCCTCCGTAACCATAAGTCGTCCCGATATCGCCTGCATCCCAGGCTTCAGGATTATCAGGCTCTAAAGATATTTTGTAATTACAGGGAATCGGATTATTCGAATTCAATCCTACTGCTTCAAACACCATTATATAGTAATCTTTGTATTCACCTTCTTGAATTTGTGCCACAATTGGCATTCCCGGTCGATGCCCCACTTCGGTAACCGCCACGTCTTCTACCAGTTCGGACCAGTTTTTTCCATCGCTTGTGGTTTTATGAACTAACTTTTGTCCATAATTAGGATCTGTTTCATCAGAATAGTAACAAATCAATTTGCCATTCGCATACATGATAAACGGTTCCCATACAGGTTCGTATCCCATATAATTTTTCCCGCCGGTAGCTAAAGTACTTGCATATTCCCATGTAATACCGGCATCTCTGCTTACATACATGTCAAAATAGGTTTCTTCCAAATCTTCCCCTTGCGGACAAACCGCACCGATGCATACAAGAGTTCCTGCCGGATACTCTCCCATCTGTTCCGGCAATTCAAAAACTTCCGGACAACACTCCATTCCCCAAGTCCTGCCATCTTCTAAAAGTACAGGGTTTGAGTTCTCAATCTGACTTAGCGGCTCCCATGTCCCCGCTTTATCGTTACTCTGATAGATTGGAAATACTTTTTTCCCGCTTTGATATTCGCCCCACTCCCAGGTGACTAAAATATTCCCATTTTTTTCTGCGTTCTCTCCGGTTTGGTATTTTAGTTGTATCGCTCTTGGGGATACGCAGCTGTTTCGTCCTTCCCATGACGAACCGGGCGTATAGATATCTCCGCTTTGCCAAACTGACTCCCCGGTCTCATTTATGTCCTCAGCTGATGCAATTATATTAATACAAAAGATGATACTGAATATAAATGCAAGACGGAAGATATGCTCTAATCGTTTCCTCATTTTCCTTCTCCTTTTATTTTTACTAAATTATAATCTTAGAAACAAATAAAATATACATATATATTTGGCACAAATGTTTAAATAAATATACTTTTCATGGTCAACTTTAGATTGTATGACGTACGCAGCAGAGGGCATGGGAAGTCTCACGCAAACCGGGCAACGCTCTCTGCTGCTGTTTTTTCAAGCGATTTAGTAAAAGAGCACTCATCATATCCGGTAGGAGGACTGGCAGCGTGTCAGGTGGATAATTCTTACACAAACTACCAACCAAAAATCTCGCGGGAATATACAGCCGTTGTGAGCCAGGAGATGCTTCACGCAAACATTCAGAGGGCGCTTTTAGCGGCGGCGGAATCCATCATTTACGCAGACCCGGCGCGAAGATTTCTGAGCGTTGTTGGTCGAAGTTAATGATTAGTCCGCCAGAGCGTTGCCCGGTTTGCGTGAAGCATCTCCTGGCTCACAACGGCGTCCTGGCAACCATCAAGTTAGCCATGAATATAACTATTTATTGAAAAGACCCTGAAGAGGGTATAGAAAAAGATAAAAAAGTCCCCAAACGGATTCTTCCTACCGTTTGAGGACTTAAATTTTATATATTTCTCTTATATTTACACATTGATCTCCGCCGTCATCCCCAACAGACCTGCATTCTCTTTCAGCAGCGGATTTACCACCTTTTCCAGGAACGCATCCACCTGCTCCGGTGCACGCCCTACATATTTTGATGGATTCATGGTTTTCTCCAATTCCTCCAGGGTTAAATTAAATGCCGGGTCTGCAGCAATCAACTCCAGAAGATTATTATCCTTTCCTTCTACTTTCACATTCTT
>Ga0153942_1000759_pt1 | contig 12940 bp, 10 predicted proteins | sample TSNJ026MetaG_FD_104731 | JGI IMG/M metagenome (GOLD analysis project Ga0153942, IMG submission 104731) | Attine ant fungus gardens microbial communities from New Jersey, USA - TSNJ026 MetaG | ecosystem: Host-associated > Fungi > Mycelium > Unclassified | place: USA: New Jersey, Brendan T. Byrne... | reverse complement strand
ATGTACAGCGATGCGGTGCTTTCGCATAACAGCTCTGTAGTTGTCGAATCAATCTTTGCGGACAAGCCGGTATTTCTTTTGGAGCTTAATCCGAGGGAAGTAATACATCCGCATATATGGATCGACATGACAGTAGAAGAATATTTTGAGAAAATGAATCTGGTACGAAAATATGACCTTAAAAATCTGTTTTTGTTTTCAGCCGTGTGCTATTTAGGGTGGGAACAAGTTATGCCAAAAGAAGAGTATACGTTAGAAAATCAGGCGAAAAGTACTATGCTCAAATTTGTTGAGGATATCCGAAACGGTATCGACAGCAAAAAAGAGCTCCGTGGTATCTTCCGCGAGCAGTCATTTGTAAACCTTGACGGAACATGCGGACAAAAGATTCATGATTATATTGTAAAACAAATAACAGCTTAAAATCAAGAGAAACTGCGGTGACAGCGTCATGACATACGATTACCTCATAGTCGGATCCGGACTGTTTGGTTCCGTATTCGCGCACGAAGCCACAAAACAAGGCAAAAAATGCCTTGTTATAGACAAGCGTTCTCACATAGGAGGAAATGTATATACCGAGCGGGTGGAAGATGTAAACGTACACAAGTATGGTGCGCATATATTTCATACAAGTGACCGCGAGGTATGGGATTATATGAATCGCTTTGCAGAGTTTAACCGTTACACCAATTCACCGATAGCAAATTATAAAGGAGAATTTTATAATCTGCCGTTTAATATGAACACTTTTTACAAGCTGTGGAAAGTTTTCGACCCCGACGAGGCCGAAAGAATTATAGATTCACAAAGACTCAAAGGTATAGAGCCGCAAAATCTTGAGGAGCAGGCGCTGTCCTTAGTTGGACGCGATATTTACGAAAAGCTGATAAAGGGCTATACGGAGAAGCAATGGGGGCGGGATTGCAAGAATTTGCCTGCATTTATTATAAAACGTCTGCCTGTGCGCTTTACATGGGATAACAATTACTTTAACGACCGCTTTCAAGGCATCCCTATTGGTGGATATACCCCGATAATTGAAAAGCTGCTTGAAGGTGCTGACGTCAGGCTGGATACCGACTATTTTCGGGAGCGCAAAAGACTTGAGGGTGTGGCTGGGAAAACAGTGTACACCGGAATGCTAGACGAATATTTCGGATATTGTTTCGGTATTCTTGAGTACCGAACGCTGCGCTTTGAAACGAAAGCCCTGGATAGGCCCAATTTTCAAGGTAACGCAGTGGTGAATTATACGGACAAGGAAACGCCGTTTACACGAATTATAGAGCATAAGCATTTTGAACACGGTACGCAGCCAAAAACAGTAGTCACCCGCGAATATCCTAAGGAGTTTGAACCGGGAGACGAGCCGTATTATCCGATTAATGACGAGAAAAACAACGCCCGTTATACTCAATATAGATTGCTTGCGGGCAGCGATGAGAATGTCATATTCGGGGGCAGGCTGGCGGATTACAGATATTACGATATGTGGCAGGTCGTAAGAAAAACGTTAGATGCGGCAAAATACGAGTTGAAGGGGTAAGAGATGCGGAGTGTACGGCTATTAGGTCGTGCGGGAATGAAAATACGCGCGGGCGATGGCGGGGAAGAATTAGGCTTCCCCGAGATGATGAGCACGCCTCTGTTCTATCTTGCGCAAAAGGGTGACCGGCTCAGGCTCGTCAACAATGCATACAAATTCAATGTCGCAACATATTTACCACAGATCAAGCCGCGCTGGATATACACATACGATTACGCTCGGGATGAAAGCTGGACGGTCTATCGGCACGATTTGAACGGCAATAATTACCGGCAAAGCGACTATGTTTTTGATGAATCCGTCTATTTCAGAATCAGTCTGCGCAAGCTGGACGGTAGCCTTTTTGACGCTTCCGAGGATATCAATGCGATTCTAGCCTTTGAGATAAGCGACTCGATTCCGGCGGAAGCAAAACCGTGGCTGGAAGCCGAGGTGCTCCATGCGGCGAAACAAATTGCCGCGCTTCGCTCTAAGGACGAGCTTGTCTTTGTGTTACTCACAGACTCACACTATACTGTAAATGGAACGTGGGACGACACTGCGTCGGCGATACAGCAAATGCACAAAGTAGTCCATTTCGACGGCGTTATACATCTTGGAGATTTTACCGACGGGATGGTGAGCGGAGAAGTCACACGCAATTATGTAAACAAAACGCTAGGCGATCTGAAAAGCTGCGGTGTGCCTGTATGGGCGTCACTTGGTAACCACGATTCGAATTACTTCAGGAGGAATCCGGAACGCTTTACGATTAAAGAGCAATGCGAGCTTTACCTCGAACGGAGCGATCCGCGATATCGCGTTGATTTTGAGAAATATAAACTACGTCTTATTTTTTTAGATTCTTTCGACCCGAGCGAAGAATTGCCATACGGTTACTCTCAGGAGTGCATAAGCTGGCTTGCGCAAACGCTTGAAAATACGCGTGCGGATTGGCGCGTTATATTGTTTTCACACCTTCCGCCTGTGACGAGGCTTCAATATTGGGCAAAAGTATTGCGCGGTGAAGATGAAATCGTGCGCTTAATGTCTGCACATTCGGGCAAAATACTGGCATGGATCAACGGACACAACCATGCGGATAAACTGGATAGTTGCGAATGCGTCCCGATTATTTCGATTGCCAACGCTAAGTGCGAGGCTTTTACCAAATATAAGCCAAAGGGCTTTGTTACACCGGAAAGAAAGCTTGGGGATGTTTCGCAGGAATTATGGGACATCCTGCTGATTAACCCCGAAAAGCGAACCTTGCGTTTTGTCCGTTTCGGGGCAGGTAGGGACAGAATTGTAAAAGGCGGAAAGGCAGAATGGCTATGACCGAGATTTGGGGGCATCGAGGCGCGTACGCACACGCGCCTGAAAATACGCTGACAGGCTTTCAAATGGCGGCGGATATGGGTGCGGACGGTGTGGAGCTTGATATCCAGCTTACAAAGGACGGCGAGGTTGTTGTGATTCATGATGAATCCGTTGACCGCACGAGTGATGGGCATGGATTTGTTAAGGATTATACACTTTCGGAGTTAAAAAAGTTCAACATCAACAAGCGTGGGATAATCCCGCCAAGGTTTATGGAGATACCGACACTAGCCGAAGTGTTGGAATTGCTAAAATCTATGGAACTGAAAATCAATATTGAACTGAAGACAGGCATTATATTTTATGAGAAAATTGAGGAAAAGGCTTTAGAAATTGTAGGAAAGTATGATATATCTAATAAGGTAGTATGGTCCTCGTTTAACCACTTGTCAGTGCTGAAAATAAAGCGGCTTGAGCCTTTGGCCCAAACCGCCTTGTTGTGCGGCGGAGGGATTATCGTTACCGGCGAGCAGTGTGAAAAGACCGGATCTTATGCCCTTCACCCAGATATCAGGCAATTGCGCTGTCCTGGGTTGGTTGGTGATTGTCGTAAGCGTGGAGTAAAAATCAATGCCTGGGCGGCAAATGAGCCGGAAGAATTACAGTATGCGGTTGGTCTTGGAGCTGACGCGGTGATTACAAACAGGATAGATATAGCGAGAGAGATCAGGATACAGTTGATGGGCGGACATTTAAATAATGCGCTGCAAATCTTATAATAACAAAAAGGTGGTGTGGAATTGCGAAAGAGTGTTTCAGAGATCGTAAAAGAGATTTTTAATTGCATGCTGGACGATGAATCCCGCATGATTTTTCAGTATATGACAGCATATTTTTTTGATAATAGAATAAATCATATATGGGATATGCTGAAAGCCGTAAACGAATATGATAAGCTAAAGCCGTGGCCGGCCGACAGGCTCCGAAATTTGTTCTCCGTGAGAGAACGATATAACGGACAACCTGTGATACTTTATGGCGCCGGAGGAAATGCTCCGGGCATTAAAGCCTTTCTGGAAACGCTGGGCGTTAAAGCCACTGCATATTGCGATAGCGATCCGCGAAAATGGAACGTATTCATGGATGGATTGCCGATTGTTTCGCCGGATATGCTTCTGGAGCAACACATCGATTCACTGGTTATAGTATCAAGTCCCATATATGAGGATGAAATAAGCAGGAGGCTTATTCAAATGGGCGTCACGTGTGACAGAATATTTTTGCCGACATTCTCCGAGTCCCAGTATTTCGGGATACCATTTATTACCCCAATAGAAGATGAGATATATCTTGATGCAGGTCCCTATGACGGAAAAACAATAATCCAGTTCTTAAAATTTTGTAATAACAAATATAAAAAAATATATGCGATGGAACCTGATCCGGAAAATTATCAAAAAACATGCAGATATATAGAAAAACTTGAATTGCCCAATATATCACTAATCGAAAAAGGCGTTTGGAATTGTGACGCGGTATTAAATTTTGAGGGATATATAACAAGCGGTTCCCGTATAACCACAGACGGAAGTGTCAGGATACCCGTTACAACTATAGATAAAGTTGTCGGAGATGATAACGTAACACTGGTAAAAATGGATATTGAAGGCGCGGAATTAAATGCGCTGAAAGGTTCCGAAGGAACCATCAAAAGATGTAAACCGAGGCTTGCCATATGTATCTATCATAGACCTGAAGACATATTTGAAATACCGATTTGCTTGTTAGAACTTAATCCTGAATATAAATTTTATATACGTCAGCACGCAATTTCTTGTAATGAGACAGTAATCTATGCTGTATAGAAAAATAAGGGAGGAAAATGTGCTTGCCAAGGCTTTACGTAAATTTTACGATTCCTCTCCAATGCGCGATGGCATTTTGTGTTGGTATCCGTAGTAGTTTGTCAAAATCCAGAATTTGCATTGAGCACATAAACCGCCGTATAAAGCGTTTCAAGATTTTAGGATAGGTCTAATATAAACACCGGAGGGATAAACCAATGGATAAAAGACAATTGATTCTATATGGTGCAGGCTGCGTTGGAAAAGCACTTGTTGAAAAACTAATGCGTTTTAAGATACATATCGAGTGTCTGTGCGATGCCGACCCCGCAAAAAGAGGGATTGAATATTTCGGATATGTTGTCAAAAGTATAGATGAAGTGAAAGCTCAATACAAAAAAGGAGAATATTCCTTATTTGTGTCCGTGACGCCGTATAATGCTGGGAGAGTAAAAAACAATTTAATTTGTCAAGGCATATTTGATGCATTCGATTTCTGTAATGATAGTCTTGATGAATTAATCATTAGTAGGATGCCTGATAATGGAAAGAATAATAGGGAAAAACGTGAGCACTGCATCTCTATGACGGAGAAGAATTATATCCAGTTGAATAGTGAACTTGAGAATTCCTTGAAGAAAACCTTGCTTGCGACCAGATTCAGCGATGAGAATTATATGCGTACGGAAAATGGCAAACAAGATTTTTTTGACCACTTATACGGAAGACTAAATATGTACCGAAGCAGGATGATTCCATGGCTTGAAAGTATACGTTCAATCAAGGGGGCAAAAATTTTAGAGATAGGCTGTGGGACGGGCGCATCCACCCTTGCGCTTTGCGAACAAGGAGCTTGCGTTACTGCGGTAGACCTCGACGAGTGGGGATTGGAAATTGCCAGGAAGAGAATAGAAATTTACGGATTGAAGGCTGAAATTATAAAATTAAGTGCTGTCGATATCAAGACGAGATTTTATGGCGGTTTTGATTTTATTATTTATGCAGCCTCAATAGAGCATATGACCTATACTGAACGAATACAGACGATTAAGGCAGCTTATGACATGCTTGATAACGGTCAATATATCATTGTGGTAGATACGCCAAACAGGTTATGGCATACAGATTCCCACACGAGTAAGGAACCGTTTTACTATTGGCTACCAGATGCGTTGGCTATGGATTATGCAAAGTTCACGTCAAGGGAAAAGTTTAATCAGGAATTTGGCGAGGACAGCGAAGATAACTTGTTAAAGTTTGCCAGATGGGGAAGGGGAGTAAGTTATCATGAATTTGAGGCTGCCATTGGCAGGGGGAGACTAAAAGCCATATCCAATATGGATGATTTTTTTGATTTGCCTGATAGTTTGTATAAAAAACTTTTGAAAATTAACGGACCGGAGCATATTTGTGATGGATTTTATGTATCAACATTAAATATTGCACTGGGAAAAACTATTTAGTAACGATAGATATATGTGCAAGTGGGACATAGAGAAGGGAAGTGGTTTGGGTGATTGGGCAAGAAGGTTATCAAATCACGGAGTTATCTGTAAAGATTAGGAGCCGACGGACAATAAGTGGGCATATATAGAAAACCAGAGGTGAACAATCTGTTAACAGAAAATTTGCGTAGATTCTACCGCTTATCCCCTATGCGTGAGGGTATTCTATGCTGGTATCCGTATGATTATGATGCAAGTGTGCTGGATTTGAGCGGCGGAACGTTGACTGGTATGCTGGAAAACTATTGTAGTTCAATAAAAACGAATGAGACGGCAAAGAGCGAGCGTTTTGATTATATAGTCGCCATGGATCCCGAAGATTTCAGCATCGACATGCTTAAAAGCTTATATGCAAAGCTCGGTCTGCACGGGCGGTTGCTCTTGGCTTACGAAAATCCTTTTGCACTGAGATATTGGGCGGGCAACCGCAGTCGCAAAGCCAGTCTGCCATATGATTCCCTATTCGGACGAGGTGACATCCCAAGCAAGGCTGAGCTATCGATCCGGCTAAAGCAGGTGGGGTTTGAAGGGCAGAAGTGGTATTACCCACTTACCGATCATTGGTTTCCAGTTGAAATTTATTCTGAGGCATATCTGCCTAACGAGTTTTTGAATCAGCGGTTTACACCATACATGGCGGATGGTGATTCGCTGCAATTTGATGAGCGTGGGCTGTACCACGAGGTAATACGCGGCGGAGCATTCGAATTTCTGTGCGGGGCGTATCTTGTTGAGGCGAGAGTTTGTGGGGAAGATGTTCCTTGCACGGTGGATTATGTGGCGGTTACGGCTTACCGCGAGCCGTCCAAGCGATTCGCGACCACGGTTCACAATGACGGAACGGTTAGGAAAACCCCACTTCATCCAGATGGTAGACAAAGTGCCGCCAATATTATGCGAAACCATCAAGAGTTAGCAGGGTTGGGTATAAATGTGGTACCGGTGAAACTTGAAGGCGAGTCTCTGGTAATGCCTCGGATCCAATTGCCGACGCTTTGGGATTACTGGGCGAAGAAGCTGACGGACAGCATTTTTGATGAAAACGAGATGATTCGTCATTTTGACTGGAACCGCGAGGTCATTTACAAGGCTGCAAGATCAGGCAAATGCTACTGGGAGCTTGTCCCTGCCAACTGCTTTTACGATGAGAAGCATAATGAATTCATCTTTTTCGACCAAGAATATTATTGGAAGGATGCGCCAGCGGATGCCGCGATGGTAAGGGCACTTGGGGCGCTTAAATATTCGCCCGTATTTAGAACCGAGCCTCGTGCGGAAGTCTGGTTGGAACGGATGAAAGAGCGTTACGGACTGGTCGAGCGTTGGACGGAACTTTCGAAGCTTATCGATGAAAGAACGTTTGCCGAGGTGTTCGGAACTGGAAGACAGACACTTGAACAGGAAACCGAGCGGGCGGTAAAGCGTGTGGCGTCTGTCCGACGCTATTGGCAGTTCCTGCCGGTCGTGGAGAAACTGCGCGAACTTGGGTTCTGCCGACCGGCGATTTATGGGTGCGGTATCTGGGGACAAACTTTGCTGTGCGTATTCCAGAACAGCGATATACAGGTCGCAGCTATGGTTGACCAAAAGTTTGAACAATGCAAGACTATCGAGAACATACCATCGGAGATTGCCATTGATGTTGTAATTGTGAGTATACGCGGAGGCGACGCAATAGCAGCAGATTTACGTAGCAATACTAATATTCCCGTGTATGCGTTGGAGGAATTGCTTTAATGAGCGGATTGAATAAACTGCAGAATATCGAATTGGATATTCTAGATAAGTTCTCGCAGGTTTGTAAACAAGAAGATATTACTTGGTTTGCTATGTTTGGCACTTTGTTGGGGGCGGTAAGGCATAGTGGATTTATCCCATGGGACGACGATGTAGATGTAGCGATACCACGCGCGGATTATGAGCGTTTGCGCAATTGTCCAGAGCTATTTAGCGAACCATGTTTTTTACAGACCACGCAGAACGATCCGGCGGCGGTTCCACGTTTTATGCGTTTGCGGCGAAGCGATACGGCGATTTTGCGGGATTTCCCTAATGGGATGACACGCGGGGGGAACATGGGGATTTATATTGATATACTTCCGCTAGACGATGCGCCTAATGCGAAAATCGCAAGACGAATGCATATAACGGCACTACGGATACAGAAACAAATGTTTGCAACAGCCGCCCTCGACGAAAGCATCGGTGATGAACTCCCAGATTATAAAGCCGAATGGTGCTATAGTTTTGGTGGGATTGCCGGTTGCTATCCTATGTTGGCGGAACGTTATGAGTGGATTTGCTCCAAATATTCCAGCGAGCCGTTTTACACGATTCCGGTTTTAGGTAGTGCGCGCGGTTGCAGGTTATTTGACAAACAATGGTTTGCTATGAGTGAAACGATGGAATTTGAAGGAATGAAGGTGCCTGTTCCCTCCGGTTGGCGGGAGGTTCTGTGCACTTCCTATCCGGAAGGTCTCCTGGAACCAGAGGAGGAGGATCGAAAGACAAAACCTCACGCTGAAGAAACAATAGTGGACACAGAGCGATCTTATAAGGAATATGTTTCGTATTATACAGATATGTTAAAGGATATCAAGGGTAAGCGAGTGCTTATTTTCGGCGCGGGTGACAGCTTGCGGATTTGGCTGGAGCGATATTCAAATGGTCTTGAGATAGTCTGCGCATTTGATAACTCTAGAGCAAAATGGGGCACGACCGCGTATGGGATACCCATACGCCCGCCCCAAGAACTTCCGACACTCCTTAACGAAAATTCTCGATTAATCATCGCCAGCGTTTGGCACCGAGAAATTTCGAGGCAACTCAAGGATATGCACATATCAGATTATTATGTATTTATAGATGGTATAAATTATAGGAGACGTTGAAATAATGCTAGCTTCGGAAACCAACAAACATTGGTACAAAGGATATATTTCCGGTTCATTCGATATGTTCCATATCGGGCATCTGAACCTAATACGGCAGGCCAGGGAGCGATGCGATTATCTCATTGTTGGTGTTCTGGCTGATGAGATTGTAGCAAGCGGAAAAAAAAAATGGCCGATGGTTCCGTTACACGAGCGTATGGAAATTGTCGGAGCGCTCCGATATGTTGATGAAGTCGATGTTACCACACAACCGCTTTTGAATAAGCTGGCCGCGTGGGGAAAATATAGGTTTAACGCCATGTTCAGCGGCGACGACCATATGGGCGACGGTTGGGCGGATGGCGAGGCCGTACTAAAAAAGCTAGGGGTAGATATAGTCTTTTTCCCCTACACGAAGGAGGTTTCCACCACCAGGTTGCAGGAACTTATTCTGCCCCCAAAAGCGAATGATGCGGATAAGGCCAGAAGAATTGGTGATTTTACACACTTGTTTCCTTTTGACAAAGTGAACAAGGGCGAGCGGATTGTTATTTATGGCATCGGAAATGTTGGTCAACAGTACGCTCGCCAAATTTCCGCCCTAAATTTCTGTAAAATTGCCGCATTTGCTGATACTTACGCGAAACCGAATGATATGTTTGAAGGGGTACGCTGTATTTCGCCGGAGGAACTTGCTGCTGACAAAGATATGTCCGACCGTATAGTCATCGCTTCTACAACGTATTATGAGCAGATATTAGGACGCTTGCGCACATTGGGTATTTATCCATGGAGGATAGTATGAAAAAAGTTATTACTTACGGAACCTTCGACCTCTTTCACCGGGGACATTATAACTTACTTGAGCGAGCAAAGGCTCTGGGAGATTATCTCATCGTTGGAGTGACTACAGAGCAGTATGATATCCAGCGTGGGAAGATGAATGTGGTAGATTCACTTATGCGACGCATCGACAATGTGCGGAGTTGCGGCTTTGCTGATGAGATAATCGTAGAGGATCACGAGGGACAAAAAATTGAGGACATTCAGAAAAACGATGTGAGGATATTTGCAATAGGCTCAGACTGGCGAGGCAGATTCGACTATCTTAAAGAGTATTGTGAGGTGGCTTATCTTGAGCGGACAAATGACGTCTCGAGTACGGAGCTGCGCTCGGAGCGCAACGGTACCGTTAAGCTCGGCATAGTTGGCACCGGTAGAATAGCTAGGCGTACAATGGATGAACTGCGGTTTGTAAGCGGCGTTTCGGCCATGGCTGTATGTAACCCCCATATTGAAAGTGCCAAAGCTTTTGCGGAGCGATTTGAACTAACTTTTGCAAGCGATGATTATGATAGTTTTCTAGATTGTGTGGATGCGGTATATATAGCTTCGCCTCATGATACTCATTACGACTATGCCCGCCGGGCGCTCATCTCAGGAAAGCATGTTTTATGTGAAAAGCCAATGGTGCTATGCATTAGCGAGGCAAGAGAGCTTTTTGAGCTTGCAAGGCAAACAGGTCTTGTGCTTATGGAGGCTATTAAAACAGCATATGCTCCCGCGTTTTTAAACCTGCTCGCGATAGCCAAGGGAGGCCGCATAGGCAGAATTCATGATATAGAGGCGACGTTTACGAAGCTTGTTCCCAATATCCCCGGCGTCAGGGAATACGATCATCTAGTTGGCGGCAGCTTTACAGAGCTCGCGAGCTATTGCCTGATGCCTATCATCAAGTTGCTCGGAACGAATTACGAGGATGTGCGCTTCGAATTCTTCAACGCCGAAAACGGGGTTGATATCTATACTAAGGCATATTTCGGTTATAATGAGGCTATTGCGAGCGCCAAAACCGGCATAGGGGTAAAAAGCGAGGGGCAATTATTGGTTTCAGGGACGAAAGGCTATATCCTTGTAAAGTCGCCATGGTGGCTTATAAAGACGTTTGAGGTGTGTTATGAAAACCCCGAGGAGAACGAAAGCTTTTCTGCGCCTTTTCCGGGCTACGGCATGCGGCTTGAAGTAGCCGATTTTGTCCGCAACATCGGTGAGCCTGCAATGCGCAGCTACAAGCTCTCGAGCGAAGACTCTATAGCAATAGCTGGAATAATGGAAAAGTTTTTGAAGGTGCGGAAGAGTTGAAACGGAAAGGGAATAAGCTGTCATGCCGGCAAACGATGATTGATTTTACATAATCTTCATTTAGATAACAACAAGAAAATCCATGAGCTGCAATTTTGTTGAAAATATCGCCGTTACCCGACTGAGAAGGTTACCGAGCTTGCGTATGACAAGACCAGGTGCAGAAAGCTATATTTGACTTTGACACAATTAGGCAATAAAGTGCGAAAGTGCCGTTGAACGATTGGATGCGTATGATGTCGACTAAAGATTGAGTTCCGGTATGCAGAAAGGCGGTGTTTAAATGCAAGGAAAAGTAAGCATGGTTATGCCGTGCTACAACAAGGTAAAATATATAAGTGAAATGTTCGATTCCATCCTCGCACAGAATTGGGACAAAATAGAGCTTATCCTCGTGAACGATGGCTCCACTGATGGTACACGTGCAATTATTGCCGAGTATGAGTCTAGATTTTGCAAACGCGGGTTTGAGGTCGTAATAGTTGATCAAGAAAACGCTGGAGTCTGCGCCGCCGCGAAGGCCGGACTTAAACTGATTACCGGCGATTATGTTTGCATGGTGGATTCCGATGATGAGCTTGATCCTAATTATGTCTCTACAATGGCAGGATGGTTAGATGAGCACCCAGAGCATGATTTCACGGCTTGCGAGGGTGTAACTTATACCAACAGCGGAACTAATAAAGTCTTTGAAAATTTTTGCTTTAGGCAGATAAATGATGATAAACCTTACCTTGCGGAGCGATATATATTGGCATTGATACGCCAAACGGTATGGATATATATGGTGAGAGCAGAGTATTTGCATAAATGCCGTATTGTGGAAACGTATCATACCGCTACTAAAGGCTCTCACGAGCCGGGATATATAATTCCGTTGCTATCTTTTGGGGGAAGACTGAAGTTTTTCCCGTTGCCGCTATATCATTTTAACAAGACAGATGATGGACATTCGCAGTTCAAGCGATTTGAGCAGGCGCAAAGCTTTTATGATGAATACGACAGACTGTGTAAGACAGCAATCAATTCTTTACCGAATGAGATTGTTGATAACACAATGAAGAAAAAGCTGACGGCCACTTCCATTATATCAAAGAATATTCTTTTGTTTGAGGCGGCGAACAATATGCCTGATGGTTCGGAACAAGTGAGCCGGATTTTCGATAAGTTATTAGATTCTGTCAATTCTTTATTTAGCGTAACTCCCCCAATAACGCGGGAACAGACTTGTGGCTTGGAGAGGATATTTATTCTGGCGATCAAGAATTCATTGCTTGATCATGAAGCTACCGCCATTCCAAACGGGCGGATTGTTGGCTATGGTGCTTTGGGCAAAGCTGCTGCTAATCTGCTGCCCCGCTTAAAGGGGACGAAGTTCGAACCGTCTGACCTTTGGGACATAGCGGGAGATGGGGTGACAGTGAAAACACCTGATTTTTCTTCGTTGAATGAAAAAGATACTCTCTTGGCTTTCCCTACAGGAAAAATTGAGGAGAAACTGCAGGAGGGCTTTACAAAATCACCATTCAGGATAATTTACAATACTGAAATACTAAACTTGATTGCGCACGAGATTTTTGGGAAATTCTTTTGCAAGATATAACCAGAAGGAGATAAAATGCAGTCTAAAGTAAGTATGGTTATACCGTGTTATAACAAGGTTAACTATATAGAGAAAATGTTCCGCTCAATCGTGGCTCAAACATGGGATAACATGGAGTTAATACT
>Ga0153942_1000745_pt1 | contig 13061 bp, 13 predicted proteins | sample TSNJ026MetaG_FD_104731 | JGI IMG/M metagenome (GOLD analysis project Ga0153942, IMG submission 104731) | Attine ant fungus gardens microbial communities from New Jersey, USA - TSNJ026 MetaG | ecosystem: Host-associated > Fungi > Mycelium > Unclassified | place: USA: New Jersey, Brendan T. Byrne... | reverse complement strand
TACACAACCAATAAAAATGATACAGCTGCCAAAATAAGCATCAGAACTGACAGTCCAACCAAATCCAGGCACAATCCAATCCCTAATAAGGCTATCTGTCCAATGCCGGTTTCGTAGACTCTCTTAAAAGAAAAGAATCTGCCATGCATCGCACTCGCAACATTTTTTTGGTAAATGGTTGCAGTTACCGGCATAAACAATCCGATAGCTACACCAAATAAGCAGAAGGCAACATAAGGAAACCAGTCAATAGCAGTTATGGCCAATAGAGTTTGCGAAAGGATAATCAGGAAACACGATAGAAGAACGAGTCTGATAACCTGATGTTTCTTAATAAAATACTTTGCAAACATGCCAGTAAGAATGACGCTCAAACCTTCAACCGTATACAGCAATCCTTTCATGGAAGGGGTATGATAAATTGTGCTCACTTCAATGACAATTAAATTAAAACCAGCAATAAATGTATAGGGGATGAACGTAAGAATCAACGATTGTAAAACGACTTTATTTGACCTGATTACAGGAAATATCTCCCTAAATTGATTCCCGGGAGCTTTTTTATTTCTCAATTTCCCTGCTGTATTTTCCTCCACTTTAATAAAGAAAGTGCTTAAAAGTAAAATTAAATACCCAATTAAGCTATATACATAAATTTCTTTTAAGGAAATGGTTAACAGCAAGACACCCGCTAACGCGGTACCGATGATTCTGGCGAATGTCATCGTATTCATTTGTATCGCATTGGCTTCTGCTAACTCGTCATGGCTAAACAGCAAAGGAATGATCGCCTGGATGCCCGGAAAATAAAATGAAGCCGCTATTCCAATAAAGACCATCGACAGCAACATCCACGGAATCGATTCAGATCCGATCGCAAGCAACATCGATAGAGCTCCTGCAATTCTGATCGATCCCCCAATAATAAGGGCCGTTTTCTTATGTAACGAATCAATAAGGCGACCGATAGGAGGGCCGGAAACAAAACCAGTCACGACTCCAGTAAGCAAAATACAGGATTGCTCAAAGCTGGAACTGGTATGCCGTTGGAGGAAATCAAGATTTCCGACTAACCCTAACCACATCCCCATTTCTGCCCCAAAAACCCCTGTCATCAGCACCCACATATTTTTATTTCTCCACATAGCCTTGCTTTGCTCCTTTTCTCAGGAATGGCTTTTCCCGTAAACATTTAATAAACAAATACCTCCAATTACCAATTTAAAGGAAAAACTGTCAATAATAAACCAATTTCGGTTTTCTTATAAGATACACCCTGCAAAATCCCCATTCCTATCACAGGGTGATTTGCGATAGAATACGTAATATAAAGATCATAAGGAGAACGAATATGACAAATGAAAATAGAACATTAACCGATGCACAGCGTGAAGAATTGTTCCAAACCTTAAAAGCCCGTTTTGAAGCGAACATGAACCGTCATGAAGGATTGGAATGGGGCAAAATCCAGACAAAGCTGGAAGCCCAGCCTGAGAAGCTACGGTCCTTGAATGAGATGGAGGAAACGGGCGGTGAGCCGGATGTCGTTTCCTATCATCAGGAACAAGACGAATATATCTTTTTTGACTGTTCAGCAGAAAGTCCAAAGGGACGCAGGAGTGCTTGCTACGACCGCGCAGCACTTGAGGCAAGGAAGAAAAACAAACCGGAAAACAATGCAATGGATATGGCAGCGGCCATGGGTGTTGAACTCTTAACAGAAGAACAATACCGGGCATTGCAGAAGCTTGGGGATTTTGATCAGAAGACATCGAGTTGGGTGCTGACACCTGCAGATATCAGAGAGCGCGGCGGTGCCATTTTCTGTGATTACCGTTTCGGACATGTATTCTTGTACCACAACGGTGCAGACTCCTATTATGCTGCCAGAGGATTTCGGGGATCGCTGAGGGTTTAGTTTTCGCCCCTTTCCCGCCTCCAAGAACTGACTGAGTAAAAAAACAAACCTCTTGTCCCTATGGATTGAGGTTTGTTTTTTCATTGAGAAAAATCCCTTTTCTGTGCTCGATTCAGCTTGTTTTATTATAATTATTGGAACGGTTGGATATAAACTCCAATATTTTTTTTGAAGAATGCCTGAAACTCTACCACTTATTTAAAAACCAGATTTTGGAGGCAAGCATCCATACAATAACCTCAGAGGGGGATTTAAAGTGACTATAGGGATATACGAATTTATAAGTGAATCACAATTAAAAAAGTATGCAGAACTTGCTGTACGTGTTGGTGTCAATCTCCAAAAAGATCAATTACTGATCATTCACAGCGATATCCAAAATGCTGCGTTTGCACGTCTCATCCAAACGGCAGCATACGAGGCAGGCGCTTCAAATGTATGGATAGATTGGAAAGATGAACAGTCTGCTAAAGCATTTTACTTACATGCAGCAGATCGTTTTATCGATCAATATCCTGATTGGCAGGCTTCCCGTTTTAAGGAGTGGGAGGATGCAGGTGCTGCTTACATTCATATTATTTCAGAAAACCTAGATGTCTTTAAAGAGGTTCCTGCAGAAAGGATCAGTCGTTTCCAAAAAGCGTCTCGGACCAAATTGAGGGATTATGATGCGAAAATCAGATCCCACGAGATACGCTGGTGTCTTCTGGTTGTACCGAACGAATTATGGGCAGCTAAAGTATTTCCCGACCTTAGTAAAGAAGAAGCTCTACAATCATTATGGCGGTACATTTTAAAAGGATCTCGGGCAGATGGGAAAGATCCTATCATAGAATGGGAACGTCATAATAGAGCTTTCGAGTCACGAAAAAAAATCCTGAACAAAAACCAATTTGAAGCCCTGCATTTTACCAATAGCCGTGGAACAGATTTGTTCGTTGGTCTGGCAAAAAATCACGTTTATATCGGCGGGGGTGTCAAAGATAAAAATGGCATACCTTTCTTCCCAAACATCCCTACAGAAGAGATATTTACCGCTCCCCATAAAAATAAGGTGAATGGCAAATTAGTAGGAACGAAACCTCTTATCTGTGGAGGAAGGATCATCGATGAATTTTATCTGATTTTTAAAGATGGACGAATTACCGACTATTATGCCGCAAAGGGACAAGACGTGTTACAAAACCTGATCGAAACAGACGAAGGTTCACATTATCTAGGTGAAATCGCCTTGGTTTCGAATAAATCTCCGCTTGCTCAGACAGATACGCTATTTTACAATACCTTGTTTGATGAAAATACGGCCTGTCATATTGGAATCGGAAATGCATCTACATCCAATATTCAAAATGGCATTGACCAATCTGAGGAAGCATTGAAGGATGCAGGTCTGAATACGTCACTGTTGTCAGTCAATGTGACGTTTGGTTCCGAAGATATGGAAGTAGTGGGCATTAAAGAAAGTGGATCTGAAGTCCTGCTAATGAGAGATGGTGATTTCCAATTCTAACTCGTTGCATTTGCGGAAGATCTATTTAAAAAAGGGCAGCAGCGCTGCCCTTCTTATTGTGTTCATTTAGCTGATCCGTTTATGGTTCCTTGCTGAGAATGAAGCCATGCGTCTTATGCACGTTTACCCGACAGTCTATTCTGGTATTGCGATACAAGCACAATGACGCCCGTCACCAAAACAATCCCGAGTGCAATGATTTGTGAGGTGGAAAGAAGCCCGACTTCGCCACGGATCAGATCCCCTCTGAAAAACTCAATGACAAATCTGCCTGAGCTGTACAGAAGCAAATAGACACAGGCCACGAGACCGGCTTTCTGCGTTCTTTTCGCCAAAAACAGCAACAGAAGGCAGAGGCCGAAACTAAACACACTCTCAATAATCTGTGTAGGGACCAAGGCCACACCATTCGGTGCAATCGCAGAATGATGGAACGTGATGCCAAACCAGCTGTGTGTTTCCTCACCATAACAGCAGCCTGCAAGCAGACAGCCGATTCTGCCAAACCCCTGTGCCAACGCAAGTGAAGGAACAAACAGATCGAGACACTGCAAGAAAGGAATACGTTGCACCTTACAATAGATGAAACCAGCCAGGATACCGCCAATAATCCCGCCGTATACAACAAATCCTTCCCCGATATTCAGCATGATGCCGGGATTGCTGATGATATTCGGCAATTGCGTAATCCAATACAGCAGTTTTGCCCCAATGAATCCGCCAAGCAAGCCCCACATGGTTATTGACGAAATATGCGATAGATTCATCTGACGATTGGCAGCTCGGCGCATCAGGAGCTGGTAGGCAAAGAAAATACCGAGCGCGATCATAAGCCCATAACCGTATATAGTTAATGGTCCGATTTTGAAAATTTCGTTATACATGTTTTACACCTTTTTCATTTAGTTATTTCACGAATGAACACATGATTTCATTGAATTTTTCAGCCTCTTCCCACTGTGGAAAGTGAGCTGAATCCTCAAACCAATACAATTCTTTTTCAGATCTTATGGTTTTATAATACTTCTCAACTTCCTTTGAAGAAGCATGATAATCATGGCGTCCTTCAATAAAAATCACAGGTACATTAAATGAATCTATCGCTTCAAAATTAACATGCATTAATTCAGGCCATAAATATTTTATCCCTTGGATAATCCCTTTTTGTCTCTTCATTATATCTCTAAAACTATAATCATATGATATTAAAAAAGTGAATATAAACTTATTATAGTTACTTTTGTTATAGATCGATCCACCGTGCTTCACAACTTGTTTCGTAATAAACAATAAGTTGTTAAACCAATGATCACCTGAATATGTACAATCTATCTCTTTAATTTTTTCTATTACTTTTGTATTTCCTTTTTCTATATTCTTTTCTAATGCGAAATCATAACTTTCTTTACATAACCTTTCCATGTTAACAACTTGTCCACACCCTATATACTTTATTATCAATTCTGGATAAGTCATTACGAATTTCAAACCTAATACACTGCCCCAAGAGTGTCCCATTACATATAACTGTTTCTTTTTAAATTGCGTTAAAAGAAGTTTTGAAAGTTCATAAATATCATCAACATACAAATCAATGTTTATGTTCTCTTCTTTTTTAAATGGATAATATGATTTTCCGCATCCTCTTTGTTCTAAAACCACGACAGTATAACATTCTTCCAGCTTTTTATTATATTTTTTCATCAATGGTCGGCAGGTATCGCCTGGTCCTCCATGTAATATCAATAACAAAGGATTGTTGATATCCTGAGCTGATATAAATATATATTGATCCGTTCCATTTATTTTGACTTTTTGTACTGCTGATATACTTTTTCTCATATTACTCCTTAATCTTATAAAATATTCTCCGCGATGATTTCATCCACTTTAAGCTCAGGCACAAACCAGAACATGGTATGTCATGTAATCATTTTAAAAAGATAAATCTCACTCGATTTTCTGCAATGGAAGTTCCCCAAATAACCAAGCTTCTATGGTTCCTCAATTTTGCTTCTAAATATGGAAACACATCCGGCAGATGACAAAGTAAGAAGTATTGCTTCAAAATTGATTTGGCCGCCTCTAATTAATGTATAAAGAAACGAGACGATCCCGCTGCAAGTAACAAAAAGGAAGAAAATCGCTAAACGCTTTGCCAATTTATTGCTCATTTTATTCATCACTCCAGCCAACTCTCAATAATCGCTACGGTTTGATTTGTCGCATCCAATCTCACATTTTTTCCAATTGGCATCGGGATCATTGGGTGCGTATGACAGCTGTCAAATTCAGCAAGAATCGGGATGCTGTGATCATCCATGATTTCCGTTAAAATCTCATATGGTTTCTTTCCTGTGCCCATGTCATCAAACTTTTCATGTTTCCCTAACAAGATTCCAGATACCAGATCTAAGACGCCGTGATTTTTTAACATCGCAAAGTTCTTCTCAACGGTAGCTGCACTTTTTTGACTGTCTTCAATCAGCAATATATCGCCTTTTTGAAACTTAGGCATGTACGATGTGCCGATGAAGCCATACATGGCATTAAGGTTTCCTCCAATTAAGCGTCCCTCTGCAACCCCGGGATTCACCGTTTTCCACATGTTTTTTTGAATATATTTTTCCCGGCTCTTCTCTATCCAATTCGCATGGTCTTCTGTCCAAAGAGCAGGCATTTCAACCGCGTGGGGAATTTGCTGTTTGTTCACAAAGAATTTTTCGAAATAACGATAGGTCTCATGGACAAGCGGTTCAAACTCACCGAAACTCGGTATCAGTGCTGGGCCGTAAAAAGTAGATATTCCTGTTTTTGCATAAAGCGCAAGCAGGATCGCTGTCGCATCAGAATAGCCTGTAACCAGCTTCGGATTTCTTTGGAATGATTCGTAATCAATATACGGCAATATGCTATTCGAATTGGTTCCGCCGATTGCCGACATGATCATTTTAATAGAGGGATTGCGAATCAATTGGTTCAGCTCTTCCGCTCTTTCCTTTGGTGAACCAGAGCGATACCCATCCTGTTTTCCTGTCAATTGCCCTTCAATGACCTGAAAACCCTTTTCTTTCAAAAATTGCTTTGCCCTTTTAAAGCGTGGTTCTGCTGTGACCGTTGCCGGGGATGAAGGAGAGTATATGCCGATTTGATCACCAATTCGCAAGCGCTTCATTCTATTTGCATCCTTTCATTAAGAGTTAATCCATCGAGGAATTCGGAAAGAAGACCAGTTCCATATTGGCTCCCGCCTGGATATTCTATAGCTTATTGCAACAGTGCATGATAAAATCCATGCATTGCAAGGCGTCTTCCATTCGTTGTTTCTTAGAAGTATAGTAGCGTATGTCTGAGCCTTCCCGAATCCTGAACGCTTATCTGATGATGTGATGCCATCTTTCTGGCATGACATCGATTGCATAGTTCCCTGCCTCCACTTTCGAGATGATTTCATATTCGCACAGCGTATAGAATTGGCGCAGCATGCCGGTCATGCACCACTGCAATTCCTGATCTGAAAATCTATTGGGCATGAGAAACGCCAGGCTTTTAAAATCAATATCACTTGTGCCATCCAGATAGGCATTCAGTGCAATGGAACCTTGCAAATAAAGGCCTTCAAGTGTATGAGGCAGCCCTTCATGAAATCGGGAAATGTATTCAGTTAGGACATCTTGAACCTGGATAGGCACCCTTTGATCCATGGTATGGCTCCTTTTCTTGCACCGTTAAGCACTTATAGCTCAAAATGCTGTTTCAGCAGCTCCTTGAACCTCTTGTCATCAATTTCCTCTTTTGCAGCTTTGCCGTCTTCCCACTGAGTAAAGGACGTATCTGTTAATGTCACATTTCCTCCAGTTGTCAGCCGTGTGACCAAAGGTTTTTTGTTAAAAGGAGACTTCTCATTTTCCGCAATGATCGTTTGAACCTCATTCATTTCTGATACATCGCTGACAGGCTGCTGGGAATCGAAGGCATACCCGACTCTCCAGTCTGTATCCTTATGCTTCAATTTCATTTCAAGCACATAGTTCCCATGTTTACTGTCCACTTTTCTGATGCGAAATTCTCCATTGGCAGACGTGATCGTTTCTCCGGTTAGTGGAACGGGTTTTAATGGCAAGTTCCCGCCAAAGCCCGTATCGACTACGTAGGTTTGCTGCTCATGAGTCAGGAGAATCGTCACATGTGTTCTTCCGAGTGTCAGGTATTCTTGTGCAGTATTTTCATACACCACACCGCGCGCCAAGACGGCATCAAACCCATTTTCGATTAAGAGGAAATAGAAAATGGTGTTCAACTCGTAACAAAGACCGCCCTGATTTTTCACGAGTATCTTATTGACCAGATTCTCCTTTGTAATGTCACGCGTGTGTTTACCGATGATACACAGGTTTTCAAAAGGAATCGTTTGGGCTGTTTTTTCAAGCACCTGATCCAAGGATTCAAATGTCATTTTCTCATTTGCAGGAAACCCAATTCTTTTACGAAACAGCACATTCAGGTCACTCATTGATCATTCCTCCGATCTTCCGTGTTTCGATTCAGCTGCAGTGCTCTCAATGCAGTTATACTTCTTTGATCGGTTCCTGCGTTAAATCTGCAGTTACTCCAGTTGACAACTCCAATTCCATAAGCTGTTCTATTTTAAACTTTTGCTTGTATTGTATATAGTTTTTAAGCGTCAGGATCAAGATAATTAATGTTGGTACAAACGTAACAATATTCGTCAACAGAATGGCCAAATCATTGATCATAAACCCATAGATGATCCAGATAAACACGCCAACCGTACATAAACTGTACATCGGCAGCGAGATATCCTGCGTTCTGTTTGTTTTAATGACTTTGTATGCTTGCGGGATAAACGAACAGCTGGTCAGCAGCCCGGCAAATACCCCCAATAATGTAATGGACATAAATTCCCTCCTGGAACATGAATCATATGTAACGGTACTTTTAAATACTGACAAAACCCTATGTATTTCTGTTTCAAAATTCTTTAACAATCGCCAAAAGGTCATCGTAGGCTCCCTGATTGGAAATGACCCAATCACCGCCTTCCAAATAATGCACGGGACTGCCATCGAATTTGGAGACGCGCAGTCCCAATTCTTTTGCAAAAATCAGCTGGGCTGCCAGATCCCAAGGACCTGACTTCGATGTGGCAAAAGCCGCAAACTTGCCAGTGATCACATGAATGCTGTCAATGCCACCACAGCCAAAATACCGGATATCAAAAGCATCTGCAGCGAGTTTCTCTAAACATGACTTGCCACACCAGTTTCGCACATCGACCGAGACAAGCCCTTCCTGTAAAGAAACGGACGGCGGAGCAGGCAATTTCTGATCGTTTAAAAAAACACCCTCATGCTCGATCGCATAATAAACATCCTTATTCATGACGTCATAGATATAGCCTAATTTTCCAATATCATCTTCGTAATAAGAAATCAGGATGCAAAAATGATCCTGCTGTTTGACTAAATTCGCTGTTCCATCTATTGGATCAATAATCCACACATGCTCTCTGCTGTCATCTTTGAATTGATCAGCAGATTCCTCACCTAAAATTTGATGGGTCGGACAGAATTTCGTGATTTTCCCGATCAGGAACGCCTGAATGTCTTTATCCATATTTGTTACCAGATCCTTGCGATCCGCTTTTGTCTCGATAATCAGCTGTTCGGCAAACGAATTACGTATCCTGTCTGCCGCTTCCTCAAGCCACATTAAAACATGGGAATGGATATTCTCGATTGATTTGTTCATAGTCATCTCCTTTTCTCAAATCGTTCTTCTTGCTGATTTCTTGTCTGCATCATCTCTATCATTTGCAATTACTTCCATACCTGTCAAGCGGTTTTCTGATAACTTAACACTTCATTATTTTTTATTAAAAAAAAAGAAAAGAAGGAACTTTCCTTTTGAGAGGCAAATGGACAAAAGAAAAAGACCAGATCCATATTGGATCCAGCCTGTATTTTGACACGCTTGACTTGCAAAGTCCTAAACGCACCAGCCTGTTTACTTCTCCTTCAATTGCCCGAACAGGGCTTCTACTGTCCCTGAACCAATATTGTCGTATTTGGTTAAAGTGGACAGGTCTTTGGGTAGCTGCCCCACCCTTTCAATCTGGTCTTCGTGCAGCTGACGGAAGAGGGATGGCCTGCTGTCGAACTCTTCACCAGTCAGGGGGATATTCGCCAGCTGGTCGGTAACAAGGGCATAATCCTTCCTATAGAACAGGATGATTTTCCCCGGATGGGCCAATTCCACCTCACGTCTGGCAGTCTCTTCTTCAATGAATTGCTTCAGTTCGTTGAAGAGCATCTCATCATTCTTTTCACTGAATCCTTTCGCGTCCTGATGCAAGCCCTCCAGGTTATTCGGCAGTTCACTCATGACCCGCACCTCTTGTTCGGCCCCAAGCATCGCGAGAAAGTGTTCCGACTTCTCGAATCTTTGCGGCAGCAGGTAAGCGTCTCGAAGAAAGTGCGGGACTTCCAGACTCCGGTCTTTATAGACGATCGTGCGAACCGACGCGAGACCCGGCAGTGCAGCTTCAGGCGAACCCGAAACTGCTGCTGTCTCCAGTTCTTCGGTGACCCCTTTCTGTTGCTGAATGTTCGAACGGATCAGGGCCTCCATATTTTGCAGTCTTGCTTCCAGTTCAGATACTTCGGTTTCATCGCTCTTCTTAGGTTCAGGATCCTGATATGCTGGAACTTTCACTTCTTGCGGACAGTATGTCTTCACATACCACCGGACAATCGTATAAATCGCTTCCCAAGAAAGCAGCGCTTCCGAAAATCGGAAGCTCCTGGTTTCGTGTGCGGCTGCGTTTCCGTTCATTCTCACCTGATGGAGTGCATCAGTGACTTCCTTTTTCAGCAAATTTTTGCCCTCCAGCAAATCAATCCTGTCTTTGAGTGCAGGATTCTCTTCACCTGCCAGGTGTTCGGCAACCATAACCCGCTGCAGAATCGCTTCGACAAATGTCCGCGCATGCATCAGCATGGTCTTCGGACTGGAATAAATGTTCTTTTCTAGCTCGTTGGCCATTTGAGACAATTCTTTCGATACCGAATCCAGAAACTGATAAAAATAGGATGGACTATTTTCCATAGTGGGCAGGTCTCCTCATGCTTGCGGCGTAATGAAAGCTGCAGCCATAGGATACGCCCCGCCAATTAATGTACGGGCGGGGCGAACAGTTGCATGGCAGGCAGCTGGTATTATCGGCAAAGCCTTTCTGTCTATTTTTCCCATAGAGAAACCTTCATAAACAATCGGATCTCTGTCCCGGAACACTTCCTTTAAACCATTTGACAAAAAAAGGGACTGGATTAATGAACCCAGTCCCTAACTGATCATGATCTGATGCTTGCCCGAATACTAAATGATTGTGTTACGATACATTACCTTACTTACATGATGCCTGACGGTCTTGTGGCCAGCTTTTGTGCCTTTCCCGATTGCGATAATCATGACATCCAAGTACCGTTCAGGAATATTTAAGCTTTCTTTTAATTTCTTAGAATCATAGCCTGACATCGTAATGGTATCAAAACCGGCTTCATTCGCTAACAAAACGAATGACATGGACGCAAGACTTACATCTCTGGTCAGTTCCAGCTTCAGATCTTCTTTTGATTTGTTTTCATAATAATTTATAGCAGCATTGGCCAGATAATCTCTTAACGATTCATCAAAGTAACCCGCTTGAAAACCTTCCTCATGTATGTTAATAATATTTTCTTTATCAAATGCCTGATAATCACCCAACATCAAGATTAAAGTTGAAGCTTCGATTACTTGCTGTTGGTTATAAGCGATCGTCAATAATCCATTTCTTAGCTCTGGATCATCAATCACTAAATATCGCGCAGCTTGAACATTATTCCCGTTAGGTGATTTGCTCGCACTTTCGATTAATGAGATTAACGTTTCTGAACTTATGTTATAACTTGAATCATACTGTCTGACAGAACGTCTTTTATCCAAAATATCCTTAACACCCATTTGCTCAACTCCTAATTTTTTACTTCTTGTGTTTTAATTATAGTAAGCAAGATCAAATAAGGAAATAACGCACATAAATGTGGTATAGCCACTTTTTGGTGCCTATTCAGAGGAGGCTGGCACATGGTCACCCATACAACCGGGATTAATATTTTTATGAACATTGCAGGCGGAAAATGGAAAGGCTTAGTCCTTTTTTTCTTAAGTCAAAAATCTGTCCGGACAAAAGAGTTTTACGAACTGATACCTGGAATTACCCAAAAAGTCCTTATAGATCAATTGAAACAATTAGAAAGAGATGGACTTGTACGAAGAGAGGTATTTAATGAGGTGCCGCCAAAAGTAGAATACAGCTTAACGGATCTGGGAAGATCATTTGTACCGGTACTCAACACCATGTGTGAATGGGGAAATACGTATGCACGGATAAAAGACCTGGATCAGGATCAGCAAATTTGTTGTGACCACAATTTAACTTAAGGTTCCAATAATTGATGTGGTCATATTATTGTAAAGATGTAGGGACGTAACTTTTTTGGTGTTACGTCCCTTTTTGATATTTTCACACGAAAAAGGAGACAATCAACATTAGAAAATTCATAGTAATATGAGCAAACATATGGGCAAGCATCGCAAGTTCCAGATTTTGCTTCCAATAAATCCAACCAAAGAACACGCCGGCAAATCCGTTCAATAAGATCATTCGGAACCAAATGAATCCGGTCATTTCTGTTACATTGGCTGTTGCGCTATAGTGGCCTAATGCAAATAATAATGTGCTAACGAATATGGCAAGGATAAAAACCCAGTTAGCAGGTTTTTCCGATTTTCGATCAAATAGTTTCCATAAAACCAAAACCAACAAGCTCATAAACCCAAAACGGAGCAGGAGTTCCTCAACAACCCCTCCGTAGAGTAAAGCTGCTAAAAATTCTATTGCATTATAAGGATGTATTAATTCTTTTATACCATCTGGTAAGAACGGTAGTAAAAGATAATCGAATCCTCTTAAAACAACCGCTGCAATCGAACCTAATATGATCGCTAGTTTAACACCTTTTATCCACTCTGACTTTGTCTTTTCTCTAGCATTTGGGTGAATAACAACAGATTTTAAACCGACTTTGTGAGCAGTGAAAAATCCAATAACGAGCGCAATTATTATTAATATAAAAGTTGGGATTCCGGAGAGTAAGGCCAACATCTCAGGTGAGCCTGAAATCCCTATCGCTTCCCTCATCTTCTCTAATTTGGCCGGATCTGTCGATACTGCCGATAGACTCATAATATATAAGGGAACGAGTGCAATGACTCCAACCAAGAGATAAATGAGTAGTCCTTTAATACTTCTTTGCTTTGTCATAAGTAGCCTCCTTGATTTTTGTCATGCCTATATACGATTTTTCTTGTTTATGTACATCATGTCTTGAGCCTGCTCAAAAACTAGTTGTGCTCATCATTCTTTATGAAATCTTTTTCCATTCGTTTTATTAAAGTAGATTTCATGTTTCTTTTGGGATATTGGATCAATATAGATTTCTCCGGTTGTTTCATACCCCTCCGGAACAATTTTTCCATGGTTTTCCTTAAGCCGTTTATCCTTAAGAC
>Ga0153942_1000743_pt1 | contig 13069 bp, 13 predicted proteins | sample TSNJ026MetaG_FD_104731 | JGI IMG/M metagenome (GOLD analysis project Ga0153942, IMG submission 104731) | Attine ant fungus gardens microbial communities from New Jersey, USA - TSNJ026 MetaG | ecosystem: Host-associated > Fungi > Mycelium > Unclassified | place: USA: New Jersey, Brendan T. Byrne... | reverse complement strand
TTTTTTTTTATCCTTATAAATAAACCGAGTATGTACCCGAACCTTATTTCATGTCTTACTTACTGCCGTCCGTGTGTCTGGTGTGTGCCCCCTTTGGATTGAAGGGAATCGATGGTGATTGGTGATAGTGAGGCAGAGGAAGAGGAAGATGGTATAGAGTTTAGTTGTCGGTGAAAGTTTTTTTTGCCTGCCTGCGTGCGTGTGGAGATGTATTTTTTTTCGTAACTGAGGTAGAGAGAATAATTCGAGTATAGAGCAGTATGAGGGATGGGACGGGATATTAAGCCTTTTTTTTTTTGCAAATTGATACTTGACGAAAAAGCGATTACCCAACGAAACGAAACTGTATATTTTTCATTTGTATAGAGAGTATGGGTGTGTAATAAGATGTATATTCTTTTCCTCTGAGCTACCTATACAGTGTGGAACTATCGTGAGTCGAGGTTGAATTAGGTGGGGTATGCGAGAGAATGAATAAGGAAGGTGGTAGTGAAACTGGTAAATGTTGTTGTTGTTTTTTGTGAGCTTGATTTGATTATCTGAGAGCATACGCATACGTGCTTATTCCTGTGTTATGAAACGAAGACAGAGAGATTCCTCCCTGATGAAATATGTCCTAGCGCTTGAATGGAATTGTTGAACGCGAAAGACCACGACGACGAGGGTGGTGGTGGTAGGTAGTGTTTTCAGCTTGGGAGACACTTCGGTTACCTCATATCTGGCTCATGACAATTTTCGTTTTTTTTCAATGAATATGTCTGATCTCTCTCTCTTTCGTTTTCATCGAAGAACAAGGGGACTATCCTAAAACGCCCGACAACCCAAACAAAAACGGTGATCGTTTTTTCTTAAATATGGAAAAAAAAATCCAGTACCGTCCCGGGCGATTCGACACGCTCTTGTATTTTGAGGATATAGAGCGGTTGCGATAGTAATCCGCTGAATGCACCTGTGAGAGAACAGAGGAAACTTTTATTGGCTAGTCAAGAGAGAGTGTGTGTAAAAAGGCATGTCTCTTGCGGGATAGATGATGACAGCCCCGAGTTGGAGTAGATTCGGAGGATAGAAAGAGGAGATATAGTGCTAGCCCTGAAAGAAGACCGCCTTTGAGTTGGATAAAGGGGAGAAAAAAAATGAGATAGCGTACTTTGAGTATCAGGATAGATGGAAGTATATATGGAACTTTTTTGTTATCGTGATCATGATCGCCTCAAGCTTTCTCTTGTTTTCAGATGATGCATGCGTCAAGGTAAACCGTCAATGCCGTGCTCGTACTATTGTGAAAGAAGAGCTTTGAGTAGCGATTCATATACACACACGTACCTTGAACTGATGTCAAATTCAAATCATATTGTAAACCTGGGCATTCCCTGGAAGAAGAAAAAAGAAAAACAAGAAACAGCTGATTCAGGAAAGAGCGAGAGCTCATGAACCAGGAAAAAAGAAGACGACGAATTTCATAAGTTTGTTGCCTGTTGTAATATCAATATTTTCGAATGAGACCTTTTCTTTGGAAGGGAGAAGATGTGCGTGAAGGATTTCCTTTGGTATTCCTGACAAAAAAAATATATAGATGGTATAATTACATTCGCGGGACCTACGGATGGGGGGGTTGCTTTTACTATCAGTCGAGGAGCTTTAATGGTTTCCTACTATGGCACACCCCAGGATCTTTATTCGGATTGAAATAATTTGGGTATTCATAGCCAACCGCAAGCGCTTTCACATAAGTGCCCCCTGTGAAAGATAACACATCCATTATCATGTTTGATAGATGAGACGAACCAGGAATAGATCATATGCATCCGTCAAATATGGGCGCCCAGAAGACCGTCAAATTCCCAACCTTCGAAAGTGGCATATGTACTCCATGCTTTGTTCTATGTCAAAGAAAAATGTGGATTCCTGGAATGTTCGTCGGCTACGTGTGAAGTTCCCTCCCCCCACCAAGTTTAAATTCGTGCTTCAACGTCATTCAAACAACCACCTGTGGCACGAGCACTACATGTTTCGATCGTCAATAGCGCTCACCGCATAATGACAAATTCATTCGACAAGCTCTCCGTTATAGACCCCGATTCGCCCTTCTTCGTCCACATGTCCGCAACAGAAAGCTCCACATGCAGAGGGTGAGCGACTGGCATCAATTGTTGTTCTAAACAGCAATCGGAAGAGAAGGTCAGAAATAGCATGACCCATCGATCGTTCATGAAAGGCTCCGTCATGAAAACCCCGGGACATGAGAAAAAGGCGACAACAATACCTCTGCATGCGAGCTTGAGAGATTCATCGTCTGTTGCACATGCTTCTGAGATTGCAAGAGTTATAAATATTTGGAAGCAAACTTTTAAAGGGCCTGCCTAGCTCAATTGGTCAGAGCGTCAGACTTTTACGCATGATCTTGTGTTGTTATCTGAAGGCTGCGAGTTCGAGCCTCGCGGTGGGCTCGTTTTTATTTAGATCATTTGAATGTTTTCAAGAGCCAAAACACCATGTTTTTCTTATCACTACTTTGAAATGTTTCCGCCCCCTTTTTTGCCACGTTCCATACCAAAAGTTGAGATGATTATTTTCAAAGGAGCAGGCAATTACAAGGGTAGTTATATCGACAACAGTCAATCAACAATCGATTTTCCAAAAATATGATATTATAAGTAGACTGATTGATATCTCAATGCTCGTCTATTTGATTGGTGACGAACCGGGTATGGAGAAAGCGGGACATGGAGAAGCTTAAGGTCTCTTTCTCCAGCCAAATATTTCTGCTAGCATTAATGTGATAGAATATAGAATCTCAGTATCTCGAAGACGATGAGAACTCTGTATATATTGTATACCTGATAGAATATAGAATCTGGGTTACAGTAAGCAAGAGTGATTTGTAGATAGTTATGCATACTAACCTCAGTATCTCGAAGACGATGAGAACTGAGGTATGTAGAATAATCCAGGCATATTTAAGGACCTTCGCTGACAACAATATTTATGGGAACATGCACCAAATGGTAACGAGTAACGATCTCTCTTGTCTTGACAGCTGTTTGATCTCCAACATAATGATGAAAACTTTCACCTCTATTGTGATCACACTGTGGACAGGGAAGTTATATAAGATGAAGATCCAGGACTAGGCATGAAGTCTTATCGGTCCCATGCGCCTTCAAAATGGCAAAATCGATTGATCCACGCAAGGCTCAAGCGAGCCTCCCCTGAGGACCTACGAATGTCCATTTGCTGGTAAGTTGTTAGAAGAGTCCATTCACCAGCCCATGAAATCTTCTCTCCGCGTGTTATCGGTATTTGATCTCGATACGAAGTTGCAAATCGGCATTACTTACAATGCTCGGGATCCTTGAGAATTCATTGAGAAATTGAGCTCTCGGCTCCCCTACTCAATTGACTTGTCTGCATACTAAGTACAAATATATGGCATTGATCTCCCTAAATGTCGTAACTTACATGACTCGACACGAACATGGGGTTTTATATCAACAAGTGTCAGCAGGAGGCTACATAAGTATTATACACGTTAAGAAGCCTAGTCCTTGGACAAGGGACAAGCTGAATCTGGACCGATAATACGGTACAACAGATACCAACATCATGGACAATGAATCGAGTCGGCTGAGATGGATATAAACATACAACTAGGGCATCCGCCCGGGACCTTGTGAAGGAGTCTTATGAACATCCGGAGATTGTTGCTTAGATTCATAAACAGATTGTACCCCGGAGCTGTCCGTGCCCCACGTTCCACCGCTGGTAATTTTCCCCCTGTTGGTTACATATGCAGAAAATGCCCCGCTGCTCGCTAACCCTTGTACATCGCTGATGTTTGATTCATGTCCCCTTAGAGGTCTGTTACTAGTACCCGGGACCATGATTGCGTCAGCGGGGGGCCGAGGCGTTGATGACGACGAAGGAACAGGAACAGAATGAGGACCGAGTTCAGTCGTACGACCTACAGAAAATTCATTTCCAGGGAATGATCTCACAGGACCATGGTTCAGATTATCTTCTCTGGAACGGTTGGCATGAGCCAAGCTAGGACCAGGCTGTTGGGCGAAGGATTTGGGTAGTGAAACATGTGTCGATTGCGTGCTGTCATCCCATCCAGAAGGTTCGCTATAGGTCTGTATCCCTGCGTAACTGGCACGCTGGAGGCGTGCATCCGCATGGTACATGCTCAGAGTGGGCGACTGGGGTGAGAAATCTCCACCTGTTCCACTTTGACTGTTACTACTTGCATTTTCAATCACACCGGGATCGCTCGAAAAAATGGGCAAGCTCTCGGTAGAAATTACTCCAGGTTGGGTAGACCGATTAGGTAGTGTTTCAACATCCCTAAGCGGCGCGATGTAAACCCCTCTGCTGCTGTCCATGGCGTCGTCTACTTCCATAGGAGAGTGGTTTAACAGTGACATATCATCATCCGCTGACCATCCTCTTTGAGGATGTGAAAAGGAATCACCAATATCACGAAGAAGAGACGTGTTAGAGGCTGTACGCTGGTGATCCTGAATATATGGGCGTTGGGATGAAGCATTAGAAGGACGATTTGGTTGAAGGGAGATTGGAATGCCCGAAGTAGTGTAAGGGTCAAACTCCCTTTGTCTTGCTACAGATTGCACATCATCAACCGAAGACGAACCTCGAATGACAGTCATTGCACCGTTTGGAACGGTTATCAAAGTGTCAGATTTGTGGTGTATCAACAGTGGAACTCCAGAAGTGGGGCCGGAAGATTCTGCTGGTCGCGGTGGGAGTGGGCGGAGACCCGAGCGCTGTTCAGTATCTAGGGCACTGCCTGTCAGGGATTCATTGGTGCTTCTGGCGTCAATTTGTGAGTGGTATTGGGAGATTCTGGGAATGGTGGCATAAGATAAGTTGGCATGTTCATCTGAGACATGGTTACTGGGATTCCTGGAGAGATCGAGTGGAGGACCATTGAATTGAGTAGAGATGCTTATGTGCTGTGGGGATGTTTGTCTAGCGGGGGTCGTATGTGGAGGGGAAGGAGGCCGTTCTCGGGGAGCTGGAGGGAGAAGGGGAGGTGGTCCTGGAGACTTTAGAATAATAAGCCAGGTATTTGGGTTGGTTGGAAAAATTGACGTACTTCGGGTATGGTGGGAGGGAATCTGACTGGCACGTATTCATCTGATGGCGAGGGAGGCTCGAGAGAGACATTGATTGTAGGGGATTTGGGGATGTTCGCTGCATCACCGACTGTCCCAACTCCCTGGAGAGGTTGGTGGTTGGAATCAGAGCTTTGTGCGGGTGTACCTCCAATGACAATGATACTGCTTGTAATGTTTTCATCATTCCCTATCTCAGAATATTCTCCCTTCGTTGTCGACGACGGGCTTTTCATAGAGCTAGATCTTCTCGAATCATTGCTTTCCTCACGGCCGTTGCGAGCTGACCGAGCACCGAACCATGAAAGTAGATTCTTCACGCGCTTACCAAGTCCCTTGATGGTGGCCACACCCAACATACCATGATCGGTGTCAGCGGACCAGTGGGATACTTCGTGGTTTGATGAGTTGATACTGATGAAAGACTCTGCGTCATGGTCGGCCAGTCCATGAGGACCATCGATCATCCATTTGGGGTCCGGAGATCGGTGGATGACGCCCGGAGCGTGACCTTTGAATAGTTTGAGAAACGAGGTCCAACAGGACGGATTTTTTCTCCCTGATGATCTTTGTAGACGGCTGTGACGCCAGGCGAGAAAGCTCGCTCCAGAAAGGACAGTCACTAAAAAGACCAGGATTGGTGTGAAGATTTGTACTGCAGTCCATTTTGGATGTAGAGCATCTAGGATATCTGGAACCGACAACTCATTGAGGCATGAGCAAGAAATGCTGTATAGTCGCTCACTACCTTTGATTACTGCAAAATTGCAGGTGCCATTGTTGATACCGATGTATGCCCAACTTGGAATCTTCTTGTTTTCTTCGCGTAACCAGCTAGAATCTATATTAACTAGATCGGCCTGATTGCAGCTTTTGCTCCACATCCCAAGTATATTGTCGATCGTCTGGTTGCTCATAAGGTTCGAAGCACACCAAAAGTTGATGTAAGGGATAGTGCTGCGATATTCGTCAATCGAAAATCCGACCTTATACCTCCAGGCTCTTACCATGTGCAATTGTTGGTCGGAAATGTCGTATTCCGAGCGCTGATACCTACACATCGATGGATTCAAAGCTCTACAATTTGATCGTATGAGACTTACCACGTCGTATATTTCCTGGGTCTGACGGGCAATCCTCTTGCATCCAATTCTGCAGATCAGACACATTATCATGTTTAAACTGTGATACGTCAGTGAGATTGACTATTTGTCAACGACAGGTCTGATATTCACAATTCCCTTCCATTCTGAAGCCTGTATTCGTCATAAAGACGCAAAAAAGGTACAGTATACTTGAATATCAGAAATTGGATTAGCGTAAAGCCCAGCTTACCGATATATTGGTCAAAGAACCTGCACTGACAAGGTTCAAAACGAACCAAAGCAGGTATAGGGCAACTTGAAGATAAGATTCCTTTCGCCTTGATTTCATTGAAAATCGGACCTAAAGAGTGTAAGAAGGTGAATTTGGGATTGAAGGTATTTAGTTCGATTCAGTGGGTTTGTTGTCGAGGGAAAACCAAGGTCGGAATCAGCCAGGAAGCAGGATGAGGCTTTCTTTCTGCTCGGGAACTCATTCTCACGTTCAATACCCATTAACGGTCCGGGAAGAGCAAGATGTCAGCCAATGTGATTTTGATGTTGGGATTCTAATTTGTGTGAAGTCAGGTACCGCAACGAGAAAGCACGTGCCTCTACAGATAGAGATGTAAACATGACTGTAAATGACTAAAATCGAAGTTTCTATTAGAGGAAGCTTCGAAAGCGTGGTGGCAGTAACTGAGTGATTTCTTCATTTGTGGTAATATTCTCATGTGCTGTGCTGCTTTGTTGTTTGACCTGTATTTGTATTCTAGCGTCGGAGGCATTGTGATAATTTTCTACAGTGATGAGGATGATTCAAATCAATCAGACCCTGAAAAGTTTGGCTTGCTGCCAGCTGCAATTAAGAAGAGCCACCGTCTTGCGGTGGAAACATCGTAAATCTACGAGAAAAGCCCAAAGTAACGACAGTTCGCTATCCAACACGCCTACAGGTATACTGGTACAGAGCTAAATCACAACCGAATAAACGATAAGCAAACATAAATTAATATCTTACACAAGGAGATGGGAAATCAACAACGCGTTATGCGCTCCTTTCCAAGGTGTCCTGATGTGACAGGTCATCATCTCCTGGAGGCCCAGAGAGCCAATCCAGTTACAATTCCGACAACACAGACGAACATGACCAAAGCCAAAAGGCACCACTTGGCATATTTCAGCTCGGCCTTTCTGGTGCGAGCGGAAAAGGCTTGCTTTTCAGTTGGCGTCTTTGCATGAATCCATGAGTTATCGTCGGAAGTGCTGGTACAAAATGGACGGTATAAGAGAACGAACGAGCCCACTAGCCAAAGGGGTGGAAACACTTGATAAAAGTATGGGTCAGTGAACAGACAACTTGCAGGACTGAAGTACTGACAGAAACCGAACTGAAAGAAGGAGAGTGTGGCTGGTTTCACACAGGTCGCCGAACAATCAGGTCCTACGACACCCTCGCTCTCCGTTGAGCGTACATGTTCAGGTTGAAACAGAGAGTGTGAGTCAAATTGGGGTATCGAATGATTATGGGAGTCCAAGCGGAGTGTGTAGGGAACGGCGTACCCAGATTCGTCAAATGTAAGGGTCCGCGGTGTATCAGGGTAGTCGGAGGAGGAGAGGGAACAGCGCGAAAAACGGGACGCAAACGGATCACGGGTGTAAATGGGAGCAGGAATGCTGACTCGAACCGTAGGCGCCGTCATAAATCCCCAAGTTACACAGCCTGACCTAGGAAGAGACGAATACTCTAAGGTATAAAGGAGGGACGGGTCGAGCGCTGAAGTTCGAAGAGTCGGCACAGGTTATATGTACATGTACATGTTCGGTTCGCAGTCGGTTCAGGCTCCACCGAGTTTCACCTTATAAATGGTATACACATACCTGTAGACAGAAAACAGTCAAGATCATTTATCTGTTTACAGTGTTTGAGCTGAGGCTAACGTTAGGATCAAGATGGTCGGTCATCTGTCTTGAGCTGCATGTCCAAGTAACCAAAAGATTGATGACCACAGCCACAAGACTCGTTAGGGTGATCATTAGCTCTCCAGTATGACATCTACTTATAAAGGATTGGAGCCGTGTCGCATAATGGAGCTGTTAAAATACATGAATGAAGCCCAAGGTATGGGACTTTGGGAATTATCGGAAGTTCCAAGGAAGAACTTTGTTCAAGTGATTTCAGTATGAGCGTGCGTCGCCAGAACCCTAGATTCGTATCCATGTGAAGGATATTCCCAGCAAAAGATGTCGGCCGCGATCCCACAAGAATTGATTTAACAGACAGTGGCCGTGAGACTAAGTGACTTCTACCACTCGGAGCCAAGCTGCAAACATATTTGATCTGCAATCCACCTAAATAAATCATTCCTAACTCTCCTCGATGGCCACCTCAACCCAAACTTCCTCAGTCAATGCTGCCATCTCATCGGCGACAGTGCCTCCAAAATCCAGCCCCAAGAAGCCTTATCCTTTCTATCTTGGAGGTATGTCCTCGGCCTTTGCTCGTCAATCACAACACTCCTGAGTACTCCGTGTAGGCGTTGCTGCGACAATTGCAGCATCTATCACTCAGTGAGTCCATGTTCTCCGATTAGCTCGTGTCTGAATGACTTTCGGCCCTTAGCCCCTTGGATCTCACAAAGGTGAGATTGCAAGCATCGGGCGATAAGAGGATGGTCGAAAGTATGAAAAAGACAGTCCGAACTGCCGGTGAGTATAGCTAGTCGTCTTGGTTCCTCCCTATTTGGTTAACTTCATGCTACTCGGTCCATTCTTGTCTTCGTCAATCGGCGCGCCGACACGTCGTTGTCGTCTGTCATTGTCTGCCATTGCTGGCCCTAACGCTCATTTCACTACTCCATCGTTTGAAATCTAACTGTACTTGCGACTACTCTCGTACATTAGGCTACCGCGGGCTGTTCGATGGTATTTCGGGAACTTGGCTTCGCCAGATGTCCTACTCGATGTGCCGTTTCTGGGCATACGACGAAAGTAAGAAGATTTTAGGCGCTGGGAAGGATGCACCGGCTTGGAAGCTTGCTCTTGCTGGGAGCATGGGTATGTAGTTTCATATCTTCTTGTCGTCCCGCTGACTGATTTTTCTTATAGCTGGTGGTATCGCGGGGTTTATTGGCAATCCAGGAGGTAAGAGACTAACCCTCTTTACTTCGTGGTTGGGATTATGTGTCGCTCATCGTTGGGCCAGAACTTGTCATGGTCCGCTTGCAGAGTGATCTTGCCAAGCCTCCTGAGAAGCGATTCAACTATAAACATTGTTTTGATGCCCTTTTCCGAGTGAGCTATCAGACTCCTCTTCATGTTGCCTCTATCACTAGACACTTTCCGGTTACTCCCCTATCACCCCATCCATCTAACCCCGCATTTTGGCGGGTGACGTGGAGTAATTAATTTTGGGAATAAATTCCCATGGCATGATGAACTGTTTTTCTGGTAATTTATATCCTGTTGCTGACCGTTCGATGTAGATGACTCGTGAAGAAGGGTTGTCCTCGCTTGGCCGTGGTATTGGACCGAACGTGTTCCGTGCGGTCTTGATGAACGCATCTCAACTCGCGTCCTATGACTTCTTTAAGGCTGAATTGTTGAAAACCAAGTACTTCGAGGATAACATTTATTGCCACTTCATGGCTTCCTTCGCCGCTGTAAGTATTAAGTATACTATTCATTGTTTGAACATGTTGTTAATTTGTATCCTGGGATAGGGAACTGTTGCTACCACCGTCTGTTCTCCCGCCGATGTCCTGAAGGTGCGATCCAGTATAAATTTGCCCTCAGAGTGATAATGTCTCACTGATTATCCAGAGTCGTATCATGAGCGCTTCAGGCCCGGGCTCAACCTCCACAATGGCGATGATTCGTCAGTCAATGAAGAACGAGGGACCGATGTTTATGCTCAAAGGATGGGTGCCTGCATGGACCAGGCTGCAACCCACCACAGTGCTCATCTTCCTCACGCTTGAGCAGTTGAAGAATGGTGTCGATTGGACAAGAAGTCGGGGCATTGGTTTATTCTAGTTAGAATAGGAATAGAACATTCTTGAGGATGTTAGAATTTCAGAACTGTTTCTCCCCTTCATGTCAGTTTCCGTTCTTTTTCCTCTAACCACATTTATTTTTCATTTCAATGACTTTGCTCATTTGTTTTCCATTCTTCATACCCCTTGTGCAATAGTGTTCCAATTTATCTTTTTTTTGCTGACTGTTTTCTTAAATTAGATTGAATGATAAGTGAAAGTGTGTAGTTTGTTGTTCGGTCTGAAATTTTTTTATTTCTTCTCGCGCCGCTTCGAACGATAAGAAGTTGCTCTTACGATATGAAAAGCTTGTGGCTATGTCACTCAAATTCAAATGTAGACAGACTTTTATTCGCTGGAGAATCTCGAATTAGGGATATTTGGGGTAGTAGTATGTCCGGAAGGGTTGTTGTAGCAGTAGCATCCCAAATACCAAATAGAGTCCCGCCGGCGCACATCTTCTTACGCTCAGGATTGACTGACGACCGAGAAGCCTTTCTCGATGAACCTTATCAAGTTCTTAAAAGTAAATCCGGTATTTGGACCCCCATAGGCTTATCTCTGCGCACATCCGAGGCGTTCTTTCTCACTTCTGCATCTTCCCCTGAGAGGTGGCAAACGAGAAACAGTTACGAGCGCCCGCACACTATCAAATAATAGAAGATAAAAATATATTGAAGTGTTTTATGTATAGCCATCTTCTTTTGGGAATTGTATGCTTTTCCGGGGCTAGTGAGTAAAATCAGAAGTCGGATAAAGTTTGTTGTGGATGGATGGAACTACCCTGTCCCAGAAGGCACATGACTGCTGGTCAAGCTTACCTCCTAGTCACCATGAAATGGTATCCAAACTCTGGTTAGAGTGAATTTTGGAGGATGCAGCACGGATTGACGTGTTTGTCTCTATTCTAACGTCTTTTGCTTCAAACTATACTAGTTTCTTGCACTCAGCCAATATTTACTTGCAATGGTTGTGGATACAAAAGGTCACATTGTACGTTGATATAGATTGTGACCTGACAGCGTGCTTGCCTCCAGTACAGGATCCGAGGGAAACACACATGGTAATGACGGGACGGGAGGCTTCGATCTTTGTAATATTCTAATCAAGTGCTTGAGCTTACATCATCTAAAATACCTTAAGTGGTGTTGTGTGCTTGAGTCTTAAGCCACGACCCTGCCATGCCTCCTCCGCCTCCGCCTATCTGTTTTCCTTTTATTTCCAGAAAACAAAAGCGCAGACTCTCAATCGGCAACGCCTCTGAAATATCTCACAGTGCACACGTACGCACAGCTTCGACCTCTCAGATCGCCAGACACCCCTCGTTCGCGCAGAGTACATCGACGTTGACGAGTGCAGCCGACAACTTGACCTTCCAAACGGACTCGGAAAAATACGACGAGGTGCCGCCACTGGTTCTTGGTGGAGAACGCAAGGAAAGAGACATGAAGGTATTTTCAAGTCCGTTTCCCGTGACCCTGAAGCGAGGAAATACGATGAAAGGGACGAAAAAGTCTATGAATTCTTCGTCCAAGGCAGGATATGGCTGGGGAATGGGGCACAAGGAGAAGGAACTTGAGGCCGAGTTGACAAGAGCTAGGTCTTCGTCAGACGCAACACTACCTTTGTATCAGCGGCCAGAAACCATGTCAGATCGAGAAAAGGGGTCTTCACATCGTTCAAACTCAAAATCCTCGCAAGCAAGCGGAATCACTGTCCGTGCTCCTCCTTCACGTAGCCCTCAAACCTCGTTGCAGCGAAGGGATACAGCTAAATCAAAAGATACTGCACGGACAAATCTCACGAAAGATAGCAGGGTAACTTCGAGCAGCACGAATTCAGCTCTACCAAGACCACCGCTTACGGCTTCTGATTCATCAAGCACGCTTGTCGGAAGCGCACTAGAAAGAAAGATTCAAGGTGATGTAGACGTTCCAGATCAAAGCGTCAATACGACAGAGAGGCTCGCGGAACTAAGAACGGAGATGGAGAAGGCTGGCGTTGATTACTAGTAAATTTCTTGCTCTGTTACTCATTGCTCTTGATTCTAATCAGTTCATTTCTTAGTATCGTTCCATCGGAGGACGCTCATGGGTCCGAGTACGTCGCAGCCAGTGACAAGCGCCGCGAATTTATCACAGGGTAATGGCTTATTTGTTCTACTTCGCACTCGACTCACGGTTTAGTGACAAGGTTTACGGGTTCATCTGGTGTAGCTATCGTTACTCGCTCCAATGCATATCTCGTAACCGATTCTCGATACTGGATTCAAGCGGAAACGCAGACGGACAAGAATTGGCAAGTCATCAAAGCCGGTAACCTGTATGATAGTGATGGGCGATCGGGTAGTAAAGTTTTGAAAGACTGGGTCGACTTCTTGATCGTACGTGTCATCTGTTTTACAATATGATGTGTTTTAACCCTGTAACAGTCGTTATTGACCAAGAATCAACGAATCGGAATCGATGCCCGAATGATTTCGCACGAAAAGGCTACCCTCATCAATTCCAAGCTATCCCCACTCGACTGCAAATTCACCTTTCCATCACAAAATTTGGTTGATTTGGTGTGGAAGGAAAAGCCGAGCAAACCTCGAGGCGCGGTGTATGTTCAGAGTATGGAATATACAGGAGCGGACGCGACATACAAGATATTCAAGTTGAGAGAGTGGATCAAGGCTCATCCTCCTGCTATCCCTTCGTATTCGAAGAATGTGGAACCGACCCCGCAGCAGGTGCATGTTGGAATGTTGGTCACTTCGTTGGCTTGTATTGGTAAGCGTATTGGGGCTCGTCTTTTCATTTTCTGAATTTTTTTT
>Ga0153942_1000742_pt1 | contig 13069 bp, 14 predicted proteins | sample TSNJ026MetaG_FD_104731 | JGI IMG/M metagenome (GOLD analysis project Ga0153942, IMG submission 104731) | Attine ant fungus gardens microbial communities from New Jersey, USA - TSNJ026 MetaG | ecosystem: Host-associated > Fungi > Mycelium > Unclassified | place: USA: New Jersey, Brendan T. Byrne... | reverse complement strand
CTTCAGACATGGGTCTGTTGTCAATTTTTGGACGTTTGGCTTGGGGCTGTGAAATAGACCCGGCTACGAGACCAAGTTCGATTTCTTTACGACGCTTGTAGTCTGCTATGTCGGGTGCTGGGATACCTTCCATACCAAATATCTCGACTTCATAACCATCGCGACCTGATATTGCATTTTCAATTCGTGGGAGACTATGAACAGGTTAGCGGTTAGGTGATGATGATAAAGGCGGGGTTGTTTTACTTTTCTGGTTCCAATTTGTGTACCTGCTGGATGTGAACAGCAAGACCACCTGCAGTGTTGAGTCGACGAGGACACATGCCGCATTTAAAGTGTTTTGCTTTCTGGTGTTGCATGAGAACTGAAGGCGGGATCAGAGCCCTGCTTTTTTGCGTGAAAAAAGATTGACATACCTTTTTCATCTTCAAACTCACGTTCGCAGTACCAGCACCAAGGGCGCAGAATCTAAAAAATCAGAGACACGTCATACAAAATACAGGAGGTGACATACCTGCTTGTTCTTTTTCTTTGCCATTTTGTGATGTGGTTGCGATGAAAGAGTGGAATACACGTGATTTGTGCGCCCCCGAATCCTCCTGGTCTCGGACTGTGCCGCATTTTTCAAAGTCCGACATATTTTATCGGCAAGCTACTAATTTTACATGATTACCTAATACAGTACTTTGCTTAACCGCTGTACCTCGTTGAGCAAAACATCCCCTTGTTTTACCACCTGCTCATATTGCGCACTTTTGAGGGACGGCCGTGTCGTCTCTACGATACCATTTACCTTGTCTATTGAACAATGTAGTCGGCCATTGGCGATAAACCGAGAGAGCTCGCTGTGAGGTTTGTGGTCAGATTTTGTAGTGATGTCATCAAAACATACATACTTGTCAATGTAGTCGACTGTCACACCAAATGCAGCAGCAAGGCTTTCGAGTGTCAGACTGCGATACGATTCGAGGAGCTGGCTGTAGGCTAAAATCCGCATCTCTCGGACGTAGTAGCGTGTATGAGGCGAAAGGATGCGCGATGGAAGAAGAAGCGTTTGTTCGAGAGTGGCTGTAATAAATTATCAGCTTGGTTGCCTTCAGGTGGCAACAAACATACCAAGGGCAGAGAAGAACTTGTCATAACGACAATTGTATAAACTCTTGATAAGTTCGCCGAGCACAGGGATTTCAGGCAGGACCTGATTGACCTCGGGAGCACCGATCACTTTCTTTTTAAGATCGACACGCTTGAGCGTAAGAGCATTCGAAATGACGGTGAGAGTGACAAAGTCATTGTAGGAGATGAGTTCTGTAGCAGTGAATGTTGATAGAGCATCGAGCAAAAGTTCGCCTCCGCGTTTGAATTGCCGAACTGACAAGAAGTTCAAACCGTTGTAGACTTTGAGGCGGTTACGGCGGTCCCAGTCACCTCCTTCCTCAATCAGTCTGTCAAAACATTGAGTCGGGTTTTTTGTGGAAAAAAGGTGAAGCGTACGCTTCGGCCTTGGTAACGAATGTGTTGATAAGCCCATGATCCCCGAAGAAAAATCCAATGCGAACGAGCGTCAGTACAATATCTATCCGAGAACCCAGTCCAGGGGTCTTTTCAAGCGCAAGCTTCTGTGCATCCACTGCCCGATCCTACTTCCGATGAGTCAAGTTTAAACATGAGAATAACACAAAACGTACTTACTTTGTCACCAATTCTGGTAAGATAGTTTGCCCTCGCCTTGAGTGCATCTGAAATCTCTGATTCTCCTTCCTGTTTCTCGGCCTCCTGCAGTCGTTCATCAAGAATTTTGAGCTCATCCTCGTTGGCTTTCTCCAAAGACTCAAGAAGAGCATTATCCAAGGGCAGAACAGATGAGCTTGAGGTTATAGATCGATAATACGGTGCCATCTCTAATTCCTGTCTTAGCGAACAGATCCTGAATATGAGAAACACACACGATCAGCCTGGATGCCGTCCAGTAATTTTGTCCTCGCGCTGGCATGTCTCTCATGGAGCGTCGGATTTGAGAGCGTAAACAGGAGCTCTGGTAATACAAGGTTCGGAATCGGAACAATAATATCGTCAGTCATAGTGGTCAAACCAGGGAAGGAGACGCGTCTGCATCCCAAAAGTGCAAAACTTTCCCACAGCTTCGACGCGTCATTACAATCGAATTAGAATTTGAAAACGATTATAACTATCATGTCCTCCACGACAGAACTCCTGGCTCAGGCAGCAGAAAATTCATCTCAAGCAGAGCAGATATACCAGCAAATTCTTTCTAATGACCCTGACAATACAGATGCCCAGGTTTTAAGAGATAAGGAAACCGCCCTCGTCAAACTTGGCGAGCTCTATCGTGATCAAAAGTGCGTTCCTCCAGCCATAATAAATGATAGTTTAATGAAAGATACATAGAAATGCACAGGGGCTATCAGATATGATCATGCTTTCTCGCTCGTTCATGTCCTCTACAGCCAAAGCAAAGACTGCAAAACTCAGTGCGCACTTTGACCCCGTTTATCTATGTTAAACTCATGTTATGACCAGTCCGGACTCTCCTTGACTTTTTTTCTGCTATACCTGACAGCCAATCCATTCAGATTAGCACTCTCACAGACAACATTGCATGGGCAAAACAGGAGAAACGGGTTTTCCTCAAACACAGTCTTGAGACCCGTCTTGTTGGACTGTACGCCTTGATACACCATTGTTTGTGATTGCAGGACTGACTACATGTGTGGCAGGCAACTCGACTTGCAACAACACCAGTCAGCCCTCACACTTATCGACAATCTCCTCACTGAGCTCAAACGCCTGGACGATAAAATGATACTCACAGAAGTCCACCTCCTCGAATCGCGTGTATACCGCGGGATCGGTAACTTCCCTAAAGCAAAGGTCAGCCTTTATTCAATCTCCTCAGTATTCAGCTTGATGGTAATTCACCTCTTAGGCCGCTCTCACATCCTCACGAACAGCCGCAAACTCCATCTACTGCCCACCTGTTCTCCAGGCTTCCCTTGATCTTCAATCTGGCATCCTTCATGCAGAGGATAAAGACTATACCACCGCCTATTCGTATTTCTTTGAAGCCTTTGAGATTCTATCATCTCAAGGAGACGACGGGGCCCTTGATGCGTTGAAGTATATGTTGTTGTGCAAAGTCATGCTTAATCTTGTATGTCTGGATTTTTGCTTCCTCTGTCCTATCTCGTTTCAGTGCTGAGATTTGTATAACGGGCGATTAGCCTGAAGACGTGACCACCGTTCTCACAAACAAACTCGCCGTCAAATATGCTCACCTCCGAGACGTAGAAAGTATGCGCGCTATCGCTCGAGCACACCAAGAGCGTAACCTCGCCAACTTTGAAAAAGCCTTATACGATTACAAACTCGGTTCGTAGCCTTCTTTTTTTTCGTTTGCTTAATTCTAATTTCACATTTCATCTCAGAGCTCTCGTCAGACCCAACAATCCGTTCACATCTCGCAGCATTATACGACACCCTCCTTGAACAGAACCTCCTACGAATCATTGAACCCTATTCCGTTGTTGAAATTTCTCACGTAGCATCGTCAGTGGGTCAAGGTCAACAAGCCGTCGAAGCCAAGTTCGTTTTCGATTCATGCTATCTCTTCCCCTTGCTGATCCATCTTGGTGTGTTTGATATAGGTTGTCGCAGATGATCTTGGATAAAGTGTTCCATGGTGTCCTTGATCAGGGACGAGGATGTTTATTGGCCTTTGACGAGCCTCAAGTCGACGTGAGTTGACCATTTATTGACTCCATAATTTGCGAGACGCTGAGTTTATTGCGGGGTACACTCTAGAACACGTATGGTGCCGCAATTGATACACTCGAACAAGTGGGCAAAGTGGTACAATCCCTATACGCTAAAGTATGTATCCTGTCTCCAGCTGTTTTCGGAATATTGCTAACGTTATCGTAGACTGTGAAGATTGCATAGCATATAATGTGTAGCAGTTTTTGGATACAAAATGAAAGGGCGAGCTGACAGTGCACTGAATCTTGTTGAATATTATATTCACTCAACTGCGTTAGCTTCTATGTAATATCTGGGCCTGACAAGGGGAAGCACTTGAAAACGAACTCATGCAATCATTGGATGATCTAGCCTGTAGCTGCAGGAATACAGAAAACGGTCAACGTTGATAGAAAGCAAGAACTTGAGCAGTCGATTCATATTTCACAAAGAGTGTTACAAGAAGTGCACTCAAAAAAAGGAGCGAGAAGCGCAGGAATCTGTCTCATAACCTGGGCTCCTTGACTGCCTTTAGAATCTTCTATAATGTACTTATCTCTAATCATTCCACTGTCCGTCGTTTAGCACACTTTCCCTGTGGAAGGACAAATGATCTACTGGAAGACTCAGCACCAACCATAAACTCAGTTATCCAGTGCGGTCTTTGTTTGTTACATCTATTCTTTATCAACATTAATCAATGCTATCTGAGGTCAAGACACGGCAAAGATATCTGGCATTCGATCTGTGTACTTGAGCTAACGACTCCCTACTCTTGCAAGCTATAGCGCTCCCCGAAGATTCCTTCTTCGATTGCCTTTATTTCTATTGGAAAAAGATCAACTCATGCTCAAAGGTACCGGATGGATGATACACCTACGTAATGCAATGTGCTTCGAATGGAAACGACACAACGCGAGGTTACCTGCCAAAAATGCAGCTCAATCTGCGCACACTACAAAAATCGAGAAAAAAACACTATACCTAGTGCACACCATATGTTTGGAATACCAATATCTCTCCAAATACCATTAATCTCACCCTCCGAATTCATTCCCCAAATCTTTTTCATCCGACTTACTACTTCTTCACCACAAATCTCACGGATCTGATCTGATGCTTCACCAAGTCTACATTTCAGTGTATGTGAGTACAAAGCGAGTAGGTCAAGGAATGGAAGAAAGATTAACCCAGTAGCAAAGACGATCACGTCCGCTTGGAGCTCGGATCCATTCTCAAACTTCAGGCTTGATTCTGTTATTTCTGATATTTTGCTGTCATTCTTGAGTTTGATTTTCTTGTCGATAATGAGCTGTGATGCACCTGTATCTGTACGCAGTCTCTATCCATCCTGGCTTAAATGAACAAAAGGCATACCGAGGTAATATCCGCCTGCTTTGCACCAAGGCAGCAATCCAAAACCAGTTCCTTGAATTCCATCAGTCAATTTAAACCCGACACTTCGGAGGCCGTCAAGTAGTTCCCTAAAGGCGTGAATGAGTGAATTGGAAAGAGAGAGGAAGGAGAGTGTAAGTATACTTGTCGAGTTCAGAGATTGTTTGAGTCTTGCGGCGATTTAATTCTATTGCCATCCAATGGGGGAAAGAGGCACTGAGTCTATCAGCGATATCTGTAGGGGGCCCATTCTCTTCGTATAATCCTGAAACATTCGAAGCGGCATTGCATTATACGAATGCAATAGATTAGTGAGTCGATGTCATGTTACAAGCAGCTGAAAGAAACTAACCCTTAAAAACAACATCCCAACCATTCTTGACTGTCATTATAAATGTCGGTCCACGCTGTACCATGGTGACATCTACAAAAGGGGGTTCACTCTGATGCTTCGAACGGGCGGACACTCGTACCGATTCCATGTTCACAGTAGTCTTGTGCAATATCATGCGCTGAATACAAAAAAGATGAGAAATGAAAAGATTGGGTTTGTAAATGTTGTACCAGAAGTGCATGCTCCGACAACAACAACTTTCTTCCCTGCATGGTCTAATGCTCGTTTATGTTGAGACGAGTGAAAATATTGTCCTTTGAATCTATTCTATATGACACAATACGCGGGGCATACGAGTCAGATGTTATTGCCGAAGCAGGCCCACTTACAAGTCCGGGGTACTGGAATGATCTATAACTCCCTCCAGCAAAACCTGTAGCAAACACGAGATGATTCACAACTAACTTGCGCTCCGCGCCTTGTCCTCGCTTCACGATCAGATGCCATTTATTATCCTGATCCTGTTTCGCTGAAGCAATCTCAGAGGAGGTCCACACAGGAAGTTCCAAGGCTTCCGCGTAATATTCGAGCCAATCAGCGAGCTTCTGTGCCGGGCTATATACGGGCCATGTTGATGGAAAACTAGCAACTCACAAATAAGTCATCTGGGTAGTGACAAAGCGAGATCTACTCACGACATGTAAGGCATGTGGTCATACCCTAAAACGAGACAACGATAAAGTCAATTATCGCAGATAGTGGCAATGCGATAAATCGAAGGCTCGCTCACAAACAGGGTCATGCAGACACAAAGCTTCGTAGCGATTCCTCCAACTATCGCCAATTCTCGGGTTTCGTTCGATGATCAAAGCCGAAACACCGATGGCCTTAAGTCTCGCAGAAATATCAAGGCCGCTTTGTCCACCGCCGATAATCACCACTGTCGGATCCTTATCCATGAATTCACTTGCTCGCTGTCGTTCATGTTGCCACATCCCATGATTTGGGAGTGAATTCCTCAATGGGCCGATCTGCTCTGGGAAACCTTTGAGCTCCTCTAGGTTTGTGAAAACGACATATGCTTTCCATTCTCCACTCTGTGTTGGGACCAATCGGATGATACCTGATGCTAGACCAACTTGAGTCTCAAAGTCGAACAAGGTGCTGATCCATACGACATCGGGATATGGTTGTTGAAGGCCGAGATACTCTTCTTTTAATCTGATATTTTTCATAGTCATTAGAGGAAGTTGATCTTGCAGAAATTGAAGGATCTTCTCATGGCCATAGAGGGTACGAAAGTTCCATGTAAGGGAAAGGAAATCTCGCCAGAAGGAGTCAGGGAGAAGAAGGTTGACAATTGCTTTGGGGTCCTTTAGTTCAGCTGCGTTTGAAAATGCAGCGAACCAGTCTTGGGCAACTTTCTTAATATCCAAGTCAGGAGGCACAGTCGCACTAAGGCGAGACAGAGAGGGCAGCTCATGTTCGGGAATGTTAGTACATGACACCATCGTAGAGGAGAGGAGAGGAAAGAATGGACGGTAGGCGGTTTATTATGTGATGACTTTTCTCTAAACGATTTATTTCCACGATCGGAGATTCTAAAAAAGCCATGGGAGTCGTTGAAGAAAAAGGACCACAGGGAATATGGCATAAGGGCAATTATGACATCAGAATAGTCTGACTAACAAACCTCATCTTGGTGAGTAATCGTCCATCGTCCATGTGAAGAGACTGTATCATTCACAACACTACTTGTCACTACGATATAGTAACACTGTTTAAGCTACGGAAGTCCGAGTTGGTCTTCGAACAACGACCATCACAGCCTCCTTGATTGCTCTCCCCCAACCTATGATTTTATTTATGCCCCAGTGCACCCCAAAGACAAGGAATTGCAAGGTCATGATAATCCCCACGCAGAAACACACGACCGAAACGCCCAGTGGCCAAACTTCGAAAGCGACAAAACCGAGGAAAGCCGTCAAAGCGATAGCGGACGCGGACATGCATATTACGGGCATCCTGGAACATATGGCAAAAAAGAAATATGATCCGTAGACATCTCGTGCACGGTACTGTAAGATAGTTTTCAGCAACATGCATTGTAAGTGGTTGGAAGCATCTTACAATAAAAGTTTTGAGATCTATCCAATTATATCGTAGGAGGAACCAAGCATCAGTTGCTATGCCAAGTCCCGAGGCTATGCCGCTCACAGCGATGGCAGTCTGTGCATAAGGATGTATCTGAAAAAGTGAATGAGGAGAGATGGCGAACACTGCAGTGTTCACCGCAGCTAGTGAAACAAGCTGGACGACAGGTTAGCGGGAGAAGACGACAAAGACTTCAAAAGGACCAACGAGGCCACCCATATATTGCCATTCCCTTTGCAATCTTTCAAAGATTTTTTGATATTCTGATTCTTCCACGGCTTCTTTAAGTTCACTGTAGAGTGTGAAAGTAGATATTACACGTTCGGCGGAGTTCATGTAGGATGGAGGAACTGTGATAGTCTCAGCATGCACCGGTAATAATGAAGCTGAAATCCAGGAATCGATGCGGGTGAATGACTCGATGAGTTTAGTTCGGCTGGGTATCGGGATCGGAAGGGTATCCTGGTCAAGTTCATGTGCTACTTGAGCAAAACTCGTAGGTCTCTTGGCTTTTTCTTCCTCGCCACCACTCGAGCAAAGTTCCTCATCAGAATATATCTGATACCCTTTCACTCGACGACGGAGAGTCTGAGGCGTATATGATACTCGCGATAGAGCAGGAGAATCCTCTGGAGTGGGAAGTACATCAGTAAAAGTATGAGCTGTCGAATACATCAGCAGTGCAGACAAAAAATTATAAACGAACAACCTACAGGATTCACTATCAGAAGTATAGGTTGGGGACACTTGATCCTCTACCTCCTCTTGGAATTGAGAGGATGAGGCAAATGACGGGGGAGGTTGAATGCGTAGAACAACTGAGGCACCATTTTGAGGTTTTCCTCGACTAGCACTTGCGTTTTTGTTTTGCGATTGACATTGAAGGCGCAGCTCAAGTTCTGCTCCAGGGTGAGAACTGCGTTGGAAGTTAGTAAGAACACATCACCGACTTCGATCTAGTGTTTGAGTCTTGACGAGACGACCTAATGGATGTCCAATTGTTGCAGCAACCTCCTTCTTTCGTTTTCCTTTCTTCTTCGTCTGTGATTGGTAGAAAACACGAATATCTAACAGAGAGTTGGCATCTACATCTTCACTGCAGGTGAGAAATTAGTCTAGGATTCCTTAGTCCGATGACTGGATCTATTCTTACAAGGAGAATGCCTCTGTCATATTCACGTTTTGTCCATCACAACCAAGGATGGTTTCGTATTTGTAATGGGTGTCAATCTCCATCCTGATTATTGGCCGCCATCTCTTCTCTGGCCGCATTAATCGTAGACCATGGGCGCGCACAACTGTAGGGGATTTGACCCAATGTTTAGATGCCTCTACCTAGTTTCCTCACCTGTAACATGCCAGTTCCTAGGAAAATTGAATTTTTAATATAGCAACTTGTGTGGAGACGTACCTCTCAGTAGTGAGTGTCATCGCAGGATGCCTTCAGAGAAAATAGTAATTGTAGGAGGATGACTTGCAGATGCTGGGAAAGACTTGGTCGACCTTGACGGTTGAGTTGCGAAGGCCGCCCATGCCATAGTATCCAGGACACCCAAACTCCACCAACATAACCACTCATACTCATAAAAAGAAAATTTTTCCCATGCCCTTCAAGAGGTGAAGTTGTTCACTACACACTGCACCGATAATCCTAGTGCGTTGTTGAATAGCTAGCTAGTTTAAATCGTTGGTGAGGCACGACATCGCGATGTTTTCTGTCTTTACTTCACTTTTTCTTTCCAATCAAAATTGGCCTACGTTTCCAGCACAACTTTTCTCATCACAAATGGTGACAAGAAATAGAAACATCATACCTGTAAAGCCGCCGCACGCCGTACACTCTCGGCTTTTGGGTTTATACAGTTATATCCTATGTCTCTCCCACCTATAAAAACAGTCCAACATGGTGGCTTAACCTCAGCTGTTCACACGAAGAGCTGAGGTGGGTAGCCTGATTAGATATAAAAATGTACTGTAGATTTGACTTGATGTATCCAGTGTTCACACGAAGTGTGGGTGCTGAGCGTACGTCTCCAATATGAATGATTCCTTAATGATGCAGAGAATATTGATGAATAATCTAATACTTGTTGAAGTGGACCGCCGCGAATGTACACCTCTATTCCAAGCTGCGTACCTCCACAGTCATTAGGAGACATCGTTCGGCATCATTACCTATCGTTCCCATCATTCCGCAGCCATGTTAATGATGGGATAGCAGAGTACCATACCAGTCGACGCCTCTACCTCCCTCTATATTACCTCAATCGTCAATCTAGAGTGTTGACTACTGAGACTTACACTGTGAAAATTCTATATGTATTGAATCGTCCACAAACTTAATATTCAGTACCACATGTGTAGTATTAGCCTTGGGCTAGGATCGACACTGGAGCATCTTCTAGGCGTGCGAACACTTGCTGGGATGATAGTGAGAAATTCATAGACACATACACACGACTTAAACTGAGGAGCGACTATTCTTAATCATGATTGAATACACTTCTACAAAGAAACTGTGTGGATCGCCTTCTCGATGGCTAAGCCGAGTCCTTCCGTCGTTCCGTTCCCATGCATATCCGGCGTCAATAATTGACTTTCGCCCTTGAGTTGTGCTTCTCTACCCTCCTTCAGAACAGTCTGAATGGCGAGCATCATCGCACTCGCAGCTTCCTTCTCTCCAAGGTGCTCCAGCATCATTTGCCCTGCCCAGATCATACCAACAGGGTTTGCGATCCCTTTTCCAGCAATATCCGGAGCACTTCCGTGAACGGGTTCAAAAAGACTTGGACACCAGTTCGGATCGCTTCGCTTTGCTGTTGGATTGAGATTGGCGGAGGGAGCAATACCGATGGTCCCAGTGCATGCAGGGCCGAGATCGGATAAAATATCTCCGAGAAGATTCGATCCCACAACAACATCAAAAATGTGGGGCCTCTGTACGAAATGGGCGCAAAGGATATCGATGTGATATTTGTCGACTTGGACGTCTGGGTAATCCTTTCCTATAGCTTCAACCCTTTCGTCCCAATAAGGCATAGTAAATGATATGCCGTTGGACTTGGTCGCGGAAGTAAGCCTTTTTGCAGGTCTATTTCTGGCTAGCTCGAATGCGTATCTGACCACCCTGTCCACGCCAATCCGAGTGAATATGGTATTTTGGATGACCGTCTCTCTCTCCGTGCCACCAAAGATACGGCCTCCAATCGAACTATATTCTCCCTCTGTATTTTCACGGACGGTGACAAAGTCTATATTCTTGCCGTCTCTGTTGGCAAGGGGAGAGGTGACGCCGGGAAGAAGACGGCAAGGCCGTAGATTGATGTACTGGTCAAACTCTCGGCGAAATAAGAGAATACTCCCCCACAGAGATATATGATCGGGGACTGTCGCGGGATCTCCCACTGATAAGCGATCAGTCCTCGAAAGTCTGCAGGGTAATTACTCATATGACATACCTGCGCCGAAGTAGATTGCATCGCAGGCTTGTAAAAGCTGTTTCCAGTTCGCGGGCATCATAGTGCCATGTTTGTTATAATAAGTGCAAGATGCCCAGCCATAGTCTAATTGGAAACCAAATCGCTTGGCCGCAGACTCGAGGCAACGCAATGCTGGGGGCATTACTTCAACACCGATGCCATCTCCGGGTAGTACAGCGATAGTGTACGAGCGTGGCTGCATCGTTACAGATGATAGTTCCATGTGAAGATTTGTCATTCCGTGGATTTATCTTCTGTCATTTCATCCAAATCCACGGACCGGTTATATCCCTCTCCCATCTCTGCATGCATCACGTGAATGTTGCGTGGATTGTTATTGTTGTAATTATTGTATCGTTTCGAATGTCCTCCTACAAATAATATTTCCAGCAGCAATTGTGATGACTTTTTCCTCTGGGCGACAGTGTATTAGATCGAGCCTGCGCCGCAGGCGATTGAACGGATCCGAATTGGAAGCCTCAAAGTTTTAGATCAGGGACAACGTGGGTGTCAAGACAAGCGCTACACTATCCCTTAGGCTTCTCTGGACATGTCAACATCACTCGAAGAATGCATTTTCGGTCCTATCCCCATTCTGTCAATTGTCTTGGTTGGTTCTTAAAGTCTCCCAAGGCGTGGTCCAGTCATCGTCGCAATACTCCCCACTGCTTAACATGTTGTCACTACATGCCTTTCAGAAACAATACCCGAGGAGACAACCTCACACAATGCTTTGTGATACTACTCCTCTCGTGCCTCTATCCCTCGACCGCGTTATTGAACAGCCCATCACATCCACCCTCCCACTTTTCCAACTCCCAGTGGAACTCATAAACCAAGTCACACCCTACTTCTCTAAACTGGACATCCAGTCTCTCTCCCTTGTTGACCGCGATACAAACCAACTTGCTCGAGCGCTCCAGTTTGCCCACGTCACACTCGACTATAGTGACCATTCCATGCAAATTCTGACTAAACTCAAGTCAGAAGTAGAATGCCCCTCTCGCAGGCGGCATCGTCTAGGGGCTTGCATACGGCGCCTCAAAGTTTCCACCATTCGGGAACACTTCAACGCGCGAGAGCAAATAAGCTTTGAGGAGCTCCAAGGCTTGTCAATGCCAGACCGACTTAGACGTATCGAGGCGGCCAAACAAGCTGAGGCGTGTTATCTGCGTTCCATCTGTGATCTTCTGCGACACTTGCCAAACCTTTACATACTGCATTGGAACGATGCTGGCCCGCTGACAGACCAGATGATGTCATCCATCATGGCATCATCCATCCGCCATCTCAAGTTGGATGGACCTATTCTCAATTCTCAACTGCTACTTCCATACTATTGCGGTTCCTGGGCTCTCGAAGGCCTTTATCTCAATGTTGGACGGTCATTTATTGACCCGGCGAAGGGCAGTGTTGCCCCTTTTGTAACCAACATTTTGAAACTTGTCGCACCAACCCTTCGCCAGTTTGTCTGGTGCGGGTACGCAGAACGACTATCCCCATCAGCATACCATATTGATGAAGATATCCGATTTCCCGTCCTTTGTGATGTTGTCCTCGATCAGGTCAAATTTAAGGATATGTCATCGTTACAACGCTTCTTCCCCGACGAAACTATTTTACGTTCCGTCTCAGTCGATTCCGACTTGACTGTATCCCGATTTCTTGCTTCCCGCGGTCGAATACCATCCCTTGACTCTCTACGCTGGGATTGGAGTCCCTCTGCCTCAGAGGACGAGATGATACAATTTATCCACTCCAATCCACAGCTCTTGTGCCTCGATGTGACGAAACCACTTATTCCTGAAACTATCGACACGATTCTCGTACAAAGGAAACAACCTCGCTTTGACAACCTAGTCAGCCTTCATCTGGTTTCGCAGACTTCCGCCTTTCCTCCGCAGACTCTAACCACAATTGCATCGATCGAGTCGTTACGACATCTGTGGCT
>Ga0153942_1000741_pt1 | contig 13077 bp, 12 predicted proteins | sample TSNJ026MetaG_FD_104731 | JGI IMG/M metagenome (GOLD analysis project Ga0153942, IMG submission 104731) | Attine ant fungus gardens microbial communities from New Jersey, USA - TSNJ026 MetaG | ecosystem: Host-associated > Fungi > Mycelium > Unclassified | place: USA: New Jersey, Brendan T. Byrne... | reverse complement strand
TTATATTCAAGTGATTTCATAATAATTCCTTGTTTTTGATATGATAAAATCTATCATTATCTTTATATCAAAAATACAAAAGCAAGAAATCTACTAAATTTCTTGCTTAAGTTAATGACATTGAAAATAATCTGCTTTTTCTTATTCCATCAAAATAACTTTGTGATAATTAATTTTTACTAAGCTTCATTTAAGTTCAATATATCATTTTAATCTTTTATCAATATTCTTTTGAGATCTTCAAATTCAGAACAAGCAGATGTGGCTCCAAAATATTGCGGACCGTTTTGCTCTTGATAATCCATTAAAATTGATTGTGATTTTCGTGCAAACTTAATATCAGTTTTTTCATTTCCAATCATAACAAATTCTTCTGGAACGATTTTATATGTATAAAGTAAAAATTCATAACCAGCTTTTGTTTGTTTAAAATGACTGTTTGTCCAAGAATGAATGTTAACAAAATAGGGTCTTAAATTAAAACGATCCAATTTTTTTTCTGCTTGCTCTTGAAACCAATCAGTTTTTATAATTAAAAGATACTTTCTTTTTAAACTTTCTAATGTTGATACACTATCATTGGTTATAAAGATATTTTCTATTTCTAATTCAAACATTCTCCTCATAAAATCATAAACAGAAATATTATATTGTATTAAAATAGGTAAATTTTTACCCAAAAACCAAGCATATTCTTCAACATTAAATTGGTAACTAAGCATTGAATTAATTTTAAAATCATTCATAGCAGCAAAAATCGCTTTCTCATATTCTTGTTCATAATTTATACCAAAAGAATAAAAGGTATTAGCAAAAAAAGTTGGGATATCAATCCATCTTGTAATACAACCATCTAAATCAAATACAAGTAATTTGATTTTTTCAGGATTTAAATTATTTTTTAAAATCATATTTCTCACCTACAAATTGATTTTTATCATACAATAAAGAATTTAAAAAGCAAATAAATTTATGTTATAATATGAAAGAATAGAGGTGTTTTATGATTGATTTAATCAATAAGAAAAGACTAGGAAAAACTTTAACAAAAGAAGAACTGCAATATATCATTGATGGATATTTAGATTTATCAATACCAGACTATCAAATGGCTAGTCTACTCATGGCTATTACTATAAATGGAATGAGTGAACAAGAAACAATTGATTTAACAAAAATAATGCTTACAAGTGGAGATAAAATCGATCTTTCAAAAATAAAGGGAATTAAAGTTGATAAACATTCAACTGGTGGAATTGGTGATAAAACAACACTAATATTAGCGCCTTTACTAGCATGCCTTGATGTTCCTGTTGCAAAAATGAGTGGAAGAGGATTAGGAATTACTGGTGGCACAATTGATAAATTGGAATCAATTAAGGGCTTTCAAACCAATATTAATGAAAATGATTTTATTAAGAATGTCAATGAAGTTGGGGCTTGTATTGCAGGTACAACCGGTAATTTAGTTCCGGCAGACAAAAAAATATATGCTTTAAGAGATGTAACGGCAACAGTATCTTCAATTCCCTTAATCGCCAGTAGTATTATGAGTAAGAAATTAGCAAGTGGTGCGGATAAAATCGTAATCGATTTAAAAGTAGGAGCTGGTGCTTTTATCAATAATTTAAAAGATGCTAAAACATTAGCTTCTTTAATGGTTAAAATAGGAAACTTTCATAAAAGAGAAACAATTTGTGTCTTAACAAATATGAATGAACCTTTAGGCTATGCAATAGGTAATACTCTAGAAGTACAAGAAGTTATTGATTTCTTAAAAGGAGTTAGAGCTAAAGACTTAGAAAATATCGTTATTGAATTAGCGACTTATATGTTCATGTTAGGAAAAAATGAAACTTATGATAAAGCAAAAGAAAAAGTAATAGATATGTTAAATACTGACTTACCATTAAAAAAATTAGAAGAAATCGTAACTCGCCAAGGTGGCAATCTTTATGATTTAAAAAACAATGCAAAAACTGTCTTTATCAAATCAACAAAACAAGGATATATTCATCATATTAATGCTCAAAAGGTAGGTATTATCGCAAACAATCTAGGTGCTGGTAAAAATAAATTAGAAGATAAAATAGATCATGCAGTAGGAATTAAGCTTCATAAAAAAACAGGTGACTTTGTAGAAATTAAAGACATTCTTGCAACAATTGCTTTAAATGAAAAAGATGTTAAATTAAAAGATGTGTTGGATTGTTTTGTCATTGAAAAAAACATTCCAGAATCAATACCGCTAATTATAGAAGTAATAAGATAATAGAATCTAACTTTCAATCGAAATTAATAAAAAAATGTTTAGAATTTCAAGTTATATTATATAATAGATAAAAGAGAGAGATAATATATGTTTGAGTTAATAAAGAAAAATAAAAAAGAAATTCTTCAAGAAATAAAAAAATTATTTTGGATTTTGATTGTAGCTTCCATTATTGGCGATTTAGTCGAAGTAGCTTTTATTTATTTTAGCGATGGAAGATTAATGAGTCGTAGTTCCCTTTTATATGGACCATTTAGTTTAACATGGGGTGGAGCAGCAGCCTTGCTTTCACTTGCTTATCATAAACTAAAAGATAAAAATATACTTTCTGTCTTTGGTATTGGTTTAATATTTGGAAGTTTATTTGAGTACCTTTGCAGTGTTGCCTCAGAAATAAACTACGGTTATGTTTTCTGGGATTATTCTCATATGCCTTATAACTTAAATGGAAGAATATATTTACCATTTTGTATTTTCTGGGGAATCGCAACCGTTCTTTGGATTAAATTCATTTATCCTAAAATTAATAAATTTATAGAAAAAATTACAAATAAAATACCTTATTGGTTATCTATTATTATTTTAATCATATTTATTATTAATATTATCTTATCAAATTTAGCTTTGTATCGTTATGGACAACGATTAAAGAGTAAACAACCAGTTTATCAATTTGAAAAATGGATAGATCAAAATTATCCCGATGATTATGTTAAGAATCGATATCAAAATATTCATTACAAATAACATACACCAGTATGTTTTTTTATGTACAATTTTAACATTATTCTTTATAATTAATTTAAGGAGAATATAAAATGATATTAAATTTAGAAAAAACAAAAATAAGAGGATGTTATATAGTTAAAACGAAACGATTTGGTGATAATCGCGGATGGTTTATGGAAACAATCAGTCAAAAGGATTTAGAAGCAGTGGGACTTCCATCAAAATTTTTACAAGGAAATTTATCGATGAGTGAAAAAGCTAAAACATTTAGAGGGATGCATTATCAAAGTGGAGATGCGGTTCAAGGAAAATTAGTTAATTGTATTAAAGGAAAAGTAATCGATTATATTTTTGATGCAAGAGTAGGCTCACCTACTTATATGCAAAATGTAGCAGTAGAATTAGATGGCGATTCAATGAATCCTTCCTTAGTGTATGTTCCAGAAGGATGTCTGCATGGTTTTTATGTCGATGTTGCTCCAGCTTATTTTTCCTACTTTGTAACTAACTATTATGATCAATCAAGAGATGGAGGAGTCCTTGGTACTGATGAACATTTAGGATTAGATTTATCAAAACAAGATTTTATCTTATCAGACAAAGACAAAATACTACCTAAATGGAACGAGGCTAATTTAGAATTTACTTATTCTCCAAGAATTTTAGTTACAGGAGCATTACAAGGACAATTAGGTCCTGATGTTGTAAAAGAATTAAAAAAGCGAGGATATCGTGATATCTATGCAGTAGATAAAGAAATTTTAGATCTAACAGATTCTAAAAAAATCAACGAATTAGTGAATCAATATGAACCAGACATTATATTTCATTGTGCAGCCTTTACACAAGTTGATTTAGCTCAAAAAAATGAAGAATTAGCGCGTAAAATCAATTCTGAAGCTACAAAGTATTTGACCGAAGCTGCAATCCATAATAATGCTAAATTAATCTATATTAGTACTGATTATGTTTTTGATGGGACAAAAGATGGATTATACGAAATAGATGACATTCCAAATCCGCAAAGCGTTTATGGAAAAACAAAATTAGAAGGAGAACAATTTGCTCTTGAACATAATAAAACATTTATTGTGAGGACTTCTTGGGTTTTTGGGGGATTGACAACCAATAATTTCGTTAAAACAATGCTCAATCTAAAAGATAAATTAAAAGAAATTACTGTTGTAAATGATCAAATTGGATCGCCAACTTATTCTAAAGATTTAGCTAAATTTTTAGTCGATTTAAGTGAAACAGAAAAATATGGAATTTATCATGGGAATAACGCTGGTTATTGTTCTTGGTATGATTTTGCTAAAAAAATATTTGAATATGCGAACAGTGATATAAAAGTACTTCCTGTTACCACTGAAGAATACTATGGAACAGAACAAAATATAGCTAAAATTAAAGCAGCTTTAAAAGAAATGAAAGAAAAAGTTAATGATAACTTAACTCAAGAACAAATTGATAAGATTATTGCTCCACGACCAAAAAATTCTAAATTAAATAAAGATGTAATTGTTAACAATGGTTTCAATCAATTTAGAAATTGGGAAGATGCTTTAGAAGAATATATGACTATCTTAAAAATAAATGAATAAAGTCTCTTTAAAACTATAAATAAAAAAACCTATAAGCTTTCATTTTCTTATAGGTTTTTATTTTAAATACAAATCATAATACTCATCTAATGTAATATTTAATTCATAAATATCTTTGGCAATCGTTTCACCAATGTAGCGTAAATGCCATGGTTCTTCAATATAGCCAGTAATCGATATAGAATCTTTTGGATAACGAACAATAAATCCATATTTATAAGAATTTGCTTTTAACCAAGCATAATCGCTATCTGTAATAGTACTAGTATAAAGAACATTTCTTACATCAACGGCAAGTCCTGTTTGATGTTCAGAATGGCCAGGACGAGCAGAATATGTATCCGCGGCTACTTGACCATCACGATTTTTATAAGTATTATATAAGCTACTTTGAGTATTGTAAGAACGATATGCGCTGTAAGGGACAATATTAACACCATCTAATTTTGCTGCACTAATAAGTTCCTCAAATTTTTCTGCAGCCAACTTTCTCATTTTATAATTTGAATTATAACTTAAACTAACTAAGTCACTTGGTTCATAATTTGCAGGTAAGGCATTATATTTGTTTAAAAATACACTATAACTATCCGGATCACTGACAGTTTCGATAGTACTATAAAAATCAATATCTAAATTCAAATTTACTCTTGTAACAGCATTTTTATATTCTAAATTATTTAAATTTCGATAGCTTTCATAACGATCAATTTTTGTAACATCTAAATTAGATATTTGATAATAATTGGTTAAATCTGTATAAGTTAATTTTAATAAGGCATTAATATTTGTTTCATTTAAATGATTAAATATCTTATTTATTTCGATTGCAGTATAATTTTTAGAAAGGAAAGTATTAATTCTTTCAGAAAAATCATTTATAGCTTTATACTCGATTAAATAATAATCTTCTTTGTAATCAATAATATATAAATCCTTTTCTAACATAACTTCCACCGTTTTAGAATAATTACGATCATTAATAAAATTTAACTCTTCATTTTTCTTCATTACTAATTGGGCTTTACTAGAATATTTATTATTTTCTAAGTTATTATCATTTTTATTTGATACTAATTTAAAACCAAAATAAACAAATAAAGCAATAAAAACAACAAAAGCAAAAGCTAAAAAAATCTTTGCACTTTTCTTTAATTTCATACGTTATCACCTAATTTTATTCTATCATAATTCTTAATCTTTTAAATATTTAATCCAAAATTCATCAAATGTTGTCTGTAAACTATTTATTTTTAAAGCTGTTTTTACTCCAACAAAACGTAAATGCCAAGGTTCTTCAATAAAGCCAGTTATTTTAAAACTATTTTCGGGATATCTTATGATAAATCCATATTTACAAGCATTCTCCTTCAACCACTCATAATCAAGAGGTTTAACTTTATCTTCAAGATCACAAGATGCTATATCAATAGCTAACCCAGTTTGATGTTCTGAGTGACCCGGTCGAGCAGAGTAAGTATCTGCTTTCTCAAGACCATCTTTTAATACATAATCTTCATATAATTTTTTTTGATAATTAAAAGATCTATACCCACTAAATAATTTGAAACAATGATCTTGTAAAGAAGCATCCGTGAATAATTCAATTAATTTCTTTGCAACAAATTTTAAAACATATTTCTCACTTCCAGGAAATAATACTAAATCTTCTGGTTGATAATTCTCTGGTAACTTTCGATACTTGTTTAAATAAACTAAATTATCTTCTGGATTAGATACTTCTTCAATGTAACTATAAAATGGCAAATCCAAATTTAAATCAACATATAATTTTGCTTCATCCAAAGATATGTCATATTTTTTTTGATATGCTAAATATCGTTTCATCATACAATCAATCCCTTTATTTAAGTCTATGCAAAATTATTAATAATCTTTATAAATTGCGTTTATCCAATTATAAACAATTTTATATTAAAAAAATCACAGATTTTAAATAGCTATGATTAAATCTATATTAAGATTTCTTTTTAAAACTTGAATATTTTTAAATAAATGTGCTACTGTTGGATCTATAATCATATTATCATTTAATTCTAATTCATCAAAAAGATATGTTAAAGCTTCCATATTTTTAATAGAGAATTCATATATTTTATGGCATTCCTCACATCTGATTGCTATATTAGATAATGAATCTCCAAAAGGTAATCTCTTTTCACCTTTTTCATAAGCATTATAATCGGTACAAAGTTGATAGTAAGTACTATATATCCATAAATGATCACTTAAAATGTCATCAGCATTTTTATAATATAATTTTTTATTGGGATATTCTTCAGTAAAGGCCTTATAATTATAGGCTTCTATTTCCTCATCTGACCAAAAAGATTCATTATAATAATAATACTTTGGACTATATAGTTTCAATTCCAATATTCTTTGTTCTAATAGTTCATAATTTATTTTTTCCATTATAATCACCAATTCATTTTAATTTACTATATTAAAATGTCTTTCTTAAGTTATTTATTATAAGTTAAGAAGTAAATTTATGCAATATAGTTTATAGATAATTAATGTTTAGTCTTATAATAAATCTTTGATAAAATCTTTATAGCCTAGCTCTTCCATTTCTTCAATAGGAATGAATAATAGGGCAGCACTATTAATACAATATCGTAGCCCACCTAGCTTTTTTGGACCATCACGAAATACATGACCTAAATGAGAATCGCTTTGCAAACTACGAACTTCAATTCGTTTCATATTATGAGATAAATCTTTTTGCTCTGAAACTGAATTTTTAATTGTTTTCGAAAAAGTAGGCCAACCACAGGAAGAAACAAATTTATCATTGGATAAAAATAATGGTTCTAAAGAAAGCTTGTCAACATATATTCCTTTTTCAAAAAAATCGTGATATTCTCCCATAAAAGGAGGTTCTGTTCCGTTTTCTTTCATTACATGGTATTCCATTTCAGTTAATAATGATTTTAGATTATTATCAGGTTTAAAATTAATATGACAATAACCACTTGGATTTTTCTTTAAATATTTCTGATGATAATCTTCTGCCTTTTTATAATTATGAACAGAATCAACTTCAATTTGCAGGGGTTTCTCATATCTTAATTGTAACTTTTCTAAACTTGCCTTTATAATAATCAAATCATTTTTATCAACAAAATAAATTCCCGTTCTATACTGGGTTCCTATATCATTACCTTGTTTATTCATACTAATCGGATCAATTATTTTATAAAAATGCTCCAATAACATTTCAAGCGATAGAAGTTTATCATTATAACTTATTTTAATGGCTTCGGCATGATTGGTTTTTTCAATCATTTCATAACTTGGTTCATCAATATTTCCATTGATATATCCAACTTCTGTAGTTAAAACTCCGACTAATTCATTAAAATATCTTTGAACACCCCAAAAACAACCACCTGCTAAATAAATTATTTTCATAGAATCACCATTCTTAATATGCAAAAAATATTGAAATTTATTTAGAATATGATAAAATAATTCAATGAAAAAAAGAAAGCGAGAAAGCTATGACAATAAATGCAACAACATTACTTGGTCTTGGAATGTATTATGGAAAACAATTTGAAATAGAACAAAAAAATAACGAATTACAAAGAATAAGCAAAGATGAATTATCTGTAATAATTGAAGAATTAAAGTCTGAACTAACATCAAATAATTTAACTGATTTACAAATGGTAATTGAAGATGTCTTAAGTGGTTATATGATTAATCCAACGATTACAATTCCAATAAGGATAAATCAAATTGAACAAGAAATCAGAAAATATTTTGAAATAAGAATAAGAGCGAATTCAGATCAAATGTCAGAATGGAAAAGAATTTATTCTTTTACACCATTTGAACATCAAATTCATAATCAATTTATTAAAGATAGTTATGAATTATTTAGTAGAGAATTACAAGCAGTGCTAGCAAACGCTTTAAATGAAGAAAATCTATCTATCATATTAAATCAAATCAAAGATGAATATAAATACAAGATTCAATATCAAAAGAAAAAACAATTAATTGCCTAATATGTAAAGAACGAATCAGGGTTTGTTCTTTTTTAATTTCTTATGTTAAAATTATAATAGGAGTGATTAAATGAATAAGCTAATCGTAATCGAAGGAACTGATTGTTCAGGGAAAGAAACTCAAACTAAAATGCTAGTAGAAAGATTAAAAAAAGAAAATAAAAAAGTAAAATTATTTAGTTTTCCGGCATACGATACGTCAACTGGGAAGATTGTCGGAGGACCTTATTTAGGAAAAAAATCTATTTGCGAAGGTTATTTTGACGAAGGAGCAACCCAAGTTGACCCTAAAGTTGCTTCGGCTTATTATGCCGCGGACAGAAGATATAATCTTCCCGTTATCAATAAATATTTAAGTGATGGATATGATGTTATCTTAGATCGATACGTCACAAGTAATATGGCTCATCAAGGCGGCAAAATCAAAGACAAAAAAGAACGGCAAGCAATGTTCAAATGGTTAGAAAAATTAGAATATGAACTATTTGAATTGCCAAGACCAAATCTGACTATCTTCTTACATATGCCGACGGATAAGGTAATAGAGTTAAAACAAAAAAGAAAAGAAACATGTGATCAAAATGAAATGGATGAAAATCACATCATGAATGCTGAAAAAACTTATATTGAATTAGCAGAACGCTATCAGTTTAAAACTATAGAGTGTACAGAAAATAATCAAATTAAATCTATCGAAGAAATTCACGAAGAAATTTATTCTATATTAAAAAAATATTGTTAAATTATTACTAATTTCAATAGTAACTTGATTATAAACAGATTATATTTTATAATAATTATGAAATGGAGTGATTGTTATGTTTACTTGTAAAGTTCTTATGTATACATTTTTCAATCACACCTCAATCGATTAAAAAATAAAAATTGATGCAGGTGTGATCTTTTTGTCGTGCCTGCATCTGTATTCTCCATACAGATGATGTATGGTTTTTTTGTGTATAAATATAAAATAAAAGGAAGATATATATGATAGAAATAAGTCTAAATAAAATTAAAAAGAATTATGGTTTTAAAAATGTTTTAAATAATTTTAATTTAGAAGTAAAAACAAAAGAAAGAATTGCTTTAATCGGCGCTAACGGCAGTGGTAAATCAACCTTATTCAAAATTATAATGGATAGTGAAGAAATTCAAGAAGGTGTAGTATCGATTAGAAAAGGAGCCACAATCGGTTTATTATCACAAATACCACCTGTTGTAAAAAATGATGTAACAGTAAGAGATATTCTAATAACAGAAGTAAAAAATATTTTTGAAATTGAAGCAAAATTGCGTGAATATGAAGCAAAGATGTCAAAAATAACAGATATGAATAAACTAAATGATGTAATTAAAAGTTATTCAAAACTTCAAGAAATATTTGAAAGAATGAATGGATATGAGATAGAATCAAGAATTAGTAAAGTATGTAATGGTTTTAAAATAGCGGAGGATAAATTATCAAGATCCTTTAATAGTTTATCTGGTGGCGAAAAAACGATTGTAAACTTAGCTTCATTAATAATAAGCGAGCCATCGATTTTATTATTAGATGAACCGACAAATCATTTAGATGTGAGTACGCTTGAATGGTTTGAAAATTATTTAACAAATTATAAGGGTACCATAATGATAAGCTCTCATGATCGTTATTTTTTAGATCAGGTTGCAACAAAAACGGTATTAATTGAAAAAGGAGAATCTGAAATATTTCATGGAAATTATTCTTACTATTTAGAAGAAAATGAAAAAAGAATTATGAAAGAATTTGAAAATTATAAAAATCAACAAAAACAAATTGAAGCCATGAAAAATAAAATTAAAAAATTACAAGAATTCGGAAGACTTGCATATCCTGGTGGAGAACCATTCTATAAAAGAGCGGCAAGTATTCAAAAAAGATTAGATAAATTAGAATTGTTAGATAAACCAAATACAAAAAGAGAATTACCATTAGACTTTCAGATTGAAGATAGATCTGGAAAAGATGTAATAACTGTTGAAGATTTAAGAATTATTTTAGGAGACAAATTGTTATTTGATCATGCAAATTTTAATGTTCGTTATGGTGAGATGGTTTGCCTAATGGGCAGGAATGGAAGTGGAAAATCAACATTTGTTGAGACTTTATTAGGAAAAAAAACTAAAACAGAAGGTCAAATCAAAATAGGCAGTAATGTTACGATTGGATATATTCCTCAAGAAATAAAGTTTGAAGATGATAATAAAACAATTCTTGATTACGCAAGAAGCAATTTTACTGGAGATGAAACCAATTTAAGAGCATCACTGGCCAAGTTTGGCTTTTATGGTGAAAATGTTTTTAAAAGAATCGGGATGTTATCGGGTGGTGAAAAAGTAAGACTAAAATTATTTGAATTAATTCAGGTAAAAGCAAATCTACTAATTATGGATGAACCAACGAATCACATCGATATTGATACAAAAGAAGTATTAGAAAGTGCTTTAAAAGAGTATAAAGGGACTTTACTTTTTATCTCTCATGACCGATATTTCATAAATAAATTAGCAGAGAAAATACTGAATATTGAAAATCATAATTTTGTTGAATACTTAGGAAATTATAATTACTTAAAAGAGCAACAAGAAAAATCAAAAAAATAAAATAGTAAAAAAAAGCAATTATTATCTTTCTCAAAACAATAAATTATGCTATATTAATTTCAAGAGAGTAGTTGGAGTTTATGAAAAAAGCGTTAAAGATAATTGCAATTCTTTTTGTTATTGCAATTATCATTGGTTTTGTTTTATTTACAATTAACTTTATCAAAACAAAATCACTTGATTTTCAAAGAATGTTAGAGACCAAAGAAGTAGTACATATAGAATATGGAGACGAACTTCCATCTATTAAAGTTTATTTTGAAGAATTTTATGATTATGATGAAAATGATTTTACAATTGAATATAGTAAAGAAATCCCTTTAAATGAAGAAGGAAAAACTATAAATGAAGCAGAAGTAACAGTTACAATTAAAAACGAAAAAAAAGAATTCCAATCCAAATTAAAAATCAAGGATAAAACAAATCCTGAATTAGTATTAAAAGTAGTAAGTAAAAAAGAAGGAACTGATTTAAAAGTCGAAGAATTTATCGAAAGTTGTTTTGATTTATCTGGAGAATGTACTTATGAATTTTCAGGGGTGATATCGATGTCAGTAGGAACCCATGAAATAAAAATAAAAGCAACAGATAAACACGGAAATAAAACAACTATTGCTACCACTTTAACAATTGTAGCGAAGACTACTTCTATTCCAACAATTTCATGTAACAAAACAATTCGTTCTGATTTAAGTGATTATATCTTTACCTACGAAATGACTTGTGAGGATATCAATAATGGAAAAACAGAAAATTATGATACCAAAGCACAAAATAAAATGAATAGTGAAATCGCCACAGCTTCTAATCGTAGTGATTGGGGAGATGCAGGTGTTGTTTATGTAGTTGGAGCATACGATGCAATTTATAACACTAATAGTCAAATTATTGGTTATATGGTAGCAATTGGACTTACTGATGCTTCAGGAAATATTCTTGCCGATTATGCTATAGATGTAAATGGAAATAAAGTATGGGAAGAAAATACTATTGGAATTAACTAGGACTTAGGAAAGTCCTTTTCTTTTTAAAATTAATTTTTCAATCAAAAACAAAGAGCTTAAGATATTTTCTTTAAGCTCTTAAAAATATATTGGTCGTTAATTTTTTCGAAAACATATTGATAAGTTGAAGCTTGATCTAAGTAATCATCCAAACTAACGACATAATTTCCTGAAGAATCTGTTTCCAAATAATTTAGCATTTTATTTTCGTTGCAATCATCATAAATATATTTTTTACTAATATAATCATCCCAATCATCATAAACATATATTGATTTTTCTAAAATATATATTTTGTTATCTTGTTGGTACGCTTCTGTAATCTTTCGTTTTATAAATTCAAATTGACTACCGCCACAGCCAGGAATATTTTCATATCTTTTTAATTCCTTATTAAATGTATAACCACAAACACCATCAGTTCTAATATACACACTTTTATCAGTATAATTGACATCAGACCCTAATATCTTTTCTATATGCTTTTTAACTTCTGCTTTATCAATATATTCTTGAACAACATAAGGGTATATTGGATCAATTTCTGGGTTCTCTTTTAAATAACTCATTATCCCAATTGCTATTTTATAATCGTCAATAATTTCGCCACTGCTATAAACAGGTATTAAAGTTAAAGCATCATCACTAGGATTTGCCATACTGTATAAAGATGCTACTAACTCTGATGTTGTATCCAAAACTATGCGTTCACTTTCTTTTGGATTCTCTTTAAAATTGAAATATAAAAAGATTGAAATTCCAATAAATAACACAACTAAAATAGTTAATGAAAAATTTCTCAT
>Ga0153942_1000738_pt1 | contig 13090 bp, 9 predicted proteins | sample TSNJ026MetaG_FD_104731 | JGI IMG/M metagenome (GOLD analysis project Ga0153942, IMG submission 104731) | Attine ant fungus gardens microbial communities from New Jersey, USA - TSNJ026 MetaG | ecosystem: Host-associated > Fungi > Mycelium > Unclassified | place: USA: New Jersey, Brendan T. Byrne... | reverse complement strand
TTCCATAATAGCAACCTAAAAATCTTCCCACCTTAAATGCATGTTCTACGGTCAAATCAATATTTGCTTCTCCTCTAAAACCATCTGTTCCAAAATATTTTGTCATCATATCCCATCCTTTTTGTATTTTAGTTTCTATAACAATATAATTGCTATGGTGCTATTATAGCATAATTATAATAAAATGAAATTATTTCAATAAATCGAATTTTTATACATAACTAATTGTATGTCAAGTATTATTATAATAAAACAAATTAAAAAATAAAAAAAGAATCAATATTCCTTAATAAATTTATTGATTCTATTTAGTAGATTCATTCGATTGCTTTGGTATTCTATTGGTTCAAAGTATTTACTATTTTTTATTACTTCATCTATCTGATTAAAGTCTATTAAAGGTATTACGTAGCCTTTTTTACTAAATGCCTCCATTATTTCTAGTTGGTGATCATTATTCATTTCTTTATATTTACTTAACCTTGGTGCAACAATTATTTTTTTATGTAGTTTTAAAGCATTTGTAATTGAGCCTACACCAGCATGCATAATTAATACATCCGATACAGCAATTAATTCATTAATTTCTTCTTGATTACAAAAATCAAAAGTGTCAAATTTTTCAGATTTAAATTTTGTGTATCCAATCTGTGCAATAACTTCGTTATCTGTAGTAAAATTTGAAAACTCAATTGCATTTAATAACCTATGAAATGATTTATTTTGTGTCCCTAATAATACTAATATCTTCATTAAGGTAACCACCCTTCATATTCTGCTTTTGGATAAAGTTCTAGCATATCTTCCCATTGAACAAGAAATAAATCTGCGATGGGGTACATCAATTTACCTGTAAGACTTTTTGTTTTAATATTTGCATAAGTTTCAATGAAGATAATTTTCTTTTTAAAAAGTTTCGCAATATAACAGATTGGAACTGCCGTATGGGCACCTGTAGTAATAATATATCCTGGATTTAATTTTATAAATAAAACAAAACTTTTAATGCAATTATAGGGAAAGACAAACAAATATTTCCACATTTCTTCTTTTGTCCCATAGGTTAAATAAAAAATTTTATTTCCATAAACTGTTTTATATTGTTCCATTGCTTTGTTTTTTTCAGTGATAATATAACTATGGTATTGATTAAACAGTTCTTCCAAGCATAAAAGTTCACTAAAATGACCACCAGCAGAAGCAATAAATACAACCGTTTTAATTTTTTCAGCACACGCAAGGAACGTTAACCATTCTGTTTTCACATGATTAAAGGAATATCGTTTTACTGTTTCTTTTGCAGAAGAACTCATTTCATTGTTTGGTTTTGCTAGTAAATCAATTATTTTGTTTGCCATTTCGCAAAGATTTCTATTTGAAATAATAAAACCATTTTTCCCTGTTTCAATCATATCCTTGGATCCTTTGGCAGTATCAAAAGAAAGACAAGGAATTCCATAATTCATAGCTTCTAAAATGACCAATCCAAATGATTCATAATGAGAAGTCGTCATAAAGCAACTCGTATTTTCATAAATATGGTTTAATTCTTCTGTTGATTTATTCCCATGAAATTGTACAGAATTGATGATATGTAATTGATGTGCTAAATTCTCTAAATCTTTTCTTAAAGGTCCATCTCCAACAATATTTAATGTAGCATTTGGTTCTTGCTCTAATACTAATTTAAAAACCCGTAAAGCATCATCGAAGCCTTTTTCAATTGATAATCTACCAACTATAGTAATTTGCTTAGAAGTTAGATTGGCAGTTGTATCTTTAAGTTCATCAATACAAAGAGGAAGATGTAAACATTTTGTTTTCTTTAGCATATTTTTATAATCTTCATCCAGATATATAGATACCGGAATAAGATAATCAAAATTCTTAATTGATTTTATTAATTCATTTTTATATTTCTGATTATCTTGATGATGATTATGTTCCCAGGCAATTAATAATTTATTAGATTGGTATTTGCCTAAAAATTTATGAAATAGAACTCTAGAAGATATCATAATATCAGCATCTAGGTTTTTGACAGCTTTCTTAATTGCTATTCTTCTTAAGAATAATACCTTAATGGAGTATAATCCTTCTTTTAGAATTGATAGAATGTTTTTTGATTTCATAGCTTCTTTAAATTCTTCTTTGTTTGGTTTTATATTATGTAACAAATAAGAAACTTTTACTTTATTGTCAATATAAAAAGCTGGTTTATCTTGTAATTTATATACGTTTATGATTTCAATATCATAGGAATCACAAAGCATATTTGCTAAAGAGCAAATAGCTTTTTCAATACCTCCAATTTTCATATGTAATGATAAAATGACTACTTTCTTTTTCATTATTTATTTCACCACCTGTTTTAAAGCAATTGTGATATATGACAATACCATATAAATGTAATACGTAATATATAATCCTATTATACCAATAAATGATGCATTATTATAATTTTTTTGGTAATATCGTTGACTTTCTTTAAGAATCTTTATTTTATGTAAATGATTAAAACTTTTATCAATAGAAACTGAATGATGATGAATTACTCTTATATTATTAAGTACAAAGCTTGAATAATTATTAGCTTTTAATTTCATTCCTAAAATATTTTCCTCATAATATAGGAAGGTATTTTCATCAAAGTAATTAAATTCTTTTAAAATAGAGCTTTTTATTAAGAAAAAGCAACCAGAAACTACGTCTACCTTAGTTAAAGCAGTATCATATTTATCTTCTTTGTATAATAGTTTTTTTCTGGCAATTTTGTAGATAGATGGTAGATTTGATAAGATATCGTTTGTAGTAGACGGTAACTTCCATCCACGATTAATTTCTCCATTTTCATAAATGGTAGGTCCTAATAAAGCCACTTGATTATTTTCTTGAATAGTTTTAATCATTTCTTCCATCGCTTTTTCAGTAACTTCAATATCTGGATTAGAAATAAAAATGTAATCACATTTCCTTTCTTCTATTAAATATTTTGCTCCTAAGTTATTTCCTGAACTATACCCTTGATTGCTTTTAGAGCAAATAATATGAAGTTTGTGAGATTGATATAGTTGTAGTTTTTCTATTGATCCATCTGTGGAAGCATTGTCTACAATACAAATATGCTGTAAGCAGGAGTAGTCTTTAATTTGTTCAACGAATGTGATAGTAGTTTCATAATCGTTATAGTTTAAAACAACAATACCTATCATAAATAACTCTCCTTTATGAATGGAATACATGCAATGTAGATGCTTACTGCTGGAGCAGTAAATACATGACCTGAAAAAAATGAGATAAGTATAAATAAGAAAAAACTATACCTTATATTTGCTGTGTAATTATGCTGCTTTACTATCAAAATATTCGAACTTATAAAAGATAGTAGCCCCAATACTCCAGTTCTAAATAAAATATCGAAAAAATCCATCTCAATTGTCTTGATAGGTAAATTTGAAAAACCAATACCAAAAATTTGATATAGCACCCCACTATTTTTGTAAACACTTATCGTATCTTTCATAAAAGCTATTCTCCGTCCAAGAAACACTTTATCAATATTATCAATTGTAAATAATTCTTTTAAAGAACTAATTCCATAGAAATGTAATGCTACTCCTATATTTTTAACCGCTGGGATTTGTGGAATTACAATAATTGAAATGATAATAATTATAACAATAAATAGTATTAAATGATTCCTGTTTTTTATTCCACGACTAATATAAGGAACAATAAAATATAAACAAACTAAAGCAAAACCAAATAACATTACTTTTGTTCCAATTACAACTACACTAAATGCAATCCCCACCAAACCACAAATTTTTATTATGTTGGTTTTATAGTTAAGCAACTCATGTATCACTATTGGCATTAATCCTATTAAAATAGCACTAATTTGATTAGGAGAATCAAACAGACTAATAAACCCTGTTTTATTATCTTGTGGTAAATATGAATTACCGCCAATTCCTACTATATAAGTAATAATTAGAATACCAATGTATATATAATAGGAAACCATGATAGCCTTAATTGGTATTTGAACTTTTAATATATGAAATGAAGTTAATGTAATTGGTAAGTATATTACTTTAAATATAGCAATAATCTCTGTATAAATAAGCAATTGTCTATCTAAATAGTGTAACGTTAAATAGATAAAACAAAAAACACCATACAATAGCAAGTAGATAATTTCTTTGCTTTTATCTTTAGAAATAAAAAGCTTTAATAATAAAACTACTAAAAATATACCCCGTACAATAATTCCAATTGATAAAAAAGACGGGAAATATAAATTTGATATTTCTGTGAAGACATCTAATATAGGCTGAATCATTATATATATTGCTAATAATTGTGTTGCTTTTTCATTATTACATAGATTTTCTTTCAGTTTCATACACTCACCCTTTATATAAAAATAATTATTAGTTCTACACTAATATACTAGTTATTATAATATATTTTAAGTTTTAAAAAAAGAATAAGCATATTTAAACTATTTAAACCACTCATTCCTTTACTGAATTCATCAATTTGATTGAAATAATCAGTGTTATATTAATTCATTTTAAACATATCAATAATGATATCTACAATTCTTTCACTAGCAAATCCATCACCATAAGGGTTTGACGCTTTGCTCATACAATCATAGACTTCTTTATCTATCAAAAGTTCCTTTACATTATTATAAATTATATCTTCAGAAGTTCCAACTAAACGCAATGTTCCCGCTTCAACACCTTCTGGTCTTTCTGTAGTATCTCGCAGTACTAAAACTGGTTTTCCTAAGGAAGGGGCTTCTTCTTGAATACCACCACTATCAGTTAAAATAAGATAGGCCATATTCATAAAATTATGGAAATCTAATACCTCTAATGGTTCAATCAATTTTACTCTGTCAGTTTTATTAAAAACATCATTAGCAATCTTTCTTACGATAGGATTAAGATGAACAGGATATACTACTTTAACATCATCAAATTCAGTTACAATACGTTTTATTGCATTAAAAATGTTATACATAGGTTCACCTAAATTTTCTCTTCTATGTGCAGTTAATAATAATAATCGATCTTCACCAACCCAATTAAACATCTCATTATTATACTCTGTTAATACAGTTGTTTTTAAAGCATCAATAGCTGTATTTCCTGTAATAAAAATACTTTCAGGTATAATACCCTCATTTTTTAAGTTGTTAGCACTTTTTTCTGTAGGAGCAAAATTAATATCTGCTATCCTAGAAACTAATTGGCGATTAATTTCTTCAGGAAATGGCGAAAATTTATTCCATGTTCTTAATCCTGCTTCTACATGCCCAACAGATACTTGATTATAAAAAGCAGCTAAAGATGCGGCAAATGTCGTTGTTGTATCTCCATGAACTAATACAATATCAGGTTGTACAGTTTTTATAACATCCTCTAATCCTAGTAAAACCTTAGAAGTTATCATTGAAAGAGTTTGTCCCGTTTGCATGATATCTAAATCGTAATCAGTCTTAATATTAAAAGCTGCTAGAACCTGATCTAACATTTCTCTATGTTGTGCTGTTACACAAACAACACTCTCAATTCGATCTCGTTTTTCTAGTTCTTTAATTATCGGAGCCATTTTAATTGCTTCTGGTCTAGTTCCAAATATAGACATTACCTTAATCTTTTCCATTTTACTTTTCTCCTATTACTTGCAAATATTTTTTAACTCTTGATTCCCAAGTTGATACTTTCATAAGTTCAATGTAGTTTTCATTAGGATCAACAGTATATTGCTTTGCCAAATTTATTATATACTCAAAATCATCTTTTTTATCTGGATCATAGAATAATATCATTTCTTTGAATTGCTCTAATTCATTCCAATAGCTTGCAACAATTGGTTTTTTAAAATACAAATATTCATAAACCTTCACTGGATCTACATATTCAATAATATCATTTAAGATGAAAGGCATAATTAATATGTCACTTGCAGAAATATATGATGGTACTAAATCATGTTCTACTGGACCATAAAATATAATATTTTTTATTTGTATGTCATCTATCATATCTCTAATAGCTGCACCAATTGGTCCTATAAGCACTATATTTTCTTCAGGATGCTTAACAGCATAATCAGTAAGGTTTTCAAAATCAAACCAATCATCAATAGTTCCTATATAGACAATATTTGGATGCGGTAAATCAACTTCTTTTATAGCAGAATTTAGAAATAATTCTTCTGAATAACCATTTCTAATAACTGTACATTTATTTTCAAGTATATCATATTTTTCTAGAAGCCTTTCTTTTAATTTATTAGAACTAACAATAATATGCTTGCTAAAATGAACTAATCTATGTTCTTTCGTTAAATAACCATCAACATTTTTTTCCCAACCTACAAAATTATCCATCATTTCATAATAAACTTGAACTCTTTTAAGTGTCAATAGTTTCATAAAGAAAAAGTCAATTTGGTTGGGATGAGTAAAAATGATGACATCATAATTAAAAAAAGAAGTCCTTAATAAAGATACAATAGAGTTGAATTTAATATTCCCTTTTGTATTAGCAGGTTTTATTTTAAATGATTTAATTTCGAATTGATCATATTTATCAATTGAATTTTTGATACTATAATCACTTTTTGGCATATATTGATCATATAAAGTTTGGTATGTGTATGTAACGTGATAATCAGTATCCTGTGATAATCCGAACGAAAGAAAATGTGGCCGCTGCTTTATCCATTTCCAATCTACTAATGAAAAATATAATAATCTGACTTTGTTTTTATTTCTTTTTCTCATTCTTCTACTGATAAAAATAAATGGCAAACATAATAATGTGATACAATAGATACATAGCTTAAAAATCATTTTGAGTTCGAAATTTTTAATAAAAAAGAATAAGGCATGATATATTTTATCTATGCGTAATAATGATATAATTGGTAAGAAAAATAATTCAATTTTTCTAAAGCTGGTAAAAAAAGTTAATAATGCTAGCTTAAATTTACTAGCACGTTCATTATATGTTTTATGATAATAGTATTTACTTTTTTGTAGTGAAAGATACTTACCATTTGCTGAAATATTTTTATCAATCGTTATAGATTCATAATGAGTAAATTTGCAAGTATTCAAAATAACACTTTTAAAACCTAATTGTTTAACCTTAAATGCTAGTATATCTTCTTCATAATATAAAAAAGTATTTTCGTCAAAAAAGTTAACTTTTTCAAAAACATCATATTTAATAATAAAGAATGAACCAGCAACACAATCAACATATACAACCTTTTTTGATAATTCTGCCACAGTATATCGTTCCATATGTGGTTTCTTAATTAATCCCGTTAATAATAAGGAACTATCCATTATATCCCCTTTTAAAGAACGATGTCTCCAACCAGAAAACATATGAGCTCTCCCATTCATATCAAACATTCTAGGAGCACAAATGGCAACATCATCATTTTCTTCTAGAAAAGTTAGACATTTTAAATAGGCTTCTTCTGACGTATCGACATCGGGATTAGAAATAGCAACATAATCAAACGAATCAATTGTAGTAAGATATCTAACTGCAAAATTATTGCCATAAGCATATCCTCCGTTTTTATCGCTTTGTATAACATCAATTTTACTAGAGGCTAAGTTCCTAAGTCTATCATAAGACCCATCCGGTGAGCAATTATCTACAATTATTATTTTATTGATAAACTCGTAATCTTTAATTATATTAACCAATCTATTTGTATTAATCTCATCATTATAATTAAGAATTATAGTAGCTACTTTCATACATTTGTCTCCTTTACTTTTCAATACTCAAGCTATATAAGTTTTTCAAACTTAGATTCGGATTATAAAATCTATCATTAGTAAGAATTTTCCCCCATCGATTTTTCATATAGTTCATTTCAGAAATAAATCTCATTTGTTTTTCTTGTGTGTCTTCGTATCCTCTACTTTTAGATTCGTAATGATATAATAAAACATCAGGAGTGAACACATTAAAATATCCTTTTTCTAACATTTTTAAATTAAAATCGACATCATTAAATGCAACTTTCAAAGTTTCTTCCAATCCTCCAACTTCAAAATATTTATTTTTATTAACCATTAAACAAGCAGCTGTCACTCCAGAAATATTACTAGGTACAGTTAATCGAAACATATATCCCTTGCTGTTATTTGAATAGTTTATAAATGCATGTCCTGCTATTCCGCCGATTCCTAAGACGATTCCACCATGTTGAACTGTGTTATCTTCATATAATAATTTAGCACCAACACATCCTACTTCTGATTGAACAGCATGGAATAATAATCTTTCTAACCAATCCTCAGTGATAATAACAGTATCATTATTTAATAGTACTAAATAATCGCCAGAACTATTTTTAGCAGCTGTGTTGTTTAAATATGAATAATTAAATTCTGATTCAATTCTAATAAATTTAAAGTTTTCTTTTTCTTTAGAATATTTTTCTAGAAATTCAAAAGTTGCATTTTCCTCACTATTATTATCTACTACAATAACTTCAAAATTTGTATATGTAGACTTACTATAAATACTATCAATACAATTTTTTAGCAAATTAATTTTATCTTTCGTAGGTATGATAATACTAATCTTTGGATTCAAATTTTTGCTATACTGTACTTGATAAATAGTATTAAACACACTGTTTACTCCACTAAATTGAATGCTTCTTCTATTTAAGCTTTCACTTAAAGCAAGACGGCCTTTTTCGTCAGCATAGCCTTTCGCACTAGATTCGTTTGCTGTAGAACTTTCAATCATTCTCCAATGATATAGCACTTTAGGAATATGGACAATTCTTTGCGTTATTTCAGTCATTCGTAATAAAAGATCATAGTCTTGAGCTCCTTCAAATCCAACCCTAAAACCACCGACTTTATTCAAAAGTGATTTTCTAACAAATAATAAATGGTTAATATAATTAAAACTTAATAATAAATTAGGTGACCATGCTGGCTTAAATGATGGTTGACATCTCTTTCTATTAACCGATAATTTATCATTATCTGTGTATAATATATCAATTGAATTATTTTTATAGATTTCTAAAGCGATATAATATAATGCATTTTGATGTAAAACATCATCATGATCTAAGAACCCGATAAAATCACCATTTGCCATTTTTATTCCATCATTAGAACTAGTGGATATATGACCATTTGTCTTCCTATATTCAATATGTATCCTATCATCAAGTTTGGAAATATACTCTAATGTACTCAATGTCTCTTGATTAGTTGAGGCATCATCTACTATACATACTTCAAATTTTTGATAGTGTTGTTTTAACACTGAATCCACACATTCTAGTAAATATTCCTTTTTTACATTATACGTAGGAATAACAATAGATAATAATGGTCCATCGTCTATCTCATTTGTGTAAAATTCATTTGATTTTTCCTGCTTTATCCATCTCTTATATTGTTTCTCTATTTGATTTTCATCATATCGTTTTAAAAAACCCAATCTGCGCCAAAAAGCAATAAAAAATGATTCTTTTAAGGTAGCTAATGTTTTTGTTTCATTCTGAATTCTCTGAACTACTTTTATATTTCTTGCATTAATCCCAATTCGAGATACTAAATTAAAAGCAAATTGTCCATTTATTTCATCTATTGAAAAAGTACATTTAGAATTCCTAATAGTCGAATCAAACACTAATTTTGAACCATTATAAATTTGAAATTTTTCTTCTTTTACGTCTAAAATTCCGTTAATATATAATACCGGTCGAATTGTTCCGTTTATATGTATAGTGAAAATTTTCATCTAATCCTCCTAATTCATCTGAACAGAATAATACTCATTACATACTTTTTCTGTATCACCAATTTTAACTAATTTCCCATGATCAAGCCAAGCAACTTTTGTACATAAATCTTTAATAGAATCTAATGAATGAGATACATATATAACGGTAGTTCCTCCATTAATCATCTCTAACATTTTTTGCTTGCTTTTTTCTTGAAATTTAATATCTCCAACAGACAATATTTCATCTACGATTAAAATTTCGGGATCAACAATCGTTGAAATAGAAAATGCTAATTTAGCAATCATTCCAGAAGAATAATTCTTTAATGGGGCATCTAAAAAATCAATTAATTCCGAAAATTCAACAATCCTATCAAATCTTTCATCTAAAAATTTTTTAGAATATCCCAATACAGCTCCATTTAAATAAATATTTTCCCGTGCTGTCAAATCCATATCAAAGCCAGCACCTAATTCAATCATAGGTGAAACAACTCCATTAACCTCAACACAACCACTAGTAGGTCTCATTACCCCACTAATAATTTTTAGTAGCGTACTTTTACCAGCACCATTATTACCAATAAGTCCAAGTACTTCTCCCCTATTGATTTGAATTGATATGTCATCTAATGCGTAAAAATCAAAATTTTCTTTTTTAGACTTATTTTTTGTAAAAATATTGATAAAAGTATTTTTCAAAGAATTGTTTTTTTCAATTCCTAAATCATATTTCATTGTAACATTACTAATTTTTATCATTGTGTCATTACCCTTTCTTTCTATATATTAAGCATAATATATAAATTTATTTTGTTTGTTTTTGAAAGTAATACATCCAAAAATAATCGCAATCATAGCATATACCGCACACAAAATAAAATTAGATAAATCAGGTGTTTTTCCATACATTAAAATTGTTCGTGTAAATTTAATAAATTGGTACAATGGATTTAGTTCAAATACGGCTACTAGCTCAGAAGGGATGAAGCTTAAGTCATAGAATATAGGAGTAAAATACTGCCAAATAGTTATAACAATTCCATAAATATAAATGACATCTCTTAAAAAAACTGACCAAGCAGAGATAAAAAGGCTTACCCCAAGTGTAAAAACAAACATACATATGAATACATATGGAAGTAATAAATAATTAAAAGTAATAGGTGCTCCTGTTATTAAGACTACTAAGAGCAATGGAATTAAAGTCAATAAGAAGTTAATTCCAACAAACAAACATTTTGATAATGGAAAAATATATTTAGGGATATAGACTTTTTTCATCAAAGAGAAATTTACAATAATAGAGGTCATTGCATTATTTGTAGCCTCGTTAAAATAATTGAACACTACTAATCCACTCATCAAATAAACCAAATAATTTCCACCCTCAATATCTCGTCCAAACATCGTGGAAAAAACAATAGCCATAACGCTCATCATTAGCAACGGGTATAAAAGACTCCATAAAATTCCTAACACACTCCTCTTGTATTTCACTTTAAAATCTCTAGAGATCATCTGAATCATTAAAAAAGAGTATCGCTTAAAATTGTATATAATATTCCTTAAATACATTTCAATTCTCCTATCTTGTCTTGATATGAATCGTTAAATACATAATTATTCAATCAAAAATTATTATAAAACCAGTCAATATATATATACAATAAATATTTCACTTTTTATTAATTCTTCTTGATGAACAAAACTAATTACTAGATTAAGAAAGTTCTGAAAATTCAGTCTTAGTATCCATTCCTTCCCATTTTTCTAGGAGCAAAAAACTATACTAGATAACTTATAACAGATGTTTGGAACAATCAGAATATCAACTGCTAATTAATTCCTACATTTTCTAGCATGATATAGTAATGGGTGAACGATTGTATATCCTATTGATGCTACACTAATTTGTTCCTAAGGGAGAACAGCCACAATACAAAGAATTCCAATAAATTATAACAGTCTAACTCTTAAAAAGCAACCACAGTAATCAAATTATTATAATCAAATTATAGAATAAATTGATGTGTTTATCGTAATAGACGGCAAATTTCTTGTATAGCATTTCTTGTATAGCGTGGATATCCATGCTATAATTGCCTCGTAGTTCATGCGAGCTTTTAAATATCATATATTCCAAACCTAATAAGGTAATGTATACTTTAAACTTATTATGCGAAATCGGAGATTTTTGCGTAATAAATCGAATCTACAAGACAATTATCTGAAATAAAGCAATTACGTATAATAAATCATACAGTAAATGGGAGTTTTTATATAACGAACAGAACAAAGGGTGATTATACTCTGGTGTTCTGTGAATCCTGTGATTCTAATATATGTTATCAAATTTTTTAATTATAACTTAGGCGTAAAAGTCATATAAGATTTTGAATGCTGAAAGAAAAGAAAGATTGGTGATGTAATGATAAATTATAAAAGAATACTAATTTCAGTTATTCCCGCTATTGCGGTATTTAGCATGATGGCCGGATGGGCTTTATTTAATGACATAGAAATATTAGAAAGAATATCGCTTGCCCCTTTACTCTTCGTCGCAGTATTTTTGGTGCTTTGCAACATTTTAATTGTTGCTCTCATAAAAACATATAATACTGAAAAGACTACAGTTGGCGGTGCTTTGAAAAACAGTAACACGACTTATGCTCCTAATTCTATAGGGCAATTTCTCGGAATGATTTTCCCAATTCTATTTTTACTTCTGTTTTTTGGTATCTATATATATAAACCTCTCTACTTAATTTTCGGTTCTCCCGAATATACTGCACCTGGTTATACTACTGATAAACTTATGTGGTTGTTTTCAAATCTAATAATTACTATCTTAACGGCTTGTTTGATATTTGTGATACGCATAATTCTGAATGGGAAATTTAAAATACATATAAACGAAAAAACAGAGAAAATCATATTTATTTCTGTGATTTTGCTTTCTTTTATTTTTATTTTCATCAACAAGCTAAGCCTCTTCACCGACATCACAACTCATGATAATATTGCTATTCGTGCTGGTGCAAATGGGCTTATGAACGATGGAGTAATTCCGGATAGCGTTCAGATTTATTTACTATGTTTCCCAAATAATCGAGGTATTGTTCTTTTGCTAGGACTTCTTGGTCGCTTCGCTAATTATTTTCTTATTCCACACAGATTATTATGGATATTTGTAGATAGTATTTTTATTACAGTTGCTGTGATATTTACATACCTCACAGTAAAATTATTTTGCAATCGTAAAATTAGTCTAGTAACAC
>Ga0153942_1000729_pt1 | contig 13127 bp, 11 predicted proteins | sample TSNJ026MetaG_FD_104731 | JGI IMG/M metagenome (GOLD analysis project Ga0153942, IMG submission 104731) | Attine ant fungus gardens microbial communities from New Jersey, USA - TSNJ026 MetaG | ecosystem: Host-associated > Fungi > Mycelium > Unclassified | place: USA: New Jersey, Brendan T. Byrne... | reverse complement strand
TAACATCCAAAAGTCAAGGTACAGTTTGATGAGTCGTGTGCGTTAATTGCTCCTATGTGTGTCTGTTAAAGCGGATGCCGTGAGATTTCTGACTGCTCGGCTGACCCTTCGGGGGATTGCGGGTCGAGCCCGCAATGACGGAGAAGGATTGCGGGTCGAGCCCGCAATGACGGAGGGGGATTGCGGGTCGAGCCCGCAATGACGGAGGGGGATTGCGGGTACGCCTGCAATGACAGAGGGGGATGGAGATCACACAGGTCGAATAATTTTGCTTAAAGCCGCCTTTTTATCACTGCTCCTCATCAAAGCCTCTCCCACAAGCACGGCGTCTGCCCCGTGCTCTTCAAGCAATGCGGTTTCTTTCCTGCCTGATATTCCGCTTTCAGAAACAAACAAAACATCGGAGGGTACCAGCTTACGAAGACGTATACTGTTTCCCACATCTACCTGGAATGTACGAAGATCCCGATTATTGACCCCGATAATTCTGGCCCCTGCCTTTAACGCCATTTCCATATCAGCCTCGTCATGGGCCTCCACTAGGCAGGACAAGCCCAGACTATCCGCTAATTCTATGAAGGCTTGCAGCTTATCCTGTTCCAATATGGCACAGATAAGCAAAATAGCGTTGGCTCCTATGGCAGCGCTTTGATATATCTGATATTCATCTATAATAAAATCCTTACGAAGAACCGGTATAGATATTTCCTTTTTTATCTCAGTCAGGTACCTGTTATTTCCCTGGAAATGATCCGGCTCAGTCAATACGGAAACCGCTGCCGCCCCTGCCGCCTCATAATCCCTGGCTATATCCAGATAGGGAAAATCAGGAGAAATCAGCCCCTTGGAGGGAGAAGCCTTTTTGACCTCGCATATGAAGGAAAGTCCTGGGACGGACAAGGCCTTTTCAAAACAAAACGCGGGACTAACCTTATCCCCTGCCCTTTTTAACATTTCCAAAGAACACTCCTGCTTTTCTCTTTCAACCCGGATTCGGGTAGACGCCGTTATTTTTTCTAAAATGTTCATGCTACACCTCATTTGTAATTTGAACAAATTCATCCAGCTTTCTTCCGGCAGCTCCCGAGTCTAACAAATCTCCTGCCATTTTAACGCAATCCCTCATGGTTACGGAATTATGATACATGTACAAACAGAAGGCCGCGTTCAATACAACCGTATCGCGCTTGGGGCCTTTGACGCCGTTCAGAATTTCCCGGGCAATTTCGGCGTTTGTATCCGGGGATCCTCCAACTAAGTCATTAATACCGCATCTGTCCATGCCGAACTGCTCAGGCGTGATAAAGTAGCTGTTAAGCCTGCCCTCGGATACCTCGCATATGGTAGTGGTGCTGGTCAGGGTGATTTCATCCAGTCCGTCATGTCCATGGACAACCAGCGCCCGTTTTACTCCCAGGTTATTAAGCACATTAGCCAAAGGCTCCACCAAATTTTCATCATATACCCCCAAAAGCTGTAAGGTAGCTCCCGCAGGGTTAGCCAAGGGGCCAAGTATGTTGAATATAGTGCGAACCTTAAGCTCCTTGCGTACGGGTGCAACATGCTTCATAGCTGAATGGTAAACCTGAGCCAGCATAAAGCACATGCCCGTTTCCTTAAGCACCTCATCATTTTGTGAGGCTGTAAGATTTATGTTGACCCCAAGAGACTCCAAAAGGTCGGCGCTGCCGCATTTGCTGGATACGCTTCTGTTACCGTGCTTTGCTACCGGCACGCCTCCCGCCGCCGCAATAAACGCCGAAATAGTGGATATGTTAAAGGAAAACAGCTCGTCGCCGCCTGTCCCTACAATATCCAGCACATCATTATCGGGATGGAGCTTGGTACACTTTTCTCGCATAACCGTAGCGCAGGCCGTAATTTCCTCAATAGTCTCGCCTTTTAAGCGCATTGCCGTAAGGAAGGCCCCCATTTGAGCATCCGTGGCATTACCCTCCATCATTTGGTTCATAACTGCTTTTGTAGTTTCCAGAGAAAGGTTCCGGCCGTTTAATATATCGTAAATCGCTTGTTGTATCATACTTTTCCTCTCCTTAAGATTTAAATCATATATATAAGAAATTCCTAATAATTGTTTCGCCGCCCTTGGTAAGAATGGACTCAGGATGGAACTGTACGCCGTACACCTGAAAGTCCCTATGCTTTACTCCCATCACTTCACCCTCGTCATCCTCCGCAATGACCAAAAGCTCATCGGGCAGGCTGTCGCGCTTAGCCGACAGGGAATGATATCTGCCGGCTGTCAGCATTGGAGGCAGGCCCTTAAAGATCGGGTTTCCGTTGGCTATATGAACGTTGCTTTGCTTGCCGTGTATCAATACCTTCGCGTATGTGATCACCGCTCCAAAGGCTTCACATATGGCTTGATGTCCAAGGCAAACTCCCAGAATTGGAGTTATTCCCTTCATTGTCATTATAACTTCCTCGCATATCCCAGCTTCCCGAGGCCTGCCGGGACCGGGAGAAATGATAATATGGGAAGGGGCCAGGGCTTTTATTTCCCCGGCGGTCAGCTCGTCATTCTTGACTACTAGTATATCTTCGTTTATTTCCCCGGCCATTTGGTATAAGTTGTAAGTAAAGCTGTCGTAGTTATCTATAAGCAGTATCATTTTAATTGCGTCCTCCTTCATCAAAAAGCGATTCCTTCATCATTTCTCAACGCTTCCATAACCGCCCCGGCTTTATTAAGGGATTCCTGATATTCCTTCTCTCCTTCGCTGTCGGCCACTACTCCGCCGCCGGACTGCACATAGACCCTGCCGCCCTTTAGGAAGGCCATCCTGATGCCTATGCAAAAATCCATATTTCCGTTAAAGTCAATGTATCCCACCGCGCCTCCATAGGGGCCACGCTTCTTTCCTTCAAGCTCGTCGATGATCTCACAAGCCCGGAGCTTCGGCGCGCCGGATAGAGTTCCCGCCGGAAGCACAGCGGATATAGCGTCAAAGGCGTCTTTGTCCTCGCGTATTCTTCCCTCTACTCTTGAAGCGATATGGCTTACATGAGAGAAACGCTTTATCTGTCGGTATTCGGCTACCTTCACAGTACCAAAGCCGCATATCTTCCCTAAATCGTTTCGGCCTAAATCTACAAGCATATCATGCTCAGCCAACTCCTTTTCATTGCTTAAAAGCTCCTGAGCCAAGCGCGCGTCCTCCTGGGAGTTTTCTCCCCTTTTGCAGGTGCCTGCCAAAGGAAATGTACTGACTATCCCGTCCTTTAAGGATACCAGTGTTTCCGGCGACGCTCCCGCTATTTGAATATCACCGGTGCTTAGGTAGAACATATATGGTGACGGATTTGTGGTACGCAGCACGCGATAAGTCTGAAGCAGGTCGCCTTCAAATTCAGCAGTGAACCGGTTTGAAGGAACCACCTGAAAAATATCCCCTTCGGTGATATAATGCTTTGCTTTCTCTACCATCGAGCAATATTGCGCCTTAGTAAACGCCTGTTCAAAGTCTGATTTTAACCCGGAGCCGGGCTCCTCAGTGGCTGCCTCGCTAAGTATGAGCCGCTTCATGTCCTCAAGGGTGGAAACCGCTTTGCTATAATTATTTTCTAAATCATCCGCGTCAATATTGACAATGATGTGGATTTTCTGCCGCAGGTGATCAATTGCTATTATCTTGTCGAACAGCATTAAGCAAAAATCATCAAAGCCCTCGTCGTTGTTACTTCTCAGATGAAGTGATTTTTCCACGTATTTGATGTAATCGTAGGAAAAGTATCCAACAAAGCCTCCGGTAAAGGGTGGCAAATATTCCACCCGGGGGCTTTTATACCGGGAAATAAGCTCTTTAAGCAATTCATGAGGACTGCAAGTATAAAGCTCCTTTGCATCGCCGTTTTCTATCCGTATTGTTCCGTCCCTGCCGGTGACGGTAACAGATGGATCACAGCCCAAGAATGAATACCGTCCCCAACTTTCTCCGCTTTCAACGCTTTCCAGAATATAAAACTTGGAATAGCGCCGGTGAATATTTCTTAAAATTTCAATTGACGTCCTTACGTCTGAAAATATCTCCATGGATACGGGAATAACAGTATTACCCTTGCTCATGGCTTTCGCTTCGTTTAAGGTTGGCTTAATCATTTTTATCCTCCATTTAGATTTTAATAAAATAAAAAATCCGCCCAAGACTAATGTCAAGGACGGATAATATCCGCGGTGCCACCTTGCTTCATGGGAAATACCCCATGCGCTTTGCAGAATACAAACATATTCCTCGCAACTGACGTATGCGTCACGTCGCAGGTACTCGGGAGCCTTCGCCACCTTTAACTGCGCCCTCAGCGGACCATTTAATGCACTGCGTGTATGGGTTTTCAGCCTTCCCCACTCTCTGTAACAGCATGTAACATTTTTACTTCCGCGTCAACGGTTTGGCTATTAAGTTTTGATAATGATAAATCTTAATTTGTGAAATGTCAAGGTGTTTTTTTGGATTGTTTTTCGAGGTTTTTCGGGTGCACGGGCACTGAACAGTTACGATTTCAAAGTAAATTCAAGCAACAACGTAAGTTCGGCTCTTGACACATGTCAATTTTTCTTTATAATTAACAGCATATAAGAGGGAGTAGCTTGCACAATTTATTGTGTGGTAACATTCGTCAGTACGGTTTATCCCGGTGTTACGTTTAAAAAGCAAGACTTTTATTGTGTATTCACAATAAGGTCTTGCTTTATTTATTTCTAAGGAGGAGTTCTAATTGAGTATTTTGTTTGGCAATGTATTTAATCTAACGTTTCAACAAGTCATTATGTGGGTTATCGGAAGCGTCTTGATTTATCTGGCAATAAAAAAGGATATGGAGCCTACGTTGCTGCTTCCCATGGGGTTCGGCGCGATTCTGGTGAATTTGCCGGAATCAGGAGCGGTCAACCAGGTTATAAATGGGGTGACGGAAATCGGCGTTATAGATACTCTTTTTAACACCGGTGTAGCAAATGAATTATTTCCACTTCTTTTATTTATCGGTATCGGAGCCATGATAGATTTTGGCCCGCTTATCACCAATCCTAAAATGCTTTTCTTCGGAGCGGCAGCTCAATTCGGAATCTTTTTCACACTGTCCCTGGCGGTTCTTCTAGGCTTTGACCTAAAGGACGCGGCGTCTATCGCAATAATCGGCGCGGCGGACGGCCCTACCTCCATTTTCGTAGCAAATTATTTTAACAGTAAGTACATTGGAGCTATCATTGTAGCCGCTTATTCATACATGGCGCTGGTACCCATAATCCAGCCGCCTGTCATTCGCCTGCTTACCACCAAAAATGAACGCCGGATCCGGATGGATTATGAACAGAAATCCGTTTCTAAAACCACCAGAATACTATTTCCTATAGTAGTAATGATAATCGCCGGTATTATCGCGCCACGCTCGGTGGCACTTGTAGGGTTTTTGATGTTTGGAAACCTGATACGCGAATGCGGAGTGCTGTCCTCGCTATCTGAGACGGCTCAGAAAACCCTGGCGAATCTTATAACCCTTTTACTGGGTATTACAGTGGCAACAAAAATGCAGGCCGAATACTTTTTGAATTTACAAACCCTGATGATTTTGCTTCTGGGTCTTGCTGCGTTTATCTTTGATACTATAGGCGGGGTTTTATTTGCCAAGCTTATGAATCTTTTTGTCAAAAACAAAGTAAACCCCATGATAGGGGCCACCGGCATATCAGCGTTCCCTATGTCCGCGCGGGTTATCCACAAAATGGGGCTTATGGAGGATCCGCAAAACTATCTGCTTATGCACGCTATTGGCGCGAACGTTTCAGGACAAATCGCCTCGGTTATAGCCGGCGGATTAATAATAAGCCTGATAGCATAGAAAGGAGCGCGAAAATGCTTAATATAGACGGTTTTATAGATACGCTCAGTATCATGGGCTATGGAATGGGCGGTATATTTAGTGTAATTTTAATCATTTATTTACTAGTTTTACTTTTTAATAAATTATTTCCTGGAAAATGATGAAACTTTTTTACCCTTACCTCCGTCTGAATAAGTGACGGTGACGGTGACACAAATGTCATAGACATAAGGCCGTCATGTAAAGATATTAAATCTAAAAGGAATACGGAGGTGTAAGAATTGAAACATGGTAAAGTAACAGCAGTTATGGCATTGCTTCTTGCTATCACTATCTTCATGCCGGGAGCAACGCAGCTTAAGGCTGCCGGAGCAACGAAAACAGACCAGGCTTCGTCGGTGACAACCACGGCAAAACCCGTCGAAAATGACGAGGAAAAACTGCCTTATGTAGGCGACATGGGAACACTGGAAAAGCTTTTAAAGGAAATGGGCGTTTTATACGACGCCGTGCAAAAAGACAGAATTTACCCTGCGGTAACCGCTTATCCCGCTACAGAAGATGTGCAGATGGAAGTTGCCGTTGAAGAAGCGGCGTATGACATGGCTGTCAGTTCCAAATCTGAGGGTTCTTCTGTAAGCGGCGGCGGAGGCGGCGGCGGTTACTCCACTACAAACGTACAGGTAGAAGGCGTAGATGAAGGAGACATCATAAAAACCGACGGGCAGTATATCTATTATGGATATCATTCTTATGAAGAGGACACTTGGACGTATTACGGTAAGATAGCCGTTATCAAGGCCGACGGGAAAAATATGGAGCTTAAATCAACCATAAAGCTTGACGGCTATTTGCAGGAGATGTATGTGATTGGCAATAAGCTTGTGACCATACAGACAATTGACAGGACGCTTGATCCGGCTGTCGACGGAGTCCCATACAGAAGAGCACCAAGCAGGCAATATACAGGATATGTTGTATATGATTTATCCGACAAGACCAAAATTAAGGAAGACCGCCGTGTAGAAATTGAAGGGTACGCTCTTTCAACCAGACTTGTAGGGACAACTCTTTATTTCATAACTAACAAAAGAATTTATAATGTTTACTACGGCAATTACTCGGAATATGATATATTGCCGGTATACAGGGATACGGCGGTAAGTAATGATGAAACGCTGGTATATCCTGCGGATATCCGCTATTGGCCCGGAGAGCTTCAAAATAATTACATGATGATGGGAGCTTTTGACATTACAGAAAGAGAGCCTTGCGTGCCTCAAACGATATTAGGCGCTGGAAACACCATTTATATGAACACGGGTTCTCTGTACGTTGCAAGAAATAACAGCCGTTATTATATGGCGGATGAAGACGAATCTGAAAACATTTATACTACCGAGATTTACCGCTTCAGAATTGCGAAAAAAGACATCATATTCGAAGCGTCAGGAACTGTAGACGGGCATCCTCTTAATCAATACTCGATGGATGAATATAAAGGCCATTTAAGAATAGCCACTACATCTTATACAAAGGATTGGGATGAATACAATAACCTGTTCGTTCTTGATTCAAAAATGAAGGTTGTTGGAGAAATAACCAATATAGCGCCGGGAGAAATCATTTACTCCGTTCGTTTCTCCGGGGAAACAGGGTATGTTGTAACATATGAGCAAACAGACCCGCTGTTCGTGATTGATCTTAAAAACCCAACCAACCCCAAAATAGTGGGTGAATTGAAAATACCCGGCTTCAGCCAGTATCTTCATTACTTTGGCGACGGGCTGCTTCTTGGCGTAGGCCGTAATTCCATCCCTACCTATGTTAAAAATGATGATGGAACAGAAGACATAGTCGGCGCCACCGACAGAGGTGTAAAGGTAAGCCTTTTTGACGTATCCAACCCTAAAAGCCCGAAGGAGCTCAGCAAATTAGTGATCGGCAAGTCATGGAGTACGGAAACCCCCGTATCCCACGACCCTCACGCTCTAATGTTGGATTTGAACAAAAGTCTTGTAGCGCTGCCAATATACACTTATGCGTACGACAGCTCAGCTTCCGCTTGGAACGGCATTTACGTGCTGACAGTAAGCAGGGACGGCATAAACACTGAGGCTCAGCTTGAGTTCTCTGAACCGGATGATGACGGCTATTACTACGATGCAAACCAACGGGCCGTATATATAGGCGATACGTTCTATACCGTTGATAGAAGCGGAATAACAGCTTATAACTATAATACGTTTAATAAATTATCTGAGCTAAGACATATATTTAAATAAAGTGGCATATTATAAATCACCACCGCCCGCTTAGCGGGCGGTTTGTTTTATTGCATTTGTGTAAACAGAAAAAGTTCTATAAGACTACAATGCGCGACAGCTTATAGGCATTGTTACCCTCTGCGCTGTGCTTCATTTTACAACAACTGAAAGCGATATGCCCTTTGCTAAATACTCTTGCCCTATCATAAAAACAATAATCGCAGGAAAAAGATAAAAAGCCGAAGTAGTAAAAACCATACCGCCATCGCCTTGAATAAGGTATGAAAGATATGCAGATAAAGGCTCATCATTCGGATTTTTAAGGAATACCACGGCTTGATCAACGACATTCCAATATTCCGCAAACGTCAGTATTGACAGCGAAGCGACGATGGGCGCGAGGTTTGGCAGCACAATCTTCATAAATAAATGCCAATTGTTTGCGCCTTCTACCCTTGCGGCTTCTATACACTCATACTGGAAACCCTTTAACTGTTGGCGTATAAGAAACACACCGAAAGGGTTGAACAACGCAGGAAGAATTATCGCAAACAATGTATTGTTTGTGCCAATCAGATTCGCTATTATGTAATGAGGAACGAGAAGTACCTGCATTGGAAGCATCAGCACGATGATATATAATACATAAAAAACTTCCTTATATTTGAATTTTGCATACTCAAAGGCAAAAGCGGCCGGGACAGAAATTAGTATTTGTCCGATGACTACAGGAACAACTATCAAAACGCTATTCCAAAACAAGCGCATATACAGCGGGTTATTTAACAACAACTCGGCATATGAAGCAAATGTCAATACTGTTGGCAGAAAGCCAAATTCTACAAAGTGTATTTCGCCATTATTCAAGTTTTGCATGTTTATCGGCGTTATCTCGGAGGTGTAACGGTTTGACGACTCTACACCGCTCATAAAAGAGTTAGACACGATAAACAGCACGGGTGTTAATGTAAATGCCACCGCGATCACGACAAATATGTATAGCATTATCCTTGATGATTTAATTCTTTTTTTCACCGTATCATCTCCTAATAACTGTCTGACAGCTTTTTTTGCGTCTTAAATAATGCTAACATGATAATGATAAACACAAAAGAAATTATATATGACGCCGAAGTGAGTTTAGACAAATTAGCAGCCATAAACTGATTGTTCATGTAATGTTGGAGCATATATATATACTGTGGCGGGTATTCTCCGAACAACAAATATATTTCACGAAAAACTTTAAATGAGTTGATAAAGGTCATCAACATCACCAGAAAGGTCGTTGGCGAAAGATACGGCACTGTTACCAAAGTAAACGTACTAATTCTGCCAGCACCCTCTAAAGCAGCGTACTCATAGTATTCAGGCGGTATGCGTGACAATCCCACCCAGAACAGAACCATATTAAAGCCAACGTTCTTCCACAAAAACATGAACATCACCACACCTATGCTTAGTGAGCTTTGCATGAAATTTACAGGGTATGTCCCTACCAAGCACAACAAGCTATTGATTAACCCATTTGCGGAAAATACTGTTTTCCAAAAATACACCACCGCACCGGAAGGCATAACAAGCGGCAACATAAAGATAAGCGCTAATATAGGAACGCCTTTACGCACACTTTTCAATATAGAAGCAAATAAATATGAAATCACCATATTGAGCGGTACACAGATGGCAGTAAACAGTACGGTATTAGAAGCCGCTTGCCGAAAAGCAACGCTATTAGGGGTATCTAAATAATTCTTAAATCCAACAAAATTGTTAAGCACGGCATTATCAACAATTGAGTAATAAAACGACAAAACAAAAGGAATAAAGTAGAATGCCAACATTCCGACGAAGCTTGGCAGTGCAAATAACCATATAGTGTAATTTTTTATTTTCCTCATGGATACAGCCTCACAATCTGACCATTTTGAATGGGGTTATTGCTGTGTATCACAACTGGATATTTTAGCGACTGGTTGCGGTCGATTGAAAATTTCGACTCCGTAGATGCTAATATTTTAATGTTCATGCGTTCAAGGTAATATTCCGACCCCCAAGCCCCATCCCTCTTTTTTACAAGATAAATGTACTGGCCTGCCAGATCTTCAAACAAGGTTTCTTGTGGAAGGATGCAGTCCATGAATGTCGTTTCCTTTTTCATTTTTATAGCAACTGTCTTGTTATCTATCGCATCAAGCACATTGGGAAAGCCAATTTCTACGATGATATTCTCCGAGGTCTTCCCGTCACCGCTATATTCGTAAACAAACGAAATGATTTGCCCATAAAACTGTTCTTGGTTAGGGGCGCTAACAAGGAGTTCTACATTGTCGCCCAATTCAATGTATGTCGCATCCGCTGGGATGCTTACTGTTACACCATAGACATAATCCTTCGCAAAATCAGGCAGATCCCTGTTTGAATCCAGCTTTTTAATTGTTCCTTCAAGTTTAAGCTCAAAATAAAACGTGCCTGTTTCATTGGCTACTACTTGAACAAAAGGAAGTTTTTTCTGATAAGCGTCGCGTGCATAGAAAGTGCAGACAGCGGCGAAAACCAAAAACGACACACCCAATATGGAAAACACGCGCTTCATATGGCTTCCTCCTATTCGTTCAAGTGCAGAGTTACCTTAGACTGTAAAGATGTAGTGACCTCTTTCAGCGTTTTTTTATCGAACACATAATCGTAAAGCTCTGGATAGACAAGTGAATAATACATCTCTGTATCGAAAGTCCACACTGCGTTACACAAAGAAAGGTATTTGTCTACAATCTCCGTTACACGAATGGTTATTTCATCAAAGCTGTCGTTAATCTGTGTGCCTTCTTGTTCAAGCAAAGCTATGGTTTCCTTGACTGCATTTTCGATGTATAATCCGGCGTTGCTTTTATTTATTGGGATGTTGGTTATGATTTCGTCGTCATAGTACGAGAGAAAGAATTTTACAAACTCCCACGCCAGTTCTTTGTTATTGCTTTGCTCTGTTATAGCAAGAAGGTCATAAGCTGCCGACATTCTAACTTTCCCGTCTTTCTCGACGTGTAGGACTGGATAAGAAAATATGCCGCTGTCATAAGCAATTATGTTTCTAATTGCGCCAACTTGTGGAGAAAAAAACATATTTGCTACATTAAACATAATTTTTGCGTTTTTCTCAAAAGCTATTGTATCCGCGTTTGCAATCATGATATGCCTGTCAGGTGTAATTTTAATTGATGGCGGGATAGGCATAGCCTTGATGCGCGATTGATACTCCGTGAACCACGGCTCATCAAAGCGGGCTTTCTTATTTCTGTAATCCGCTAAATAATTGAAATTCTCATTCGCCATACTAAAAGGGCTCACACCTGAGGCCATATATACAACCTCACTGGAAGGATTTGATTTTACATATGCGTCATATATGTCGAACATTTCCACAAAGGAAACTGTGTCTTTTGCCCCGAAATCTACACCCGTGGCTTTCACAAAATTTTTATACATGGTCGAAACAAGAAAAGAGACGTTATGAGGAACAGCGTAAAGCCCATCGTTATATGAGAATGCCTCGAATATATTATCGTAGTAATCGTTGTATTCAAAACTCGGATCGCTGTTCATTAACTCATACAAATTGCACAGCAAACCGCTCTCGCTGTATCTGTCATACGGCAGAAGCCCAACGTCAACTATGTCGGGAGCCGTACCTGTCATTAAACCCGTTGCCATCTGTGTCCTAAATTTGTCCATATTTTCATCTACAGTAGTGGTATACACTATATCCAAATTTATGATTACACCCGGATGAAGTGTCATAAATGCTTCTGCCGCAGATATTAAGGGATTACGCTTTTCATTGCCTTGAAAGACGTCTAATACAGGGGCCGCAATATTAAGCTTGCCGCTTAGTTCCTTTTTGATTGCCATTTCGTTGTTTTTTGTCTTTTTGGTAGGTGTTGAATTGGGCGTCTCGGCTAGAGATTCGTTTCGCTCGTTTTGGCTTTCTATACTGTCGTAAATACCGTCACTTTTATTTTTATTGCATGATGTAACGGCCAACAACAGCGCAAATATTAAAATCAAAAAGCCTACTTTCTTTGGCATTGTTTTCATATATAAACACTCCTTTTAGTTATTTAGAATTCCATCAAATAAAGAATACCAAATGATTAAAAGGAGTGTTTCAATATTTACGCAAGAAAAAGTAAAGACTTTATAAAGATTTTATATCAGGATCGTGAAGGTGGTAATTCTGTCCTCGTTTTCGGCTGTGATCGTGCCGCCGTGCGCCTCAATGATATTCTTTGCAATAGCTAATCCTAATCCGCTCCCTCCTATATCGCTTGGGCGTGATTCATCACCGCGATAAAACTTCTCAAAGAATCTGGCGAGCTTATCAGGAGGTATTTCTATTCCGGTATTGGATATACTGATACGGGTATGCTCCTCAAGATTATCCAGTCTGACCGTAATTTTGCCTCCGGGCGGGGTATAATATGCTGCATTGTGAAGAACGTTATCCAGCGACCTTGCTATCTTGTCCGGATCAATATAAACAGGGGATATTTCGTCTAAGATAACCTCCGAGTTAAGCTCACGTTGCTCAAAAACTGGTCTTAGTTCCTCAACAAGCTGAGTAATCATCATACCTAAATTGACAGGACTTTTTTCAAGCTCAATTTGCGTTATGGAGTAGTGCGTAATTTCGAAAAGCTCCTCAACCAACGCTTGCATAAGCCTAGCTTTTCTCAAAGCTGAATCCATAAACTTTTGGCGCTGTTGTTCCGATAAATCCCGATTTTCTGTCAGCAGCTCCAGATACCCAAGCACCGAAGTAAGCGGAGTGCGTATATCATGCGCCAGATGTACTACCAAATCATCTTTCCTTTGATCCGCTTCTTTCACCGCATATCTTGACAACCTTAACGCCGTGTTTACTTCATTAAGTACAGCCTCAAGCTCTTTTAAGTTTTTGGGGAGCTGAATATTTATATCTATGGCATCCTTGTCTATTTTGATATTTCTACGAACAATATC
>Ga0153942_1000723_pt1 | contig 13189 bp, 8 predicted proteins | sample TSNJ026MetaG_FD_104731 | JGI IMG/M metagenome (GOLD analysis project Ga0153942, IMG submission 104731) | Attine ant fungus gardens microbial communities from New Jersey, USA - TSNJ026 MetaG | ecosystem: Host-associated > Fungi > Mycelium > Unclassified | place: USA: New Jersey, Brendan T. Byrne... | reverse complement strand
TCAAATCAACCAATTACAAATTAGTAAGTAGCCATTTGTGATAAAGAACTTGATAGAGTTCCCCATTAGATTGCTCAACTATTTATTTAAATATTTGTTGGTCTGTGCACCCAGCTCCTGCAATCACATGACCCTTACTAATAACTATATATATCTTACATAAGCTTTCCCATACTGTTTATATCCCTCTTGTGTTATACTCCTGGATGTTTCCCACTAAATTGATGAATACACAGGAAATAGTTTCCTTTCTTGGAACCATCTCATAACATTGAGGGTTGAAAAGATTATGAGAGTTAAGATAAGCAAGGTCCAAGACAGATGGTGCTCTGGATGTGGAATCAAGGGTGATAAGAATAAAACCAAAACCCTAGTTCAAAATCAAGTTTTCAAGTAAAGTTGGAAAAAGCTTATGCATAAGCTTAGAGGTAAGAATGACAAAAGACATGCACAATAAAGATGATCAAGACAAAACATTGAGCATGGACTGAAGAAGAATATTAATGCTGCTGTACATTTTTCAGAGGGTGTAATGACCTCAAATTGGTGTGGTATAATGGTCCAAAGCAACTGGAGACATGAGTATCACTTTTGTCATCTGGTCAATGTGAAAGAACTGTACCCATGTCTCCAATTGCTTCAGATCACCCCACCACACAATTTGAGCTCTTCACACCTTCTAAAAAATGCACAACAACATTGATATTCCTCTCCACTCCAAGCTTGGCAGCATAGAATTGGAATTCCCAATCCCTCCATATATGATCATCTACAATTGCACATTCCTTATCAATACCAAATTCAAGTCGTAGCCAGTCAAACGCAGAGGTTCATCATCCAATCACCCGAGCATACGACGATTCGAGAGTCAGGGTGATACACAACGTGCGAAGCACATGGCCTGGTGCCTCTGGTTAAGTGATAGCCTCCAACGTGGGCTGAGATGGGAAAAGAAAGTCAGTCATAGTCGGGGTAGTAGAAGGGAGGAGAGGTGTTCACGTTTATCTTGTGTTGTTGAGATTCGATATAGGATGACAGCTGAGTGCCCCCAGGTATCCCCTCATAGCCAGAATACTGAGACCGATGTCAATGACGTCCCTCTGTGACCCCTGGGCCGTGATCATTTCAAGCAAAGACTGATCCTGAGCCAGGTCTCGAGTGAAAGAATTTTTCTGGGGAGAGAGCTAAAAGGTTTTTCATTAACTCGAATTGAGAAAGAGGATTAAGGTAGTGGCCCTTGCCTGTTCTAGCCAGTGCTTGCCGGTGCTAGTTTCACGGACTCACCACTTTGCTCTTGGTATTCGTCGATGTAGCATCATGAGCAATGGGAACATCGCCAAGGGGAAATGGCCTGTTCAAAAAAAAGCATCAGGAGAGACGACTAGGTTGTGGAATAGAAACTTTGAAAAAAAGAAGATAACGAAAACTGTCCGCATCTGTGGGATTATACATGTGTCACACATTTCCTGACAAGGGCCAAACATTCGTCATACTCCTGGATTCAGCAAAATGTCAAGAACGGGAGGAGGGAATGTTTCTGCGAGGGGGACGGGGGTCCATGACTGACCTGTTGGTTATGATTGCGTTTGAGAGCGATCATCCAGACTATTAATGGGCAATTTTGACAAGTGTAAACTGCCATCGTATCCAGTGATCAGGATTTTTGAGGGCATCGAAAGGCGCCTTTTTAATGTACGCGCGGCCTTGTGCATAGCCACAGTCGGTAGAATAATCCTAAGATGTCGTCCTCCAGCTCTTCGCAGAGCTACTCCTCAACATTCATTCATCCATACTCGGTCGGATATCCTAGTCCCGCATTCTATCTCAGCTCTGAAAACTGTCTGAACGAGGTGTGGCTTCCTACCATCTTTGTGGGATCGGACCATTGATAAATTGAGGAGGAAAGTCAACAGGAGGTTCCGTCATCCTGTGATCTGGTTTGTGTGCGTGTGTGTATGTGAGAGATAGAGAGAACCCAATGGCGATGGAAAGAGCACGGTAGATGGAGTGGGGGATCAAGAATGTAGCATCAAGAGCATTACGCTAAGAGACGATCGGAGCCGTAAACGAACTATGGGCCCCTCACTCTGTTAGAATCACTGCGTCCCCAGCTGAGTGTGATGTGAGATATGGCTTGATGCCATGCTGGTCTAGGGTATGAGAGATAACTCATAGGAAGCAAGACAAGAATAGATCAAAACAAAGGCGCACTGGTGAGATCGGCACACACCATAGAACTTTCCCGCGGTCCTTGTCCTGACAATGTGTTTCTTTGTTGGTTGCAGAACGAGATGCTGCAGGGAAAAAAGAACAAGAGTTCATTCTTGTCAAGTTTCACATGGGTTTTAGATTCTGCCAGCCAGCGCCCAGCATCAGACGCATAAGAGTTCTTTTGGTGTGATTGATCTGCAATGAACAAACGTTACCAAACTCGTCTCAACTTCGATTCAAACCATACCCGACAGAACAAATGCTACCAGGAACCGTCTCAAGCACAGTTGTCAAGTGAATATGAATATACAAGAAATGCAGAAAGCGGACAAAGTCCGTCCGTTGTTTGAGAAGAGCGAGAAGGCTGTGCGCGTTCCTAGAATAGTTGGATGCTGCCTGACACATGTTCTCGCCGAAAGAAGCTAGATTGAGGGGATATGTAATTATATCTGTTGGAGATACTGCTGGTGTGTTTTTTTGACCGAATAAATCATTGAACTCAATCCACACTCCATACCATCGGGCTATCTTCAGACCATGTTCATGGCCATCCAACAGTGTGATTCCGTCGAGGATTCTCCTTTCTACTTTGCTCTAGGGATTCTACGTTTTGAGATATCTGTCACAATCTACGTGCCGTCATCGCTTTCCAAGTGTCTTTCTCAAGACTCTCTGAGCTCAATTGACCCTCGCATCGATCTCACGTGGTCCTTTCATGACCAAAGTCATATGGTTCAGTCTAGGCCAGATGGGGGGTTTTGATCTGTCTTTCTGCCACAAATCATCTGCTATGGTGATCCTGCTCGCTCAGGTATCAACACTCGCGCATCTCGTATCAACTACTTGATTCAAACAGCATCATCGATTGACGGACCAAGTAGATTTGTTTTCCCCACCTTATATCAACTCCTCAACTCGCTCGTTATGTCAGAGCTCGCTTCGGCACAAGGTATTGTCAGCTCCTCTTCTTGGCTACAAGGAACCGAATTTTATCGACTCGTTGCTCAAGCTGGACATCCTGCTATCTTCATTTTTGAAATTTTTCCTCACCCGGTTGCACCTGTCAATGCTTCCTTTGAGAGATCAATTTTTTTGGATTGAATCTGTGCAAGAAAAAGCTGGGGTTAGGTCAGATATAGATAAACTGTCAATGGACTTACTTCTGAAGCCACCTGACAGTATCTCTGTTCACCGGACTTCACTCAGTCTTTGACATTCGTAACTATTTCTCAAAAAAGATAAAATTGGCTAGAAATAGATCGTGAGTTTAACAGCCTAGATGATGTTATCCAGACTGTATCCAGCTTAGCAGATAGACGGCAACTGAACATGTACAATGCGAACAGTGTACTAACAACGGTCTCTGCTGAAGTGGAACGAGCGTCTGACCGTAGCCACGGATGTCAATAATTTGTTTCAGTATTGTTCAATGCGATCATAGAAGGGAAAACATCCAGGTTTCCACCATCAGGTGTTATCTGAAACAGAAATAAGATCTCAGTAACCACCGAAAGGAACGTCGTTTATGGATTGATCTCCAAGCTTGAAGAGCATAAATAGTTGAGCACACCGACTATTGAAGAGCATCCACCCACCTGACCTCTAAAAACTTACTTCTCAGCATTGTCATGAACACTGTAAGTGATATCTTTCATGCACGTCGTAGTGTCGTAGTGTCTCCGGTGGCTTACATATCCATAGATCACCTTCGTCCGTATTGACCAGAACGGTTGCGTTGGTCAACATTGCCACTGCAAGGAAACGTGAGGAGATAACGCTTTTGACTCGATGGCCACACTAATCATTGACCTTCTTCCCTTCTGTCCAGTTGCCACTGCGAATCCAACAAATGCGGCTGCTGAATAGCTTACCCAGTGATTCCACTGTGGCTAGGTTTGGCTTGCTTTACTCGTAAAATTTGAGCGGGCTTTGAATGATATTGTTGAGGTGCTGTATCTAGTGCAGAAATAAAAACAGTTGTTGAATTACTGAAGGTGCATTGGATTCCGAGCTCAAGGAAGCATCTTATTCTCTCGGAAGTCAGCAACATAGCTTCAATCTCTGGCATTGTGCGTCAAGCGGAATTATTAAAATGCTGCTTCATATTTATCCAATGTTGACCGGTGGTAGTGGTCATGATCTCTGTCTCAAACAGGAGGTCTCTGGGTAGTTGGGAAACCTGTCGTTATATGATTGCGGAGGCCAGGCCATACACATTACTTCAAGATCAACAACTGTTAGCTTTCTCGGCCGAAGAAGTAGGTAGACTCAAGGCACCACGTTCTTTGTGTACTCTGCTTCTACTCCCACGTAGCATTCTGAGTTCTTAGAATCTTGTAGGCTAAGTTGACATAGCTTGTTTCTCCCGCCTCCACCAGCGCAACCTCTTCCCTGGTTATTTTTTCAGCTTACCACTCCCATCTCCTGCACCTGGTGACTGTCTTCTGGGCACCAACATTAGAAACCCTTACGCTCCTTACTTTGACTACTCGCCTTATCTTGTGACTGTTTTCCTTCATACTTCTCGTCCTTCTACATCATGTTTCCCCTCACTTGAGCGTCTTCATCTATTGGGCAATCGCGATCCGTTGTAGTCTCGATTTTGTATATAGTATTCGATTCCCCGGCAGCTCTTACCTTGGGTTTGTTGATTAAAACTTGGGAAGCGGGCTGTAGAAAAAGCTATCCAAGTAATCTTTCCCTAGACTTTAGAGCACAATTTCTAAGTAGCACTGAAATTCATAATGCCTGAATCATCAATTGAACAGAATTCAACGTTAGTCTACCTGTCGCAGGCGGGATCCAAGTTCGGAAGGGAATATGCCCATGCCCATGCTCCAGAATCGAGTCTCCTTTCATGGTCGAGTCTACCCCGGTTCTGGTCGTCTGTTCCCAATACTTATGTACGCATATTTATCCATTTTGATGACCGTGCCATGCCGTCATGTCACGTTCTCCTCCATGAAATCTTTTTCCCCGAGTCTTAAAAGGACTGTTAATCTCTACCGAAAACGGACCCCAGATTTGTTAGAACAGTCTAGTATTAAGACCCTTGGATGGGAAGAACGTCCTGTACGAGTTGCGAACGCGATTACTTGGCTCCTAGAGCATGCCAAGACAGAAGGGTTAACACCAAGGGAGGATGGCTATGTGCGGGTGCAAGAGCTAGTAAATATCACTTGAGTACTTGTGGTCTATTGAATCATCTCCAACTTTTCTAGCTCAAGCATCCAACTTTTCTGAATCTTGATTTTTCGAACATTGAAAAGGCAGCCAGAGGCTTCCGTTATCCATATATCAAACTCAGCTTCGCCCCTCATAACAGTCAACTTCGACAAACTTATGCGTCTGAAATTGGTTGCTGGTGGATAGGTCTTCAGCGGCAACACAAGTTTTCTCAAAGAACCTGGGAGGATTATGTATGTTGTCCTGTTCCACTCGTTGTGTACAACTGAAATCCTAGCAGGTTGATCGTCGCATCATCAACCCTAAAATGGCTTCTGGAATGGTGTACAAAATTCCTTCCCAAGATTGGCCAGAAATAAGTAGGTCATCTACGTATTATCCTGGAAGTCTATATCAGTCTTTCTAGGTGATAGAGGGATCCCTCGAGGACGAAGTCCTCGACTTGTCTTCGACAATAATTTCATGATACCCCATCATTGTATACCTTCTTCCCTTCCAGAGATGAAGCTTCGTTCTGAAAATTGACATAGACATTGGTGACCATGTTTTCATCCGTGTACACTCGGAAAAAGTTCATGCCACACACCCAATTTACAACACTCGAACTACTAATCGCAGGGCTGGAAACAAAACTCGAGACACTTTCAGTGTCTCAGCTCTCAAGATATGTCCCACCATGTTCGAAGCCGTCATGCGTGTGGCAATAGAGCGATATCCTCTCATCCTTCGAGGCCCAACGATTAAGAAGGCTCAGCGAGATCCTGATAAAAGGATAGCTGACTCTCGTATTTCATATGTCATGAAAAGTGGGGTAGATGCTTTGCGGACATACGGGTTTGCCGATGTGGTCGAGCAATCAGGTTTAGACGTGATCTTCAAGGAACAGCAGAACAACTTAAGGCAGCAGAAAAACTTAAGGGAGCAGAAAAACTCAAGACGAAGAAGAGCAGCCACAGTTTGAAGAATTGGCCACGTAAGTTTTGGAGTAAATCAACATGTTCTCGGAATCTGTGAAAAATTGTTCTTCGCCGTTTTGCTATTCATTCGACTTTCCAGCAGCTCCTCCAGATGATTTATGTATCAAGCGTGTGACAACGGGTGGTTGGATACATATGAGATACTCGTCAACCACAGTATCTATTTCACATCAGCCAATGTGGACATGTATTGGAACTCAGGCAGAGCTGAGAAACTTAGAGAACCATTTACCACGTAGGTCATCGCATTCATGAAAATGCGGCAGTGAAGTTATGTATTATTAGGAGTTTCAGCCCGATAACCTTCAATTGAGTAAAATGATCATCTTGTATTATTTCTGCCAAAAATTGATGTGATGTTTATAAAAGTGAATCCATCCTGCAATGACGCAGTAATCTAGATTTTCAAGATTCTAATTTTTTTAAATATGATGCTACAGCAAAGTAGCCGATTCCAATGAAATGCTTGGAGTTGAGGGCTCGACGAGACACCGACAGATGGAGAATAGTTGATATATTGCCCGAACAAGGGCAACCTAGCTTTTCGTAATTAGAGAAGTCTATGTAGGTAGCATCTGCTTCTCGAATATAGATGACCGGCTGCGAAACATCATGAACACAATCCTAAACAGACATACAGATTCCTGAGGGTACCGACCGATCGCGCGCGCATTCTTGGAAATTGTACGGGACTTGCAAAGATTCCGGATTTAAACTGCCAATCAACCTCAGGCTAGAAATTGAGAGAAGTCGCCGTTGGCGTCGGAAGCAATGCAATGGTCGTGATCGAGCCTTGCGAAGTTGAAGTAGCTGCTTCAAGTCTACCACTCCCTAATGCTGAACCTTGAGCATTGATTCTTGAATGAAGATTGTGTTGGCAGGTCTGATGATCTTGAGCTAAACCTGACGAGTTAGTGGTCGCTGATGATGACGTTGGAAATTTCGACCATTCGAGCCTTTTACTCTTTTGTATGCGGAAAATCTGACAACTTAGTAAATACAAGTACAACCAAGGATCATAAAAAAGGAGTCAGACAAAACGGATTCACTACCAAAGTAGCTTCTCCGAAGGTAGCTGAGATGGTTTTCTGCAGTGCAGGCGTATCCCTGCATAAAGCCAAATGCCTCAAACATCATGGACAAAACGATAGACAAGGACCAGAGGGACACGACAACTTACTTTGTATACAGGCAAGAGGAGAGAGACACAAAATTGCGTGGAGGTGTACAGCGAGTTCAAACCCCGACAATAACTCCGATATTATGCAATGTTGTGGATGTCAAGCAACGCATGTCGACTCCACAACAAAGTCAGGGATTTGCTTATCCAATTACTGGCAATCCTCCTGTGGAAACACATGTAACAAATGCAGCTACGCCTGCGCAATTAAACAGTCAATCTGCAGCTTCCGTCTTCACCCAAACACAGACACGACAGGTCTCTGAGGATGCTCGCAAAGATCGTACCCTAGCAGAATTTATGCTCATGTTGGATGACTACGAACCTCTCGTATGTGAGCTGCTTGTCAAGTATTCATGTGAACGCGTCACTCACATACTTGGAACTTGCAGGTACCAAATGAAGTCACTGATTATTACTTGCAACGCGTTGGGTTTGAATGTGAGGACGTGAGATTGTGCGTCCATTGTTTTGACTTTAATCTCCTCAGAGCTGATTGTCCTCGTTACCCAGAAAGCGCCTCCTAGCTTTAGCTGCTCAAAAATTTGTATCTGACATCGCGGCTGATGCATATCAGCATGCAAGAATTCGAACCAATGCTGGCGGTGGAAGGGCTCGTGTAAATCAACCATTCGCTGGAACAGGTCATATCAAGGTATCAATATATCTATTTTTGCGTTGCTTTTCTCTCACTTCGCAAGGATAAAACACGCACGACTTTAACGATGGAGGATCTGAGTGCTGCCCTTGCAGAGTATGGAATCAATTGTCGGAAACCAGAATATTACATGTAGGCCCAGGTGCCTGTTTTGAGCGACAATGCCAGCAGGATTGCAGCAGCAACACAGTCATTGTGATCGGCGGCAACAGCTATCAAAGATAATGTTGGCGGATGAAAAAGAATATAGACTGGGATCAAATGAAGATCGGAACATTGGTTTCGCGTCCATAAACCTTGATAGCTTGTAGTATCGTCCTGGAGCTGACAACTAGAATCTTGCAGATTTAAGAGATTCAATGTCTATTTCAGCTGAACACTTGCTTGAGGTTGTTTTCTATTGACGAGGATATCATCCAGAGGACGTTGGATTCAGGGACCCTAAATTCGCTCAACGACGCTCAACGTCTAAATTGCAACCACATATTAGTATATGACCCCAGGTTAAAATTTCCAGGTCGCTCCACATAATGGCCATCTCAACCACCAAGTTATTCAACCATACTGGGTGCTGCCATAAGAGGGTAGTTATGCCACGTTCAAGGGAGTTGCCCAGCGTTGATCTCACTATCGGCTGGTCCAAATCGACGATATTTGCATGCTAGTCTTGTATCACTTGACAAGAGACGGACAGATGCTTCCCATGATTGTCTAAATAATGACGGCTCTGCAGACTTCCCTAGCTCAAGACGACACAAGGGCAGCTAGCTAGCTTCGTTCTCCGAGTCTAGTTGCAGACCACAACTCCAATAAACAAGGTTTCACCAGAGATGACACGAGGATCCAAGTGAAATTGCGTCACGATGTGCTCTAGCTTCTTGAATTAGCCAATTGAATTGATCTTGCCAGTGAATTGATCAGTTGTCTGAATGTCTGCGAATGACAAACACTCAGTTTAGGAGCCAATTATAGTAAAACCTATATCTCCCCCCTCAATGAACTGCGCTTGTTTTTCAATCGAATTCTGTTTAGCATCTGAGGCGTTACGTGGAAATTTCAGCAACCTCCGCGACTGAATAGTGGCGTTAATTAGAGCCTGGAAAAGACCAACTGCATAAGTTAAGCGACCCTCTAATCGATGCATCACTTAAGGGGTCAGAAATTAACGATTGCCTCCCTGCTTCCGTAAGTACAGCTTTAAGCGCAGAAAATCCCGTAATAACATCTGGACCGGTGTACCCGCAGCAGAATACCCACCTTGGGTCCGTGATCAAATGTTTATTTGCAGATGCGATATGAGAATATCGTGAACACGTTGAGAGACCCCTCCCTGCCTCTTGTTTCTTTTAAAGAAGCTTCTTTGACAACCCTGAACGCCACAATCACGAAGCTCGGACACTCCGGTCAATTGTATCCCACAAAGGCCTGGACAGACAATGTTTTGCCGGAAACTGAGGTCGCATCTGGAACAAGAATCGTTTGTTACAACATGAACGCTTTCCTTTCTTTGTGAGAGAAAGGATGAGGAACCGAATAGCAACTTGATCTCGGTTATCGCGCGCTTTTTCCTTTGAATATAATACCATTGCCCTTCAGAAACAAAGAACGAACCATTTCATCCGGATATTATATTCCTAAGATGGTGACAACGCTAGACAGTACCGTGGTCAATTCATTATGATTGGGTGATTACATATACATGCTAAAACACACGCTGCATCGAGATCCTTTGGACTTTTTTTCTTTTTTTCTTTTCTGATGTCATCGATTTCACGGAACAGAAACAAAACAAAAAGGGATAAACAATGGTACCGCTTTCCCTGAGTTAACCGAGAAGCGGCGAATCAATCTGTGAAGGGATGGTACGTCTCTTCTCTTCAACTAGCTGAGAATCGAGAAGGTTTGATGAATGCCCAAAAAAAAACGCGAACACCTGACTTCTAGTTCAGCTCTTCAATATTTAAGAAAGGTTATTACGAAGATGGATTTTGAAGGCTTGGTCTGTAAGCGTAGTTTTTGTAGTGGCATTGAGTAAAGGTGACTGATATATTGATTTCTTCGCTGAGGAGAAAAAGCTGGATGTCCATAGGCTCACCGAGGTGAAGTACTCGCTAGGAGGACCACATAGGGGAAGGCGGTATTTCGGCTGTGTTTATTCGGAGTGAAAAGGGGGAGAGCAAGTAGTAGAGAAGATTAGATATGCCTCGTCGGTGTATATCCTTGTGCGCTTTTTTCTGTATCGAGGACAAGCCACCGGCGCTAAGACAAACCTACCTCTGCGCCACTGTGGATGTTCCGAATAAAGCATAAATATATCTGGGAGGGTCCAGGATTGAGCGGTGACTCATTCAATTCAATAACAACGAGCTTCGAAAAAAGAAAGCGTTGAGCGAAATGATAGCCATATTAATGACCAAAAATTTTCACGGCTACAAATAATTCCCCATTTTCTTATGGCTGGCTATCGATCGAATGGCAGGAGTCTTGGGTGATAGCAGTGCACGAGAAAAAGAAATCAGTCGTCAGAAAATAAAACAATAAGAAATTAGTTGGGGGAGCCACCAACCCCACCCTTTTTCTGAAAAAGCGTGACATCTTTGCGTGCGTAAACAATGACCCTTTTCTTGTTTCATCTTCTTTCTTCTTCCCCCTTCCATCTCGAGAGAGTTGCCAACTTCTTGGTTTTTTTTCCAAGTTCCCAATTAACAACACAAAGCACACACATACACCCGCACCTACACCCATACACATACACGCGCTTTCTGCTCTCTGCTCTCTGCTCTGTTTCTTTCTTTCGTGTTCTGACGAAAAATCTGCCTCGGGTAGATAATCAGAATTTTGTCATTTTGGTCGGTTACCTGTAAGTCCACGTCGTGTTCTTGACTTCTCTTTCTTTACATTTTCGTGTTGTCCGTTATTTTTCGTGTCGGAGGCCTTTTTGTGTTTGGTATTCATGTGATAGGTGGTCAAAGATACGAGTTCCTCCGGGAGGGCACGTAGACCAAGCTTTTTTTCCCCTTCTTTTCTACTTTCTTTTCCCTTTTGCTTTCTCTCTTCTTCTCGTTGTTCTCTCTGCAGACGTGATTTCCTCAGCAGATGTCATTATCTGCGCTAGTTGATAAGTTATTCATCATTCCCGCTTTTTGTTTCACCACCCACGCTTTCTTTGATCCTTCTTTTTTTAATTGTTTTAATTTTCACCTTACATAAAAAAAGTCAGACTTGATTTCTAATGCATCACACACCCAACCAACTAGAAAAACCTGACCAAATCCCCTCTCGCGAAAATTATATCAACCCTATTTTTCTCTTTCGATTTTTTATATACTATCGTTTTCACAGCAAGGTGAGTTGAAGATTCCGAGTTGATTCTTCTCTTTTTTCAACTCATTGATATATTTTTTTCAATCATACATGTTTTATCTTCTTGGAATGACTTTTGTGCAATGGCTCGACCGACTTCTTCGAAGTCTCATCTACTCAACTACTGCTTTTCACGATACATACAAGAATACGGATCAAACGAGAAATCATAGGGATACCGATACCGCAACGACCACCACCGCCGCTGCGACTGCGGACACGACTTTGACTTTGACTTCGACGACTACTGCTATGCATCATCATCATCATCACCATCATCGCCCATCATCTCCGCTATTCGATATTTCAGGCTTTTTTTCATCGTCTCGTCGCATCAAACCACTACCTAAACGTCGACGCACACTCAATCCTGAAGAGAACGTCGATGCGAATGCGAGCGTGAACAATCACAAGAATCAGAACGACGAGGACGCGAAGGAGAACTCGAACTCGAACTCTGAAATTAACCCAGCTCAGTCAGCAACGATGAACGCCGATTCAACGTATCCGGTTCCATCAACAGCATCAACAGCATCGACAGTGTCAAAGAACCTCGCTCGTATTTCAGATGATGTTGTATCGCCCGGGATCGATCCTCAACAGCGATCGCACTTTCATTGGCCTGACCTTTTGCTATCGGAGGAGATTCTTCGAGTGGCTTCTGCTCTTCCTGCGAGAGATCCTCTCTCTGGGATTGATGATGATGACGAAGACGAAGACGTTGGCGGTGTTGGTGGTGTTGGTGGCGGTGGTATCGGTATCGGTATCGATAGTAGTCATAGTAATGCGGGCGATGGCGGTGGCGATGATGGTGACATCGACGAAGCCTTTCTTTCAGAACGTCAAACAACGACAGCCACGCCTCCTCCTCCCTCTGAGACATCCAGCTACGACGGAGATTCACCTCAACTTACACAAACAACCTTCCGACCTTCCTCATTTTATCGATCGGCCAGACAATTTATACGTGAAAGGCTCAATTTGGACGAACCTTTTGATCCTGAATTTACAGAAGGGGAATTACAAGATCGATTCTTCTTACGCGCAGAAACAGATCGATTGATAGCTCAGACAGATTCGCTATCCGCGAGGATGGCGTTACGAAGTTATTATCATTCAATGGGATACAGTACATCTGGGCTGGGTACGAGTACGGGTGCTTCTTTTGCACCACCTCTTGAACCTGGTGTAGATCATACGGTGACGGAATATGTGACTACACCGCCGTTGGACGGAAATGGGGACGGGGATGCTACGGCGAGTAGTGTTGTACGATCACTGGTACCAAGGAATAGGCATGTTGGTCTCGGTATTGCAAGGGGGCATGACGAGGATGGGAGAGAAGACCTTATAGATCATCCTAACCATGGAAATACGAAGAAGAGGAAAGTACCAGCCAACGTTGGTAGTTCGCCGCCTCATCATCATCATCACCATCACCACCACCACCATCACCACCACCATCACCACCACCACTACGCCTTGCATCGCGGTGTAAGTCTTGGGGAAATCACAGATGGAATTCAGGGTGATGAGAAAGAATTGGATCCTGGATTAGGGTTTGGTCTGGAACTTGGGGTTGAAGCAACAGTGGAGGATTCCAATTCAGGAACG
>Ga0153942_1000721_pt1 | contig 13195 bp, 15 predicted proteins | sample TSNJ026MetaG_FD_104731 | JGI IMG/M metagenome (GOLD analysis project Ga0153942, IMG submission 104731) | Attine ant fungus gardens microbial communities from New Jersey, USA - TSNJ026 MetaG | ecosystem: Host-associated > Fungi > Mycelium > Unclassified | place: USA: New Jersey, Brendan T. Byrne... | reverse complement strand
TTGCACAGGAAACCCGCTTGAACCTTGCTTTATCTCGGAACCATGCTATAATATGATCTACTTGGAAATAGCTGCATGCAGACTGACCGCGCTGCCCGAGGATATGGGAAAGCTCCTGCCCAACCTTCGAGTGTTGAATCTCAACTATAACTTTCTGGAAGACGCTCGGTGTCTAGAGGGATTGACGAGGCTGGAAAAACTCAGCATCATTGGATCTCGACTAAGGAAAACAAAAGCACTGATCCGTCTGGTACAGCAAATGCCAGACATTGTCATGCTGGATTTCAGGTGAGCACCATCATATTGGCCAGGACATGTGGCTGTTTCTGTCCGGGAACAAGCAACACTTTGTCATCTGTTTCGTACCTTTTCTTTCGCTTAGAATCATGGCACCGTCGCTTTTCGCCTCCTCTTCGGAAGATGGCTATTTTTAAAAATTAACTGTCACACCATGTGGTCGGGCGAATGGTGTGTTGATAGGGTGGGACTTGACCGTTTAGTGCCTCTTGAACATTGTAAAGGTTTCATTCTATGGGATCACTGATACATTGTTTGTGATGTAGAATGAATCCATGCACGCTCGGCTGGTACCTGCCGTTGCTGGTAAAGGATGTTCCTGGGGCACTGCAGCCGTCGGAGAGCAAGAGTAGTAGTGGAGATGGTACCGAACAACAAGAGGGCAGTGGCGGCTGGCAAGAGCTAGATGCCAAGTTCCGACGGGATCTGCCGGACGAGCTGTACATCGGGCGATTGGCGTACCGAGGCCTAGTCATGCGCACATGCGAACAAATACGGATGTTGGATGGTGTGGGAGTGACGGAGAAGGAGCGCACGAAAGCCCAAAAAGTGCTGGTGGGTATTCTAGACAAGAGCAAGGACCAGAGGAGGCGAGATAGAAGACGAGACTAGAGTGCCGTAGAGTACTATAACATGTCCAATGACACATGTCCAATGACCGATGTTGCATCAAAGATTTGCATGCTGGCGGAGGCAGTGCCAACGGCGGAGACAACGGCGGTGGTGAGCACAGACACGAACGACGGGGCGGGATGGGGCCGGACGAGAAACGAACCAGGGAGCAATCTATCCATACGAGGAAGTATGGCGGGGATAGCCGGCGGCCGGCGAGTCGGTTCGGTTGGACGGGATCTGGCCGGGAGATCTGGCGAGATTTGATTAATTGAAAGGGGTTTGTGTGTATTTGTGCGCCGGGAGCGAGATTACAGCCAATCTGCGGAATCTGGACGCTGATGCTTCCCACAGAGCTATCTGCGTGATCTCCCACTTTAAATACTGGCCCCCGCTCTTTGCAGGCCCACTGCCCGCCCAGGCGCTCCCTGCCCACCTACCCTCACCCATGCCAGTGGAGCTCATTGCCGCCACCCCCGAGCTCAATAGCTACAACGTTGCCCAGCTTCAGTACGCCCTGTGAGTTTTCTTACCCGAGGCTCCCTTCACATCGAGATCTTCTCTATCTCCTTTCTCATCTTCTCTTCACAGTCAGTCCAAGGGCGAAACAGACTCTATCTCTTTTCTTCACAATCTTTCTCCTTCTCCAGCTATCCTGTGCGTCCTCTTTCTTTCTCTCCCAGCTCGTCCTCATGTCTTCCCAGTCTCGACGACGAATTGGACTACCAGTCTAGGCGCATGTCCAGCTCCGCCATCTCCGCTACAGACACAGACAGCAGCGGCCTTTCGCGCGGCGACAAACGTGCAATCACGCCCTCAGACTCCCCTCAGCCTCCAAAATCTAGAGGCGAACCCAGTACCTGGGAGAATGGCTCTGCCGTCGGCCCCCAGGACGAGTCCGATGCCGGCATCGACCAATCAAAAGTCCAACTGCCATCCATCTTTACTAGCTTTGAGGATAACTATCCTCGCCGTGCTTCTCTCCCCACCCTGAACGAACCTCGAAGGCATCATTTCGTTCCTTCTCCTAGTAATGTTCGTGGCGGAAACTATACGCCGTCAACTCAGTCCAATCTCTCCAACTATACTTTCCCTCCCAGTGACGATACAGAAAAACATCGCCCGAGGCTATCTACCGATCTCAATAATTTCTCGGATTTCTCTTCCTATCCCCACTCAGGTATCTCCAATGGGACCACTCCTTCCACTTCATTTTCTTCTTCTGCCTTTGCCTCTCCTATGACTTCGCCGGATTATCGCCCAGGGATCACCCCCTATAATGAAGGCGATAATTGGAACGTTTCTGCGCAAATCAATCGACCCAATTCTACTCCTGGCCACCTGTCTCCACTGGCAATCAAATACGACGACAGTATGCGGCATGCTTCCTATAGTTCCTCCATGTCCCAGGCACACATGTTTGCTGGCTCGGCTCGTATCTCAGGTCAACATGACCGCAGGATAAAGGGAGACTGGTCTTTCCCAAACAATGAGTTTGGCATCCCCTCTGGTAACCCCTCTTACTCTACCTCCATGCCTTCTGCCCCGCCCTCTATTGCAGTTGCTCCTTCTCCGTCCCGTTCACCTCAGTCAGTCCCTAGTTCAGTGCTCGTCGACCGTCCTCAGCAGCGTAAGAGGGGAAAACTTCCCAAAGAAACCACCGACTTTCTCAAAGCTTGGCTTCATCGTCATTCAGATCACCCGTATCCTAGTGAGGAAGAAAAAAAGCAACTTTGCCATGTAACTGGACTCAGCATGAGCCAAGTCTCCAATTGGATGATCAATGTACACTTTCGTATCTCATGTCACTTATGCTCTACTGAACTCGTGATTGCTGTGTTTGTCTTTTCAGGCTCGTCGTCGTATTCTGGCGCCTGCGCACCGTGCCGCATCTGGCCCAACCACCACCGCTCCTTTCCCTCCTACTAGCCGTAGTTCATCAATGGGAGGTATGATAGACCCTGCCAACAGGAGAGCGTCTATGCCAAACGCTGATAGCCTTCAACTATACCCTCCAATGACACTCCAGTCGATGCCTAACACTCCTGCCGGGCATCATGGTTCCCCTGATTACATACCATCTCGGCATGTGATGGGGCCAACGCGATCTTCACATCATTTGGGTCCGTTAAGCGGTGGTGTTGAATACAGCGGTCGCTCATTCGGGTTATACGTTCCCGGACCGGGGTCTCATTCGACAGGACCCACAGGTCCTTCACACTACATGAACTCATCCTCAGATATACCTTTGTCTGCTCCTCCGTCCATGCCCTTTTCCAATCCGCAGCAGACATCTCAACAAAATCTCTATTCTTCCTTGAACCCCTCTCCCCGACTCCCTCACTCTACCCAATCAACGGCTCCATATTATGAAGGACAAACAGGAGCTTCCAGCTCAGCTCCAGGGTCTGGTTACGCGACGCCGCAGTGATATTTTTGTCTGGTCGTGATCTTTTCAAAATCTCACGGACAATCAACGTGCATCAACGTAATTGATTTTCATCGCTATTGTATCCGCATGGCTGTATTCTCATTACCTATAGGCTTGATCAAAATCTCTCTGGACTTATGCTCGCGTTCTGTCTGCTGAATACCTTGTTGTCTAATTTCCTGCTCGTCCTCTGATACTTGTTGTCTTTCCTGTCTCTTGTAGTGGATATATTCCACTCCTGTTCAAATCCCTTCCTCTCACTCCGTTTCCCTAGTCGTTGCATAGACTCATTGGTTGCTCCTGTGAATGCTTCCCTGAGTCGGGACTTCACATTCCCCTTTAGCTTCTTTCTCATTATCACTTAATACCATATTTAATTAATTGCCTGCTTTTCTGTCGTTTTCTTGTCTTGTTGAAAATCTCCCACTGTACCGAGTAGAATAACTGTTATACCTAATATGTACGCACTGCATCTTTTCTCAAGATTGCGCTTTGTTACCGCCTCAGTGACCAATTGAATGGGTAAGCAAGTTCTAATGTATGGGTGTGGTCGGCGTGGAAAAATATGTACGTCAGATATAATTCTCTATGAATCAACGCTCCACGGTCTCCCCCTTAACCGGTTTGCTTATTGATGGAGAGCATGTGCTATTTACGGATTTGGGCAAGGGCAAGGGCAAAGGCTAAGCCTATGACTATGGAAATATGTATTGTTGTGTTTCTTGTTCATTAATGTATTACAATGAAAGTGCAGGGATGGGCGACTTCTTCAAGGGATGATAAGGGGGTTTCATGGATACAACGTTTGCAGTCCGACCAACGTGCCTCGTTCACAAGATTTATCTCTTCCCCCTCATTTTGCTATCATTTTAGGAGGGAGCAGAGTAACGATACTTACTTCTCGATGATCGTGACGGCGCTCGAAATGAAAAACTGAATAACTATGGAAAAATTTGCTTGCCACACAGAACCGTCGATTGCATCGGAGGTCATCAACGGCAAGGAAGGAACGATCTTTCGGGTTGCTAAAAAGGTTCAATTGTAACGAGCTTGCTAGAAGGCGTTCACTATAATCCTACCGATGAAAAAACAAAGTTGAACAGGTTGTACAAGTTCAAGAGCGGTGTTTCTGTTATGAAAACCATTTCCGCGCAGTCATTTGTCCGCCGTGCTTGCTTATTCGTTTTCTCTCTTGGGACACTTGAATAGTAATTATTACAGGAGGCACCTCGTGTAGCAAAGTAGAGTTGCAATCAAACACTTGAAAAGCTTAAATGATGCGATCCGCTGCTGGTTAACTGATCGATGTACGTTGGTTGATGTTCTTCACCGGAGACTCCAATTTCGTGTTCTGAGGATTCCTTATTTTGTATTCTTTATCTTGATCAAAAAAATTTAACTGTTCTGTGACTCATAATGCTTCAAAGAGGTTGGCGACACGAACTGAGTCTCTCAACTGCAAGCGGCGTTTTCCCGATCACCCATCAGTATACCATCGCGGGTTTGGCGTCTATGTAACGTCGGTAATGCTTTTAGATTCGATGACTATCCCATTAATTCAACTCGATCAGATACCGCTCTGTCCGGGCGCTAGTGGCTAAATCGTTGTGAGGGTCCCCATCATGCGGGAGAGAGAGCTTTTGTAGCAAATATAACTGAATGCAGTGCGTCAAAAGAGAAAAGGAGTGCGCCAGCTCACAGCTCTCCTTGGTCAGATACACAATACATACTAATCCAAGAGAGGAAACTACAGACGACGTAGCGTGGTGCACGTAGTGTGGGAGGCCGGATAGGTATCGCTGCGGCACACGAGAAGATCGATTATTGCCCCTCAAACTACTTCGCTGAATTCTTCAAAAAGGACTATAACTTCTAGGAAGATTGATACTCCTTAGAAGCTCCTCTCCTAGCAGCTCCTAGTCCAGACTACGCAACGGTGACCAAGCAAGATGTCCGCTCAATTTACCGCGTTCGAATGGGTCCTCCTTTGACTTCTTTGACCCGTTAAATCCCTCAACTTCTTATTTTAGGTAATTGATTGCCACACTTGATGTGGCAAGATCTCTTTACCTAGCTCTGATATCAGGCGGTTTTTCTTACAAAAATGCATCAGAACACTAGGAGTGCTTAGCGCCGATGTTATTCTAGCCTCCAGTACTATACACTAATGGTCACGGACGATCGGTTAGCTTTGGACCCTGTGAAACGCCGGTAGCTTGATTTAAAGCAAGGTCGAAATGAGCAAATTGGACGGCGCGGACCAATCGAATAATCGTTGATGATATCAAAATTCGAAAAGCGGCGAGAGCGCAGCTGAATCTGGCAGCTTGACCACTCCGCGTTCGTCAGTGGTTACTCAGAATCGTGCAAAGCGCGTCCAAATCACTCTCAAAGACATAAATGGATAAATTACGATGCAAGTTTGGAGCAGGAGGGAAACGGTGGTCGAAGTTGTTTATGAAGTCCTGAGTCTGTCCCCCTTGCCCTAGGATACAATGTTCAATGTTTATTTTTAGACTTTCTTCCCTCAATTGTTGTATTGTTATTATCCCTTAACATCGGCCCCAATATTAATCATTCCGTGGCCCCTGAACACATTTTTTTCACACATATCGGAAAAGGAGTGTCAAGTAAATCCAAAGAAGCGAGTCCATACTGTTCTCAAACATTCAAAGTTGAGGGCTTCCAGGAACTAATGTTAATTGATTAGTCTCAAGACGGCAACTGGGCTGAGATACGGAGTCCCGGTGTCGTTCTCCCGTCGAACAATTCAGGACCAGCGTAACTCGATAAAATTTGAATTATGGAAGAAGGTGATGTGGGTTCAATAAATCTGGTCGCAAGACCCGATTTAATCATAATTCAATTAAATGAAGTTTATCCTGAAGGATTTGCCCCCTGCAAGATAGCCGCTGTAGTTATCTTCATTGAGGATTATGGCTTCTCTGAGTCGAATTGGAGCCCTCCTTCGTAGTCCTTCAGATATCGTCGTGTATGGACCTTGAATAATGCCAGCTACTATGACAACATTTGATGTGTTGATGAAACTTGGAATGAGAAGCTATTGATGCACAGCTTCCCAAGATATAAATTGGTTACCCTACGATAAGGACGGATGGTTGTGGTGAGTGGACAGATTGCATCCGGAAACAATGTAAGAACGGCATGGACTGATGTTGTGGTCATGCCGTAATAGGGAGATCCACTGCGGTTATCGCTGTAATGCCGCAATGATTTCTAGTCTGTCAACTGACTGCGTTGAGTTATAATTAACGTGCATGACCCCTTTCTCCTTCAGCAAAATGGGATGTTATAGACCATCAACTATTAAGTTGGAAAAATTATCACACGATATCATCGAAATCGAGCTGCTTGAGATCCAGGGTTGGTGCCTGGAAGCCATCAGCCCCAGATGCATTGAAGCCATCCCCCTCGCGATGAAACTACTTGGATCCACACCTAGCGACCATTCATGATCGTACAGACCAAGCGGCCTAGAATACATCCGCTCATCCCGAATTATCATCTGCAAATCGCTCCATCATCACCTAGCACAAGGTATGACAACTTGGTCCGCCGTAGATAGGGACCACACGGATCAGGGTAGTTTGCACAAGCATGAGGCGTCCAAAGAGAAGTGTCTTCTATGAACCTGAGATGTAGGAAAATCCTTGGACGGCAGATTGAGCCTCACGCGCTGTGTCCCTGAGATCTTGGAACATTTGAAGCAGCCTCCTGTTCTGAATGAGGCAGTTGCTCAGTTGGTCTTCCTACAGTAAGGGCACATGAGTGGGCAGCAAGCGGCTGCGTCAAACTATGCTCTTTCCTTGCTTGAGGAGAAGATCGATGTCAAAGGGGAAAGGTCACTGTCCAAAATCATCAGCTACGTCAGGGTCACAGGCGTCCGCCATACTGTGAGAGAAAAAAGCGTGTTCCGGAATGGTTTTTTTACTCAGGTCCAGTAGTACATCACGTGTTTCAGTACCGGAGGAAATCCAACAACATAGTTGTGTATCATCTTTTACCAAGAAACATTCCCTGTGCCTTGTATTCCGACTTGATTCAACCGAGGCTAGAATCTGCACACCATGATGCGGTCTCCATGGAGTGGAAACTAGATCAGAAAGTTGTGGTTCCTCACAACTTGATGCGAGTCGGTGTTTTACTCGGAATAGAATAGAACATATACGTATCTGGTAAGCTCAGAACTGCGTCCGCGGCATCTGTGACACATTCTGTCCAACGAACAAAATCCAGAATAACTCTAATTGAGGTTCGACAATGACTGTCAGCGTGAAAGTGTGTATTGTTTCTTTTTGAGCTGGCCACTTTTGCATAGACTTCCATCTTGAGTTTTCAATTCCAGCTTAGCCCAGCAATGGTTCGGGAAGTGGTAAAGCCGACAAGCGAATGACTCAAACCGGAACAAGTAGTACACCATGTGAAGGAAGCCTCATGGACGATCTAATCACCTTCTGTAGTGGGGTCTCTGGAAAGATAGCCGGAGTTTCAGGGAAAGGACTAGGGAGTATCACGAAATGCGTATGACCTAAGTTAGCACTAATCTACCAGCCTTCTCGAATGGAACATGCCTTACATGGTCGATCACGAGCGCCCCCTCAAACCCACATCATGCAATGAATACCATTCTAAGATTCCATTGTGCATTGTTCTGATCCCACAGACTATGTTTTGTGGGGAAATTTTCCGGAGCGTGAGATAATTGGTCGAACCAGGTTAGAGGAATCCGGTTTGGGGAATTAGTGTCAGCACAAAGAGTCTAGCCGGTTCAACAGTCAATAGCTCTGTTACTAAGCTGCTGTCCTCTAGCACGCCCCAAAAAGTAGAACAAATATGCTTAGTAATATGCTTGTTTTTTTTTGGGTCAACAATTTATTTTACGGTGCTCGAACGCAGTCCGTGTAATATGCTTGTCTCACTGTAAGTAGACAAACAGTAAAATTTCATCAGAATTTCATCAGCTGCTCTGTTGTCGTCGTTCGTTGTGCTGACTGCAAGGCTCCTAAGGCTCCCTATCCACAAAGATCAACTTGATGACATTCCCAACACCACCAGTGAAAAATGACAGGTACTATTTCCATATACAACTTGATATCACATTTCATTCGACAGCTTGTCAGTTAGTTGGTTTCTGTGAGCTGTCTTCGATAGAAACTTGGAGTAGTAGTCCAGACTTCAGATAATAATTATACAGAAATGCTAGTCCGAATGAATGCATAGCAATCAGAACAAGGTATGTAGTAGAGTAGTTGCCTTGCAATTGCCTCAGTCAGGTCCCCATGTAGCACTACGAGGTCATTATGATTTCCTAGGTAAATAGGCTCCACATCCTAGAACACACTGAAACGATTTTTTTTCTTCCTTTCATCCTGCAAATCCTCTGTTCCCTGCCTATAATCTTTGAGACCTGTCTTTTGCTTTTGTACGATATCAACATCCTAATAGATGTTTGATATCACACACCGTTGAATGGCCAAGAAGCAATGTCTTTCCCTATCTTCAGGGATATACTTTCAGCATCGAAACATCCGATACCAGGGGAGGAAAGACGGTCCCCAAACGCACTGTTCAACTTTTGGATCACTTCTTCTGGAATGCCAGCAATCACAGCGAATTGGTTGAGAATCTGAGATTCCGCTGAGGTTGTGATTTTTAGATCAGCATCGGTCATACATGTGGGCAATGAGACCGCAGCTGCTAGTTTGCCTTCGGAAGGCTTGCGGACGCGATCAAGGAGCGCCCAAGCGATGGAAGCGTGAAAACGAGGAGCAGAGTAATAGCTCGGTTGTCGCAAGCTTTGGAGCAACGGTGCTAAGTCGCTACAGAGTTTCTGCAACTTGAATGGGTATATTTTGAACACTGAATCGGCGATTTGAATAGGAAACGAACCTCACGGTGGCCGGCACCGATTTCTATTGTTAGGAAAGTTCGTGTACCCTCATCATTTTGCAGTTCTGCAAAAGACGCAAAGGATAGTTTAAATCTGAGCAAATCATACAATCTGAATTGAGATTACTGTCTTGGGGGAAATGCTCTTCATACGGTGAATGTTGTGAGAGCTCCTTGACTGCTCGCCTCAGCTCCTCCTTCTGATGGCCTCGGATGAAAATTGGTCTAGATAACGAGATATGAAATTCAATTGCATGCTTGTTAATGCACTCTGCAGGAATGAAGCTCTCAAGAGCTGGGGCCAGTCGCTTTGCTTCAGCAACGGCTGCTTCAAGCAGGGAACACAAGGCATGTGACCTGTTGACGTTGACCGATAAGTAGACATGAGCGGCCCAGTTGCCCGCTACATGGGGTACCGTTCTTGTACGTCCTTGGTGGCGAACGGGGTTATCTACGGGCACTGGTATCACGAGAGTAGAAGGCAATACAGGGAGTTTCCTGTTAGGCATGCTTGAAGGAGAATCGTGTAGAGACCCATGACCGCTTACTTTCTCTTGGGAGGCGGAAGGTCTCTGTTTGTGTCTTCCTCTCCGGAAGACTCATAGTCAACAATTGAACGAGCGGAACGTTTCATTCAGGTGGAAGGCAATGTTGACCCTAACCACAGGTGCAACCGGACCAACTGATCCGGTCTTTCAATACAAAGGTGCAATGTGATATGTTGATATGTGCAGTACTTGATTCTCTATGAGTGTCCAATTCATCAACAACCTTGGAGGCTCAAGCGCCGAAAACGCGTATCATCATTCTCACTCTCATGGAGAACACGGAGGTGATCATGGACACACCCATGAACATATGGATAATCCAGGTGTGTGCATATCAGCCAGACCATCCAAATCAATACATATCAGGTCCTAGGCAGATACTCAGAGCGCGACCTTCCCGATTACAGTTCTCGGAACTTTGAAGAGCGTAGCTTCACCGTCGGCATCGGAGGGTGAGAACTCGTAGTGTTATGCTCTTGTTGTGGCTCAGATTTACCTCAGCCCCGTCGGGTCCGGAAAGACTGCATTAACTTTGGCTTTGTGCCAGAAGCTGAGGAAAAAATTCAATATCGGTTTGTCCCGCATCCAATATCGCTTGTGCCTTCACTAATGAGACTTCATACCAGCCACTGTAACAAATGATATATTCACACGTGAGGATCAGGAATTTCTGATCAAGAACAAAGCCCTTCCCCCCTCACGTATACAAGCCATTGAGACAGGCGGATGTCCACATGCTGCAATTCGTGAGGATATCAGCGCCAACATGGGTGCCCTAGAAGCACTCCAGGCTAAATTTGGTTGTCAACTACTATTCGTCGAGAGTGGAGGGGACAATCTGGCCGCAAATTATTCTCGAGAGCTGGCAGATTATATCATTTATGTGATTGATGTGTCTGTAAGTCTGTTCTGTTCCTGTGGATGCTCGCTCATCAATCCTTTCACACCCAGGGTGGCGATAAGATTCCTCGCAAAGGCGGTCCAGGTATTTCCCAATCTGACCTTCTTGTGATTAACAAGGTATGGAAATCGGTAGTCATTAATTTTCCTGTTAGAATGCATTACTGAATCCAAGACTAGATTGATTTGGCACCACATGTTGGAGCATCACTTGAAGTTATGGACAGAGACTCTAAACTGATGCGGGGAGATGGCCCAACACTGTTCACCAGTGTTCGCAAGGGGACAGGGGTGGATGATGTAGTTGACCTGGTCTTAGCAGCATGGAAGGCGGCAGGAAGTCCAGGAAAGCCCGATCCTGTTGGGGACGAATTCTGATATTCAAAAGAATACCTTATTGCTTAAGAAATCACAGAAAGACCTCATTAACAAACAGAGAGTACTATTCACTTCGGTATTGGGCCTGTCAGCCCATGGTTGACCTTCGTCAATCTGGGCGAACCATGTGTAAAATGTCAGGTGACAAGGACCAAGGACCAAATTATTCGATCGTATGATGGATACGAGGATATAATATGCATGAATTTCTTGCTGTCTTCTGGGAAGATAACCACACGAAGAGGATGACAATAATGATGACAACAAGAAACATATGGAGAGACGAGTGTATTGCCTTCTGCCTTAGCTAGGCAGCTCTTATACCATCTATCATGCCGCAGGGCAATGTTGAGGTCCATTTAGACAGTCCTAGCTATCCCAAAAATTCACGAGCTCTGATAATACTGACACGGCGGACGAACAGCTGTCAACTGAACAGCCAAGGTTTGATGTCAAGTGATTAATGTGTCACACTTGTGACATCGGCAACATCAAATAGTCTAGGATCAGAGGAAAAAAGACGGCACTTGGGGCAAGTACAGATAACTTGGAGCATTGGAGATACAGTAGACCATATGTGGTATCAACTGATAACAACTGAAGCGTGCATCCCCTCAATGATTGCAGTTGGTTTATCTATAAAAATGGTGATCGCACGATGATCAAACACGTTGTCCTGTTCCTGGAGTATTTGCTTGGTCAAGTAACAACATCACTTAACATGAGGTGCTCATTGGGTGCTGCTCTTTTATTCCTGCTTTTTCTTTTCTCCTTCTCTCATTTCTCTTGTGTCTGAATCAGTGGTGAGTGATTCCGGCTTTTTTCCTGTTTCTCGTCAAGTTTCTCTTGTTAGTATGGGCTGTGTTATTGCAGGGTACTAGGTACTTTACTGCCGACTACGATCGAGCACCGCGTTTTTAAAAAAGCATGACATGTGACTAAGTTGACACTAGTGATCAGTTGACATCAAACCTTGGCTGATCAGTTATCTGTCCGCCGTGTGATACTACGACCTTGGAACAAAATTACACATCCCGGGTCTTGTCCAATCAAATTTATCGATGCATTTTCACCTTAGTTAATACACAATCCAAGGCATTTTCATGTAAGCAGCCTTGTTCTGCTTTGACCGATGTCGATGCTCAAAGGTGCTTACATATACGTCATTGATAAGAGCAGGGCACGTGAGGACTCCGTAATTAATGGTATCCAACCCTTGTGCTCGTCCCTGCGATGGATGCTGACGCCTCAACTGCTCCTTCACAATCATACACAATTTTACGTATTAAGAGGAAGCGGAATGAGGAACCTTTAGATGCTTTAGGTCATTGTGCCTTTCAGTTTCCTGCTCCTGAGCTTATTCTCAAACACTTTAGTGATCGAGAGAGGTCTCCGTCGAAAAAAAACACGTAGTAGTGTTGGTGTGTTTCACTATGCCGAGACGGTAGAGAGTTGTGTCTGGAAAGACGAAAATTTCCAAAAAGATATCCAAGTGAGTTCTCGAACTCCTGACCACTCGAAGTTGTTTAAGCACAAACACATAGGATAGGATATCTCGCCTCGCACGGGAAGATGCAACTAAAGAAGAGACAGTGGCTTCTCCCTCTGTCGCAAGCTCTTTTGGAGACATGACCTCCTCGCCTGCTCGCCGGAGACACGAACAGAACCGACTATACACAGTTGTCTCCTCAGTAGAACACGAACCATATGTAAAACATAGCCCGTATGTACAATCCGTTCCTCTGTATCGTTGCGCCTGATAATGAAGTGACAGGCCTAAAACCCCTTCTTCCAAGGACCTACGCAAGGACCCTCTTGCACCCGACTTCAAGATGTATGATGCGATCTTGTCTGAAGGGCAGTCTATGCGAGACCCTGAAATGGAAAAGTTTCTACCTCTATTGAATGATTACTTGAGAAGTGAGTTGTTATTACTCGGAGGGCCCTGTTTGCTCATCCTGTATTAATTCCCCTAGATACTCTGGCGACAAGCCCTTGCATCACAAGCAGGACAGGCACTCCTATCAACGAGTCTTCTAGCGATTATGTCTGGGATGTCTTTTATCATAGACCAGCCAGCTTAAGTGAATGGAACTCGATTGCAACAAGAACGGGAACA
>Ga0153942_1000718_pt1 | contig 13208 bp, 17 predicted proteins | sample TSNJ026MetaG_FD_104731 | JGI IMG/M metagenome (GOLD analysis project Ga0153942, IMG submission 104731) | Attine ant fungus gardens microbial communities from New Jersey, USA - TSNJ026 MetaG | ecosystem: Host-associated > Fungi > Mycelium > Unclassified | place: USA: New Jersey, Brendan T. Byrne... | reverse complement strand
GTTACCCTTCAAACCTAGCTCCAATCAGGATCCTGATACTATCACTCCTTCACCTCCTTCTAACAATAACACCGAAAGAAGGTTCAAACCCCGTTCATCATCAAGCAATGTCCCAGGTCTCGGGTTTCCAAGGGGCGTCCAATCCTTCGCCGAAGCGGCCGCTCTAGCTGCCAGTCTGACCACACGTGGAATTCTTGTCGAAGGACGTGGTCCTGGTATTGGATCTGACGGCGAACCTGGCCAAGGCACCCCGAAAAGATTATCCACGGCCTCGAGAGTGCGTTTTGAGGATGATCCTACTGATTTGAACCCGAGTTCGGGAGAGGCAAGGTTCACGTTGTCGCTTCCTAGCGGTCAATCGCTACCTCCTGATGCGGTGTCACCAACCTCAGTCCAAGGTTCGAGTCGATCTTCCGACCACGTCGCTACTGCCTCTTTCCTTGACCTAAGTTCTCAGTCTTCCTCGCCCCCTTCTCAACAACAATCTACTAAGATGGAACTCTCCACCGACATCGAGCTTGAATCCGATCGTATCTGGTCCATGCATCTCCCGGGGCGTCGTGGTGCGCCCAAGTCGGAATGGAATGACACAATTTCACCTCATATTCGATCCGAATCTTCTTCATCCCACTCTGGTTATGGAAGTCTGCGGGCGCAGTTTTCCCCTGTCGTTCCTGCCCCTGATGCTGGGACGTCTGATCCCCCATCAAATCGTCACATTTTCCCGTTTCCACTTGCGATTCCTCCGTCGCAGTATATGCCTGAAGGGTTTACTGGTGTTGAACCCTCGCCCTCGTTGATATCGGCTACTACCAGTATACCCGTTTTCGTTCCTCCCACTTCTCGACGAGGCCATCATGACCAACGACTTCACGAGCCAACGACCAGAATAAGTGAAACGACGCATGATCTCAACGACAACGCTAACGACTCTCAAGACCACCATGAAATTTCTCCTCAGCAAAGTAATACCCACGAAGGGATGTCATTCAGCTCCCCGACCGATAGTTTCCCACAGTCCATTTCCGAAGTGCATTTTCGAACGAGTGTGGGTGTCGATTCGGATGTCGATCTTGAACCGGGACGATTGCAGTATGCGCGTCATTATTCTGTTCGACCCCGTCATCGCCATCGTCATCAGCATTCACATCCGCCTTTACCTTCGATGCCTTTGACGCCTCAGAGGTTTCATCCTCAGCAGGAACAGGCTCAGTCACCGTCACAGCAAGGTTCGGGTGGTAGTTCGATCGTTCAGAAGATATTTGGTGGTGGCGGTAAATAGGTTAAGTGATGGATGCTCACGTATAGGATTGTTGTATTATTAACCTCGGTTTTTTTCTTCTTGTTGTTGTTAGTATAGGAGTTTTATCCTATACTCGTCTCCTGATAAAAACAAATGTATGTACAAAGCTTTACGCTAGTCACCTTCGATAAAGATAGGTTTCTCGATCGACACCATCGGTAAAATACAACTATGTAGTATCCTTTCTCAATCCAAAACTAACAAATCTCCTAAAATCAGAAAACACTTCTCGTTTCGTCTCACCCATCGCACTACCTCTACCAGAACCAGAACCATCTGGTGTACTCGTGCCCGTCACAGCTCCACTTGAGCCCTGCGTCGAAGAAGTGCTAAGACTGTGGAAATATCCTTCTGTAGCTGTCCCCGAGCCGAGAGGGGAAACCATTCGACTTGCTGCCGGACTCACAAGACCTCCACCGCCACCACCACCACCACCACCAAATGCGTAACCTGTGAGTTGAGGATCCATATCCAGCGAAGACAAGAAAGACGTGCTATCCAAATCCGTCTTAGTACTTGTGATCATCAAGAAACTGTCTTCAAGCTCTTGATCCATCGCTCGAGGGGTTCCTTTCAAATCAAGAATCTACAAAAATCTTCCAGGTCCCTGGAAATGAACAACAGCTTAGACCCATCCCTACCTTTTGGAAATTAATCAACGAAGCATCACCAATGAGAATCGTATAATTGAGTATGAAATTCTCTTTCGGATCCTACCATCAACATCAACATCAACATCCGTTCACAGGAAAATGTGATGGAAAACATACTAGTGGCGTTACTATGACTTTGAGGAGGGATTCTAATCGCGAGGTCGCCTTCGTAAGGGCTTTAGCATACCTGTCATTTGTTCGGATGCAATATATTAGCAATAAGAAGGAAGAAGAGCCGTCAAGACGGACACATTTGTCATTAGGCTTTCTCCAGGCATCTTGCTAAGATAGCCCTTGACAACCTGCAAGTCTATCAACAACTAGACAAGCATCAAGTCAATCCCCCTGAATCACATCATTCTTCGAATTCACAGCGCACCTGTTCCGCTCCAATTTCCTTTAACGGTCGGCTCCTAACAAGAGCATTGGTAAACTTGATCAAGAGTAAGCTAGAGAAACACAAATTCTCAGTTACATTCCCAAATCGAACGTGTTTAGAGGTTTTACGACATACCTACAAGTTTTGTCTAAGAAATTGCGTAGATACTTCTTTTGTTCCATCAAAGGCTTAATAACCTCCACAACTTGCTCTGTGGTCTTGACTAGATCCCCTACATACGGAGACTGCCCACTGACTTGGTTAAGACTTGACCAATTCGCCCGCGACATCGTCACAAAGTACGCATCTATGGCGTTCTCTACTTCACGAAGGAGTACGGTGATAGCCCCTGAGACAGCACTGCAAGAGAGAGAGAGACGGTGATTAAAATCACAACTACATGACAAGGAAAGAGATACCTGACAAAAAGATCCCTTTCATTTTGCAGCGTTACTTTATCCTTGAAATCGGGGTTGATTTTTTCTTTAATTTTCTCCTCCAACTAGGACCGCGTTTTACACACACAGAAGACCAAGTCTCGAAATGGGCGTACCTCTGAAGATGTCGTCTGGCAGTAATCTGCAGTGTTAATGACCATACAAGCTTGTTTGATCTCCTGGACATCATATCGCGATTCAGTTGACTTCCGGGCAGCTGGACTGGACAACAACAGTCAGTCTTCTCTTCTTCATGAGAACTTGGATTGAGATATCACTTACCGTTGTTTAGGCCCACTCAGGGACAGAACCTCCTCTAGTCGGTACTGAGTTACAAGAGGCAATATCTGTCGTGGGAGACCAACCAACCTGCATAGATACGCAACCATTTCTTGTGGAGACCGCAAAGGTCAAACAACGGCTGGCCTGTAGACAGCTTTGCACACTGATCTAGATTCTGCCCATAGAAATAAAACAACTCGGTAGATGAAGGTAGAACGACCATGGTTTGTTCGTCCTTTTCCAGGTCACCAGATGAGGTGCTTGTTGCATCAAGGGACGTCCGCAGCGGAGGCTTTCCCTTCTTTCTATGAGGTGCAAGCATTTCTGCCAGGGCCCTTCATGCGTGTCACGAATAAGTAAACAACTTGACAAGAATATCACCCACCTGTCTTGAGCCTCGACGAAAATGCCAAGATACGGCTCAAAGGCAGTAGAGATGGCTTTTTGTGGCTGATTCGAGGCACTCGTAAATCTAAGGATTTCGGCAAACTATAGTTCTCGACATGAGCATTGAAGGAAAAAACAAAGCAAAAGATCGACTTGCAGGAGTGGCCCATTTTTTCGCCGTAGATGATTCAAACTCGACTGCTTGCTGAAGGTCATCCAGCAACGATTTGACCGTCAGACTCTGCGCAGATTTCGAGAGAAGAGTCGCAATATCATCTCTGGCCAACGTTCAACAATCCTGCTGGCCCTACAATAGAGAATAACACTCACCGAGTAATTTCGGCAAACTTGCCCAAAAGGAACCACCCAACCTTCCATTGCGATGGAAAAACATGCCCCTGCTCCAGTTCATGATTACTTATCAGTCGCCGAAACCATGCGAATCTCCTTGAGATGTTATCCAGCTGGCCGGCTTCATCGTTCGTCCTGAATATCCGACGGTACTCTTTGAGCTCGAGCGCGACGTAGCGATCTATCAGGTGTGACCGAAAATCTATGCCTAAAACGTCCACAACAAGGCACGCCTGAGTTATGGATGCAGGCATTATCTGCTTTGCAGTGTCCTGAAGAAAGCTTATATCCCCTCATGAACCCCATATATATACATCATATCAAGGATATTAAACTCACAACGCATCAAAGTCGGCATCCAATTGGGTCCGGAGATCACCTTGTATTTCTTGTATGCGCTTCAAGATACGCGAAATCCGTTGTACGGATGTATATTCCTTGAATGTGACAGATATTTCTTTGACAGTCTAGGATCCCTATTTCAGTGTACGAGCAATCTACGAATGATATGTCATCCGCACCGCCAGAGACTCGGAAGCTTCCTTATACTTTTTCTCTTTGATTTGGTCTTCCAGCTGCGTCGTAGCATTGACTAAGAACAGCGGGTCAAAAAGGATGGGCGGACAAAAAAGGCTACGACGGACCCAACATCTGTAACCGGCGCAACACCGTCATACTTGTAATCAAGTTCTTCTTCGCAAGGTCAAGAACCTGAATGTCTTTGGTTATGTTGCGAACTACAGCCTCCGATTCTGTGGCCTTTTCTCGTATACGGGACATTTGACCAAAAAGATCCTTAATCGGGGGCATTGAGTGGACAACGACAAAGAAGATTTCGTGCTGGACTCACAGAGATCATCTCCTGGATGAGGGACATTCTCTCAGGATCTTGGTTCTTCTTCAGTTCATCCTCAAGTTTGTTTATCTCTTCCCGTAGTTTTTCTTGCCTCTCATTTAGCTTCTGGTTCACAGACTCGATATGTGCCATGGAAGCCTCTAGAATTCAATTTGCCCTTAAGCCCAAGACAAGTTATAGTAGAAAAAGTAATTCACCATTAGGAAATAAGTCATTGAGTGTTTTGACGGAATCGAACTCATGAGGTAGCATGCCAGAGGACCCAGCTGGAAGAACCTCAAACGCGCGTTGGATGGCCAGAATCACTTGGTGAGGAGGATCATCACATTGCATGTCAAAGCCAATATGACCCTAACCCCAACATCGTTCTTTGGTCTCCCACTTATCATCCTCCATGGCACACAACACACATTCTCCCAGCTCTGATACAAAATCCCAAGTGGCTCTAGCTTACGACGATCAGCCGATGTTCATCTGTTCCAAATGTTCAGCAGTCATTGTAGGGCATGCGGTACATTGATATCGACCTTTTTTCTCAGACCATTCCAGGCTCTGCAAGACGAAGTGGTAAGCAAGGCTTTCACAGGACGAGACGGTCGTGGCTTGTGTGTGTGCGTTTCTTCAGCAAAACGAGCTCTCATCGATACCCTTTTAGCCTGATGCACTCTGCTACGAATGTTAAATTCGGTCAACGCGAAGAAAGGACCCTACTGTAATACAAAATTCGCTTTTTTGCTCTCGAGATTCATTCATCCACTCGTTCTCAGGACTGGAGTACATACTGTAGCCGATGTCTTTTGCATGGGATGCAATGAAAGGCTGGGGTGGTACTACCACAAAGCAGCCGACTCTTCTCAGAATTACAAACAAGGTATGCCAACTTACTGTCTCCCCTCCCATACGGATAATCTCTCAAGGTAAATTTCTACTCGAACGCGAGCGACTTGTGAAAGAAAACAATTGGAACCTGGATGAATGATATCATTGTTAGAATAACATGTACTATATACAAGTTTTTTGCGACCTAATTTCTGCTGTATTTGTTAATTGATTTCGAATCAAACCAAGCAATAGTACATTCCTCATCGTGCACATGGTCGAGCACGGCAGTCATGGAGGACACGACATGCCCAGCATGCCAATGCACCAATGCACAATGGATATGCTCTGGTAACCCCCAATCATCCATGTTCAACCACCTATATCTGACGGAAAGTATAATCATAGGAACACCAACATCATCGACACTTGTATCGTCTTCCGGAGCTGGCACATCACCTCTAACACTGCATTCTTCTTTTCCTTCTTCCTCGTTGTTGCCCTCGGTATCTCCTACGAATATCTCCGCATCTTCTGCCACCGCTTCGACCAGAACCTCGTACTATCCCTAACTGAAAAGACCAAAGCTCCCATCCGGCTTCCAAGCACTAGATCATCACCAGAACGCGACGACGGTCACTCAGTGTCAGGTCGACGGCCAAGATTTAGTTTTCCAGGGTGAGCACCCGTCCGAGAGGTGACGTGTCAAGCTTGTTAACGGTGAATGTGTAGGATCCCAGTCCCTCTGGTCCCTAGGCTAACCAGAGCCGCGTTATACGGCGCGACTGTGTTTCTGTCCTTTTTCCTCATGCTAATCTTCATGACCTACAATGTATGTGCCTTCTCAGGTTTATGATCTACTTGTTCCAACGATCAGTACAGGCATATCTCATCCTTGCCGTCGTCCTCGGGGCAGCAATAGGCCATTTCTTATTCAATCCAGCAATTGACATCAGCACCAGCGCCAGCAAAAGCATGGCGTGTCACTGAACGTCTGAATGATAGATAGATGGTCCCTTCATTATGTTTTTAGAGCATCAGGATAAAAGTACAGCAATATAGGTCACCCTATGTTGATTTCATCTCCGTATCATCATCTTTCTTTATCAGTCCCTCTGTCTGCAACAGAGCGTCAATCTCTGCCGGCCGGTAAATCTTGGCCTTGGGTGATTTAGTAGCCTCATCCAACGTTAGGACCGCGAATTCAACTATACAAACCATCAGTAATTCCAAAATGCACATCAAGTCGGAGAACCTCACGCTTCTCACTGCTAAGCGAAGTACTGTCCATCGTCTTGCTCATGGTCCTCAGAACCAGTCCAATGGCATCCTTGATAGCGATATCATCTTTATACTCCTGCTTCAACAAACTCTGAGCGGTCCCATTATTGGCACCAATACACGTAGCCTTCCACCCCGAATAATTTCCAGACGGATCAGAATGATATAATTGGAATTCATAGTGGGGATCATAGCCAGCGTACAGAATAGACACACCGAACGGTCGAAGACCTGACACAATGGGTCGATAACATACCCAGCACAGAGCTCAAAATGACGGCGTACCTCCAAATTGTGTGTATCCCTGCTTCATATCGCATATATTTTGAGCGAGAAGCTCAACAGGTATATCTTCGTTATACGCCAACAAATGCCGCTGAGCCGCTGAGCGTGCATAATTCACCAGTGAATTTGCATCAGCTGTTAGACCTGCCACGCCACCAATGACATTCCTGATTAATATCACAATCTAAGAAACATTGAGGAAGACACAAAGAAAAAGGAGGACGCACGAGTTGAGCAAAAAGATCTTCTCGCCGCTCCCACCGTAGCCTCCTTCTTTAGCTCCCGAAAGGTCAAGCAGTTTACCTGTAACCTTCTTTTCTGCAGCAAGGACGACACCATCCTTTGCGAGGACAGCAAGGACAGTTCCGGCATGTGAGATTGCCTCCATGGCATACTCGACTAGTAAAGTCGATTAACATCGCAAATCCTATCTTAGAGATCCAGAGAGATGAATTACTTTGGTACAGACGCCCTGGGAGTAGCCTATCAGAATTTTTTTCATCAAACTCGATCAGGGATTCATACCTTCAGGCGAAAAGATAGTTGTGCGACCTGGAAAAGTCATATCATTTTAATGACTACAAGTAACCGATTAGAGATCTTACTATCGTATCTCCGGGCCTAATTAGAGAACCAGTGTCAGATCGACCAGAAAAACGGGCAGTTGAGTAGACTTACCATCGTCAGTTAGGTACAAAGTGGTTAATCAAGAATGACGCGTCAGCCCGCACAACGCGTCTTCGGCATCTGCCGGCCATCATCATTGAATATGTTTTAATATACATATATGATAATTTTATGATCTGAAGCTGTTCAGCTCCTCCGCTGCAATCTTCACTTGTTCCTCCGTATCTGCCTCCAGAGACACGACTACCACCCCTTCCTCCCCCTGTGGGCTCTCAAGAGTCTCCAGCTGGCTATCCAACAACGACGCCTTGAAAAAATGTCCTTGTCTCTTCTGCATCCTCTCTTCCAACAGCTCCCTCGATCCATTGATCCACACAAAATAAGTCACCAGCTGTCCTCGTCCTGATAAAGGGCTTACCCTCCTCCCTCGAAGAATATCCCGATAAGACTTCTTCAACGCTGAACATGTTATCACCACCCCATCCCCGTTCTCCTTCGCCTTCAATTCAGCCGTGGTCCTGATCAACTCTAACCACGGCTCCCGATCTTCATCTGTCAAAGGCACACCTCTTGACATCTTTTCCACGTTGGACTTGGGATGCAACTCATCTCCTTCCACATAAACCATTCCCAGCTCCTTAGCCAACGCGCTTCCCAGAGTTGACTTGCCCGTTCCGCTCACACCCTGTCATAGACAGTCGGAATGAACCAGGTTGTATACAGACGTCATGTAGACAGCAGGAAGTGAGTCAAGTTTGGATCAGCATGTGATTGCGCTCAAGAGGAAGGAAGGAAGGAATTCCCTTGGGGACAAAACTCACCATCACCACAACGAAAACTGACTCTGATGATGAACTGTTGTTCATGGAGACTGCATGCATACTGATGACTGGTTCTAGGAGCCTAGTCACTACACGGAGGACCGAGCGGGATTGTCTTCTGTCAAACAGCAAACAGCTAATTTAAAAGTACCGAAAATATGGCGTTTGTCGGATGTCAATCGAACAAACTCCATATTTGGTACTCTTAAATTAGCTAGGACCGGGCCGCTATAGCTTTCACGGATTTTTCTGAGGTGTTCCTGTATATCAAACACTGTCGGTCCGAATGTATTACATACAGTGACATGATACTAGATGCGGGTAGAATACAAATACACACATAAAGGGTGAAATTAAAGGTATAGAATCAAGTCCTGTCTAAGAACCCTGATGCGAGGCACCAAAATCTAATGAAGAGTAAGCAGGGGGCAGCTGTTCAAACGACGTCCGAGGGAGGACTGAGTCAGAGCGTCTTTCTTCATCGCCACCCAACAACTGAATCCATCTTGGAGTGTCTTCACCATCACCAAATGACTTGCGGTGAACCTGTACGCCAGACGCCGTTGGCGCATCCTGCCTGCCCATTGATCCTCCCATGGACAAATCACATGGCGTAGGAGGAAGCAAACGCCCCGTACCCGAGGAGGTCGGTGTAGGGATTGGCGGTAAGGGCGGAGGAGATCCTGATAGCCTTCCAAGTATCACAGTTTCACTACGTATATGACTCTGTACTCGGCGAATGACACGGCTGTCACCGCCCAGAGTTGTAGGTGTCTGCGGAAGCGGCCGCCTCACTGAGTAGGCATGCAAGGCGGGCTCTGACGGACGTCTCTTAATAGACGAGGGTCCGACGGATGACTCTGTAGTGGGATTTGGCTCGGAAACGAACGTCAATCGTTTGTCATTTCGTGATGGTAATGCATTCCTTTCAGTCGGCCATGACTCGCGATTGAGTGATTGATCAACGACATGAGAAGCACTACCTGGCGGCCCGCTGCACGTGATATCATCATCATCGTCCGAGGAAAAGGAGAGCATAGATTTCAGTTCAGGCCGAATTTGTGGTAGCCGTGAATCTCTATACACACAGTTCGACATCTGTGAAGGAGTGGTGTTCTTACTAAATCGCTGTCGAGTAGGTGAGGATGGCTGGGACGAGAGTGGTTCCCTGTGTGCGGTTTGGAGGCTGGCGCTCGATTGCATATCGCCGATAGATATCGCGCTTGACGATGCGCTTTGAGCAACTATCCATTCTTGTGGGTCACAGACAAGAAGAATGGCAGTTATCAGGAGGTGGTCGAGGAGAAATATTGAAACGCCCTGGTGCAGAAGCATGGGACCGACGTTACGCTCGTCATGTAATGTCTCATAGACACTCAGTCTTGCTGGAAGTTCACCATCAGGAGGGTTGAAAACTGCAATCGGTCCCCTGACAGGACTGGAATTGCACTACACAATAGTCAATCCGAGTACCACGGTGGGGTTAGTTAACACATACCCAATAGGCCGCACCTTGTTTCTGCCACTTCATCGAGTGCGGATAATAAGGCAAGTTAAATTTTCTGGACTCACTTGGAGGACAAATGAGCAAGGTCATAATCTGAAGATGAGCACGACTCACCTTTTGAAAGTGCTCGGCCTAAGAAATGAGTCTCCACCGTTCCAATGATGGCCCTTGAGTTGGACGAGGACACCATCCAATGCACTTTTACCCTTACTTTTGGCTGGTATGATCCTTGGCCACCTGATGCTAGCTGCCTTGACAGGTTTCTGCCCTGGATCGGCTCGATTGATGGTAGTGGTCACACCAGCAGTTGTGATAGTATAGAGGGGAGATAGAGAAGCATCGTCTTTGAGAGTAGAATCAATTAGTGAATGAGAAGAAAAATTGAGCGTCAGAAGAGGAGCCTTGGATATGGTGTCGGGTGAGCTTGTGGACTCTGGACGGCGCAGATAAGGAAGTCTGACAGAGGCGAGGAGGGACATGTATCTCGACTCAGGCAAGGAGTGGAGATTCTACCATGAACCCGAGCATTGAGGGAAGAAAGGAAAGGATATTTATTGAATCTTAAGATGTAACATCCAGCCATCACATGTTCTGTCTCCTGTCCATACTGGCACACGCCGTCCCAAAACGGTAATTATGTTCGAAGACGACTTTCCAAGCACCTGAATCACAACAAGCCTGTATGACTGCAGCCTCATGACCAGCAGCAATAAATGTAGCCATCCCGTCAACGAAGCGGATCTGCTAACCAGAGAGGTTGGGTCAAAACGTGTGAAATGCAGAGAATAACGTGATATCCAGACAGATCCAAATAAACACGCCTTGACCCGTTGCCGCCATGTCGAACATCACCGATCCTACCTCCAACCCGTAAGTCTCATTCACTGTACTTCTGCCTGCCATTGACACGTCTATTCCTAGTAACAACACGTCTGCCGTCGACAACACTGCTGTTGCTTCACCGAGCAAGGGCAAGGGCAAGGCCCCTGTCATGAATGACCTCATCGACGGAGAGGAGGAAGACGACGAAGACGAGGACGATGAGGTTGACGAAGACGATGAGGACGACGACGAAGAGGTGGGAAAATGTGAAACTCTTAATCGCAATACACTTATGTTTCTCTGGCTTCTTTTTCAGGAGTCATATGACGATATCGACCCTTCTGCTATTCTGAAGAGTGGCAGCAGAACCCGCGGCGTTGTCGTCGACTACAACTCTGCGGAAGCTTTGGAAAAGGCCGGCTTAAAGCCAGGAGAGGCCGACGACGACGACGATGACGATAACACCATGAATTAAATTTATTGCTGTTTAGGCCTTTTTTCTGCTGCCGGCCACCAAATGTGGTATTTGTCGCAATTTACCAACATACGTATCTTCGTTCGCTTTGGCCTAACGATTCGCGGCGGAGATTTCCGATACTTGGTCCATGTGAACAACAAGGATTCCTCACCGCTGGCGTTACTTTGAATGAGCTTATTAAGTACACTAAGGACAATCTAATGTCTACCGTTGGATGAGTCTGAAATGCTTTTGCCTGATCAACCAATGCTTAAACTGCCCCGGCTCTAACTCAAATGTGACCAAACGTCAAATTCTGCATAACTTGTTAGGGGCCATCAGGCCCCCTTAGCGTTTACCCACCTTCCTCCGAGTAGCCGTGATATACCGCGTGAGCTTGTCAATGTCATAGTATCGTCGACAGGTGTGCCCTCGTGTCATTCATTCAAAGAAGCTTTCGGCAAAATGTATTTATATTCTCTCATGTCAATGTTAATCGATGGGTCGATCTTCAACTGCCGCATCGACTAAATTTTCATTCATGTCATTGACCACGCAACCAGTCGTATCCAGAAAGATAAGCATGTGTTCACAGCTGGAGAGAGACACCACCACTCATCATGAACAAGGATACACGATACTACGGCTTGAGTGATCGCGTTTTTCGTGTCTTTTTTTCGACAACCGGTTAATTGACAGTTTCCATTTCGGGATGACTTCCCATAGGTAATCTGAGAGACCCAGATTCTTTCCCAGGTGCTCGGAATGCAAATTTCAGCTTTGTTTAGATCTCCCATCTCGTATAGACGGATCAAAAGTTATGCACTACTGTGCTTGAATTTCATCTCGATGACGCCTGGAATGGAATGGAGATGATTAAAATTTACTTATTTTTGCTGACACTTTTCCTGTAGTTTCTGTCTCTTCTGTTTGCTGGGGTTATCAATACAAGTTTGACTCAGACACCAGGCTTTTCACAATACATGAACAAGGCCTCTAAATTAGATTTAGTCAGGTGCTCTATGGATCTAGTATAGCACGCAGATATTATCAGAACCACATTAAATTCCCTGTTCATCCGTAGTCTTCATGTACCAGGGTTCTGATGTAGTGAATTGGTTGACAGGCACTCCAAGCTCGAAAAGGCGGGAGAGGGCATCGGAAAAACTATGACATACACGTCAGCCTCCATGAGATACAACAAAGAAAAATACATACTGCTCGAACCAGATATCTTGATTTTCAGCATAAGCCTTTGCCCATTTTTTGAAACTCTTATCTTGGGTCAGTAGATAGTCAGTCCTGATATGGAGTCGGTTAAAAAATACAGGAATGGATTCGTATGAATACTCACGGTAGCATCATAAGAGAACGAGTTTTCTTATCCTCGAGTTGCTTGGGGCCATCCCACTTTCTCCATACCCATGTTTCATCGAAAAGAAGCTTGAAATAATCATTTGTCACGGTAATTCGCGAGAAGGTCCAAGGTCCTTCGAATCCAGAACTGGAGGCCAAATTAGAAACAGCTAAATCAACACTAAGACCACGCTTACCGATCTTTATGGCAACGACCCAAGTTATGCGCACCGGAGAGAGCAACGATATCTCGATCATCGAGCCTGAGCTGTTGTCAGCTCTCATCAACTTGTGGTCACTGTGGGGATACATACCCCATACGGTAGAAGATAGTCCTCAAGTGGTCCGCGCCTTTTGAAGCATCGGGGAGACGGCCGTCGGGGGTTGTCTGAGCCGCAAAACCATCAATCCGGCCTGGGCGCCAAGGAATCGGCGGACCATCCATTTCCTGTAGCGAAGATCCGTAGTTGATAGCCGACACATTATCATAGGACACCAGGACAAACCTGAACCGCGCAAACTCCACCAAGAGTCCATAAATCACCATAGGTGATCCAAGGAAATTCCTTCTTGATCAACTCCATG
>Ga0153942_1000714_pt1 | contig 13244 bp, 5 predicted proteins | sample TSNJ026MetaG_FD_104731 | JGI IMG/M metagenome (GOLD analysis project Ga0153942, IMG submission 104731) | Attine ant fungus gardens microbial communities from New Jersey, USA - TSNJ026 MetaG | ecosystem: Host-associated > Fungi > Mycelium > Unclassified | place: USA: New Jersey, Brendan T. Byrne... | reverse complement strand
CCAGGTGGTCAATTTTAAACGTAAAAAATAAGAATAATAAAAAAATCTGATCACCCACAGAATTATAAAGAGGTGGTCAGATTTAAACGTAAAAAGTGGTCGATTTTACTTGACAATCAACACCTCCCACAAATAAAATAAGCCGACTGGTTTTCATTTTGAAAACCAACCGGCTATGTAAATGTATTTCTAAATTTATGGATAAAGTGCAGTTGGCGGCACAGCCACAGTTTATTCATCAGTACTATATGGCTTTTTAGTCAATACGCTCACCACTACAACGTATTCCGCCAATTTTAATTTGATGCTTTTGAAAAGCAAGGTCAGAGGCGTTGCAAACGCTTCTATATTCTGCATTTGTAATCAGGTCTTTACGAAGAAATGTATATTTTATTGCAGCCTCTTGACCCGAATATTCATCGTAGAAATTGCATTCATATTTTGCAAAGTCATCTTTAAGCGTAATTTCTAGGTTATTTAATATCTCGTTAGCAGCTAAAGCAATTTCATCCTCAAAATCATCTCTATAATATACCCAAACATTCATTGAACTGTCAGTCTCATCAAAGGTTTTATAATTTAACGTCATTGCTTTTGCATCAGTCTGTTTCTGGAATTCTAAAGAATATAATTTAGCCAACCGATATTCAATTTTTCGAATTTTGTCACCAACACTAAAATCATCAATAGCTAATTGTCGGTTTATTCGATTTAGCACCTCTAATGTTTCTGTTGCTAATTCCTTATAAGCTGGCTGTTTAGGTTTACTTGTAGGTTTATTTAGAGATACAATTTCATCAAATCTTTGAGCATAATCTGGCCAAAACTTATCAAAAGCATTTATTAGTTTCTTATCGGATAGAGGTGTGTCAAGTAAATTATTTAGTGTTTTTACTAAAGACAATATACTTTCTTTATCGGATTTTGTATGGTTGAATTGAGACAAAGGACTTTTTAATAAAACTGAAGGGTCAATATTAATCAGGAAAGTACAAACTCGACTTTGTTCAATACCTTTTGCCAATGCCCCTGACTCAAACAATATCCAAGGAGCATCATAATTTTCGGATGTAAGGCAAATAATTCCACAACCTGTATTTCGTAATTCATCATTAATCAATTTATTCCACAATGAACCACGATCCATTTCTGTTGAAATAAATACTTCTAATGATTGAATAACAGATTCTAAAAAATCTTTTAGAGCGAGCCCGACGTCTTGACTAGTATTACCTGACCAACTAATAAATATTTTCATAAAATCCCTCCTAATTAAACATAATTGGAAGCAACAATTCTATCAATGTGCTATGATTTTATTTACAACTCATTGTCTTAAATATTCTTCTTGCATATTAAGAACCTTACATTTTCTACCACTTTGTTCATACTTTTTCTTCATCAAGAATTGCTTATCGTCTTCGTGAGTAGATAAAAGTATCTGGGTATCACCAAAATGTTCTGAGAGTAAATCAATTAACGAAATAGCGCTTATCTCGTCTATTGTCTGCAATGGGTCGTCAATTAGCAATGTATTTAATGAGCTACTCGTTGTAAAAATCTCTTTTATAGACAATAACAGAGATATTACCACGCCATTGAGTTGTCCAGTGCTCAAATTGTTGAATATATCAGACTTCATATTTCCTGTTTTAAAAACTATCGCATTATTCTCTACTTGAATAAGAACACCTAAGCCAAGTGGGTAGTTTTGAATTATTTTCCCACTAAAAACAAACATCGGAACTGCAATGTTTTCAGCAATGCTTGATTGATATTGTTTTTTTGCTAAATCGTACTTTTTTACGATCGTAGAAATATTTTCAAAAACACCATCAAATCGAGATTTTTTATTTTTTATTTTTGTATCTAGTGCAGTATAATTGTTCTCTGCCGTTATCAATTTGATATTAAGTGAATTGGAGAACAAGGCGGAAATATAGAACTTTTTTTTCATCAATACTTGTTCATCATACGGTTCAATATGTGGATAATATTCAATTGATATTCTTAATAATTTTGCATATAATTCCTCTGTAACTACTTCCGTTTCTTCTATTGTGTTTAAAGATAATTTATTTATAATCTCTATATATTTTTCTTCAAACAAGTTAAAATCTATACGATCTGCTACGTTTGAAAAAACAATATTTTCTTTTTTAAATCTTTCACTTAGTGCAACTGTAGATAGTTGTAAAAATGGATACAATAAATTACTCTTTTCAATAACTCTTTGATGTGAGTTTAAAAATGCATCTACTTTTTGAATAACAAGCACCTCGAAAAGATCAGTCAATTTTTTTATTACATCAGTTAATTGCGTGGCGATTATTCCCAAATTTGATTTAAATACCGATTCTGTATCGGAAAATAATTCTGCTAGTTTCTCGGAATCTCTACCACATAAAGGGCACACCCTATCCGGTAGAATAGAATCTACGACAGAGTTATTATAAGCAACTAAAAAATCAGTTCTTTGTTTTAAAATTTTCTTTAATGACGCTTGAGTATCCGTCATACTTTTTTCTATTGAATTCTTTTGCAACAGCAATTCATTGATTTGTCTAACGTTTTCCCCCGTCAATTTAAGTGTACTAATGATATTTTCATTAAGATAAAAATTTTTATCTTGGCTCGAATCTTTCAATTTTAGAAATTCATTTGAAATATCAATTATTTGTTTTTGACTTATGCACTCATTAATTTCTTCCTTGAAAAATAGTGCAGTATAAATTTTTTTATCAAATGCAATTATTTCCTTGATTTCAATGTTACGCTTCTTAATCAAAAAAGCTTGCCTATACTTACAAAACTCTATTAAGTCATTAACTGGAGAAATAATTACATCATAAATTTCTTCTTGATCAAAGAATTCTTTGTCAAAGCTATATTTTTTGTTTTCAAAAAGTCTTATATAAGGAATATCTTCTTGTGAAAGTTGAAGGGTTTTAAGTGCATTTTCAATTTTAGCTCGCTCACTATCAAGCTCAGATAACTTAGCATTGTCTTTTTTTTCTTCTTGCTCAAATATGATTTTAAGTGATTCTTGTATCCTTTTAAATTCATTAAACCTATTCTCAATATATGAACTATCAATTATTCCAGTAATTGATTCTTTTCGTTTTTTATATTTTTGTTGTAAAAAATTAAGAGAATCAATTTGTGAAATATATATTCCCAATTCAAATAGGTTTTTGCTAATGCCTAATATTGAAAATAACTTCTCATCGTCAATAGGTTCACTGTTCATCATCAGCGTGGAATCAAAGTTGTTATTACTAACAAATCTTCGTTCAACTAAAATAATTGCATTTTCCGATATGAATTCTGCAGTGACGAAAATGTCACTATTGCTGTCATTGGCTAAAACAGATATATTCTCTTTACCTTTATTCGGCAAATCAGAATTGAAGTGACGAATTTTTCCAGTTATTAATAGTTCCAAAGCATCGAAAACGGTTGACTTACCATAACCATTGGGACCGCCCATGATTAATGATTCAGCATTAGATAAATCAACCTTTATCTCTCTATCTTTAGCTACATACTTAAAATTGCTGAAACTAATTGATTTGATTTTCATCGTCACTACCTCCTATGATTTCAGAAAATAGAGTTTCTGCAATTTCATCTGCGGAGTGCTTTTCAAGTTCATCTGTAAGTCTGTTAAAGATTTTGTGAACTTCCTCTTTATTTTTCCTTATTCCATCTAACTGAGCATTTAGTAAATCATCAAAGTTTTCCAATTCCATTTTTTTAAATTCCAGATTTAAAAAAGGGATTTTTATAATTAATCGGAGTAAAAATTGCATATATAAATATACTGATTCCGGCGAGCAATCTTCAGTTTTTAAAATATTCGATAGACTTTTTTCTGATTTTTTATTAAACCATTCTATAAAGCTTGCATATTCTTCCTCAGTGTAATAGAACACATACTTTTTATAAAAAAACTCATTTTCTTCTAACCTTATTATTTTCTTGGAAACTTCTTCATCAAAAGAGTTTATTTTATAAAGCAGAATTAGATAGGAATTATTTGGACGTATATCCTTAATTTCCTTTATAATCTGATTGTTTTTTATATGCTTTTCGATAACATCATAATCATCTTTGTATTCTGATAAAAAATAATACTTATGATTTGTACAATAAAGCTTTAAAGTCGGTTCGCCTAATAGGATTTCGGAATCATTGTTATTCATGCCATTAATGACGGTACCATTATTCAAACTTGAAATGATAGACACAAATTCATCTAATATCATTTATTTCTCCAATCTGTCTAATAAACTCTCGACTATCAACAATTTTAATATAATTATCATTATCCGTAATATAATCATTCTCTCCCTTGTCAAAATAAAGTATTGAGTCTTCCTCTGTATTGTATTTCTCACCTTTAGTATCCGCAGTTATTGCACACCCTGAAATAGAAGAAGACCATAAAAAACTATTCTGCTTTATTATTTCTAATGTATCACTAATAGACCTTGATATATCATTAAGCCCAAAATCAAAATTAAGTAGCGTTGGAATGACTTTATTTTTTACAGTATTAAAAATATCGGTTTCACAGTAAATAGTTTCAGCATCAGTATGCAATGTACTTTCCCGGATTTTATGAAAAATAGGTATTAGTAATTTCTTGAAATCTTCTCCCCTTAATCTTTCAACATAACTGAGTTGCTTGTCCCAACCTGTAATAATATGTGGATTAAGATATTTGCAATATTCCCATATATTTATTTCTAAAATATAATCATAGCTCGTTGTTAATGTACATGAACCGTAAATGTCCCTTCTACATGTACCCATTTGTTTATTTTCACATTCATTATTACAAAAGCCATCAATAATATTTTTAAAATTTTCTATAATATGATTGTATATATTTTCTTTTTCTATGGCTTCTTGCTCAACCACATAATGTGTATGTGCATGAGACATAAAATTTGCCATATCCTTGAATAACAGATTATAGTTTCTTTTTTTCTTTTCTTGATTATGCATTTCGGCTACTTTATTGTCAAGAAAACTGCATAATCCAAGATAAATATCATCTGTTTTTGGATTTGTTAAGCCCATGTATTTTAGAGTTTTTTCAAGCTCGATCTTTATTATTTTAGCTACTTCTGTAACATGAATTGGTTTGGTATCATAAAAGAACAATTTGATTTGATTTTTGTATGTGTTGCCAGTATCATTCCAGTCAGAAATAGATAAAGGGGCGCATATGTAACATTCTGCATTAAGCGAGTTTAAACTGTTGCGATGTTCTATCAACTTTTTCATTGCGTTAGAAAAAGAAGACGTTTTATCTGTCGATAGATAAGCTTTTACCTGGTATAACGACTTAACTTTTCCATGTAGGAACAAAACAAAATCCTCTGTTTTTTCAATTTCTATATAGCAATCATCTAACAATTCTTGCCTATAACCTTTAGTAATTAATTTGTTAATTTCAATTAAAGAACATAGCAATGTAATTTTACCTTGATAATTAAAGCCACTCCAAGATGGAATAGCATCGTTGTCACGTCTAGGTTTGGACATAAAGTATCACCTCACTCAAAAGAATTTTATGCATCAATACACAATAAAAATTTTATAATTATTCTCGCTGTGAGTGAGTAGCAAATGGACTTTAAAATTTTTATGTTGTATTTTTAATCTACTGCAATTAGGGTGTTTTTGCTTTGTTAATTTCATATCCTCATCTATACAATTTGGAGCTATCAGAGTTTTAACCTTCCATTGCTAATTATAGTGCAATTAGCGGAGACACTGAGAATGACATAATAGCCACAACTATTTCCACAATCTGTTAATTATTATATACCAAATTACACCATTCTTCAACATATTTAAGACGGTATTGACAATCGTCAACACCGCCTTGCAATAATATGAAACAACTCTTTTAAATCACGCCTATCCATTTGAGATAGGCAAAGCAATCTGTATGCCCGTGGAAATGGATTTGCTGTAATTCCACATTTTCAATCTCCTGATACAAGTCATGGTATTGGAGGAACATTTTATGTTCCTCCGCAGTCAGGGATATTCCCTTATCCACATCCATTAACTTTGCAATATAAGGGTACTTTTCCTGATAGTCTAGGATTTTCTTCCGCATGGCGACGTATTCCTGGAGCAAGTCCATCACAATCTCATTGTCCATCTCATGGAAGATGTCCCTAATCAGATCCATATATGGAGCATAGAACGTATCGTTCATATCCATCAAAAGCGCCTCTTCAATTTTATTTGCCTTACATGATATGCTCATGTAAAAGCATTTACAAAGGTGCAAATCTACCGTTCCATGCCCTTATCTCTTTTCGGCTCGTCATCGCCGATATCTGGCTCGCCATCGATCAGCTCATGGTCTTTCTCATCCATGTTGAGCAGAATGTTCAGCTCATCCAGTCGCTTCGATTTTTCCTGCAAAGATTCCTCTTGCAAAAATGGTTGCTGTGCTTCAATCTTTGCGTTTTCAAATTGCGTTTTTGTGTTTTCAAGCTGTTCCTCACAGGTGATCAGCTTCACGGCCAAACCTTCCAGAGCATTATCCAGACGGGTGATGTTGCCGTGAATATCGCTGCCAAGCGAAACCGTATGGCTGAGTTCGTTTTTCAGAGTGATGCGGTATTCCTTGGCAAAGGTGTCAAAGGACAATTCCATCTGAAAGCCCCGGTATTTCCCCAACGAAATAGGGTCAGGGGAGGTCATTTTTTTGCAGGCTTCAATGATGGCCTTGCCTGCTTCGGATTTTTCGGCATGGATAATACCGTGAATGGTCATGGCCGGGAATTTCTCTTTATCAACGGGCGTGTTTGCAGTAACAACCGCAATATCCGCCTTATATCCAGTAATGCGTTCCTCCGCCTGTTTAATCTGCCGGGGGAAATGCTTGATCACCTGATCCTCCAGCGCATATTTTTGGCTGAGATGGTTGGCCTTGAGCATTTTCAGCCGTGCCACCTCCACATCTAAATCCATCTTCTCCTTAATATGGGGATTGCCTGTAGCCAATGCCTTAATCTCGGCATAGGAGAGGGAGGTTTCGTCAATGTCCTCGGCAGACCGAACAGGGGATTTACTGGTCATAATCTGCGATATGAAGCGCTGCTTATTCTCCACAAGCTGATAGAGATAGGCGTCGAACGTGTTTTCTGTCACATATCGGAATACCTCCACTTCCTCGTTTTTATTGCCCTGGCGTTCAATCCTGCCTTTGCGTTGCTCCAGATCTGACGGCCTCCACGGGCAATCAAGGTCATGGAGGGCGATCAATTTGTCCTGTACATTGGTGCCTGCGCCCATTTTCTGCGTGGAACCAAGCAGGCTGCTGATCTGTCCGCTGCGCACCTTGGCGAATATCTCTTTTTTCTGAATCTCCGTTTTTGCGTCATGGATAAAAACAACCTCGTTTTCTGGAATGCCGCGCGCTATGAGCTTTTTCTTCATATCATCGTAGACATTGAAAGTATCGTCATAGTGGGGTGTAGATAAGTCGCAAAAAATGAGTTGTGTCAGCCGTTTATCCCTGTGCTGTTCCCATAGCCCAAATACATTTTCGGCGCACACAGCCACCTTGCCCTCCGGGTCATCCGGGAGCATCTCATTGATCAGCCGCTGGTCGAGCGCCAGCTTTCGCCCGTCATTTGTCACCTTGAGCATATTGTCGAGATGCGGGTCGACATTGCCGTTGCGTATAGCCTCGGCGCGTTCGGACAGTTCCACAACCATGTCCATTTGAAACTCACTCGGTTTCAGGGCGACATTGTGGTAATTGACCTTGGGCACGGGCAGGGATAACATATCGGCGGTCTGGATGTCCGCAACCTCCCGGAACATGGACATAAGCTCCGGTAAATTGTAAAACTTAGCAAACCGTGTTTTTGCCCGGTAGCCCGTGCCCTCCGGCGCAAGCTCTATCGCCGTGACCGTTTCGCCGAAGGTGGACGCCCATGCGTCAAAGTGCTGCAAGCCGTTTTTCACAAGGGTGCCGTATTGCAGATACCGCTGTATGGTATATAATTCTACTATTGAATTGCTGATGGGGGTGCCCGTGGCAAAGACCACGCCCTTGCCGCCCGTAAGTTCATCCAGATAACGACACTTCATAAAAAGATCGGAGGACTTCTGCGCCTCGGTCTGCGCAATCCCTCCGACATTCCTCATTTTTGTGAACAGGAACAAATTTTTGTAATAATGGCTCTCATCAATGAACAGCCTGTCAACACCCAATTCCTCAAAGGTCACTACATCATCCTTGCGGCTCTGATCGTTTAATTTATCCAGCTTCACCTGCAAGGATTTTTTCGTCCGTTCAAGCTGCTTGATGGTGAATTTTTCGCCCCGGTTTTCCTTCAATTCCGCGATACCGTCAACGATTTCGTTCATCTGCTGTTCCAAAATGCCGCGCTGCCGCTCTATGCTCATGGGTATTTTCTCAAACTGGCTGTGCCCGATAATCACCGCATCGTAATCGCCGGTGGCAATGCGGGCGCAGAATTTCTTGCGGTTTTTGGTTTCAAAATCCTTCTTGGTAGCGACAAGGATATTCGCGGAGGGGTAGAGCTGGAGGTATTCTGCCGCCCACTGCTCCGTGAGGTGGTTGGGCACCACAAACAGGGATTTATTGCAAAGCCCCAGCCGCTTGCTCTCCTGGGCAGCCGCCACCATTTCAAAAGTTTTTCCCGCGCCGACAACGTGGGCAAGCAGGGTGTTCCCGCCGTACAGGACATGGGCGATCGCATTGATCTGATGGGGGCGCAGCTCAATTTCGGGATTGATGCCCACAAACTTGATGTGGCTCCCGTCATATTCACGGGCGCGGATACAGTTGAATTTGTCATTATACATACGAACAAGGCGCTCACGCCTGCCAGGATCCTTCCATATCCACTCGGCAAACTGCGTCTTGATAGCTTCCTGCTTGGATTGGGCGATGGCGGTTTCCTTTTTGTTGAGGACACGTTTTTCATTGCCCTCTGCGTCCTCAATCTTATCGAAAATACGCACGTCCCGTAAATTTAAGGTTTCCTCAATGATTTTATAGGCGTTGATCCGGTTCGTGCCATAGGTGCTGTTTGCCTTGATGTTGCCGCGGTCATAGCTTTTGCCCTCCACGTTCCATTGAGCGGTTAAGTTGGAATAGTGGATTTTGATGTTGTACTGATTATACTTGGGCGTGGATAACAGTTCATACATAAACTGCTGCACAATTTCAGGGGGCAGCCATGTGGCGCCCAGCCGGACGCTGATCTCGGCGGCGCTTAAATCCTTCGGCTGCACTTTTTCAAGCGCCTCCACATTGACCGCAAGCGAATCATCACCGAGCGCCGCATTCGCCGCCCGTGCCGAAGCTAATTTTTCCCGTACATTCCCCGACAGGTATTCATCGGCGGTTACATAGGTTTGGCTCTGGTCGCCGTCACCGCCAATGTTGAGGAAAATCACGCCTTGCAGCTCGGATTTCAGCGTTTCCTCATCCCTGCCTGTAAGCTGTGCCATAAACGGCAAGTCTACAAATGCCTTTTCGGAGATGGACACGGCCAATGCTTCACTGGCCGTGTCCACGCTCGTCACCGTTATATGCGGCTTGATGGTGCGTTTGGTGAACATATCCGCTTTGCGGGCAAGATTGCCGTTCTCGTCCAGCACTTCAAGGGAGCAGAGCAGCGGGTAGGCGCTGTCGCCGGAAAAGACCATGCTGTTGGCGCGGCTGCTAATCAGGCCGTACTTCCTGCTGAAGCTGTCATAGAGCCTGTTCAGCTTAGCCTGCTCCGCCTGAATGTCCGTGTCGGGATAGTTCTCGGACTGGTATTCAATGAGAGTACGGGCGCAGTCACGGATTTGAATCATGCCCTTGATACGGCTGGTGCCCGTTACCGATACCTCCACAGGGGCCATGCGGCTGTTCTCACGGAAATATATCTGTCCGTCCACCACAGTGTAGCTGAAATTCCGCACATTCGGGTCGGCGGGGATGGATTTATCCTCGCCATCCTCCGAAAGCTCGTCAAGCTCGTAGTCGGTGATTTCCGCATGGATATTCTGAATTGCATCGTTAAGCAGTTCCGCAAGGTCGGTATCGGGGTACGGTATGCAGGATGTGCTGTTTGCGTTGCCGTACATTCTCACGCCGTTATCATTTGACATTGTCCCGAGCATCATGTCGGGATGCTCTACGAAATAGCTGTTGACGGGGATGCCATCCTCGGTTTGCCCCAAATGCACCCAGTCTGGCTCGATGTCGATGATGCGGTCACGTTTTTGCAGGAATATGATGTCGGAGGTGACTTCGGTTCCGGCGTTCGCCTTGAATGCCGTGTTTGGTAAGCGTATCGCGCCTAAAAGGTCGGCTCTTTGCGCGATATACTTCCGGACAGAAGGATTTTGCTTATCAAGCGTACCCTTTGAGGTGACAAAGGCGATGATACCGCCGGGGCGCACCTTGTCCAGTGTTTTGGCGAAAAAATAATCGTGAACAAAGAATTTATGCTTGTCGTATTTTTTATCGGAGATACCGTAGCTCCCGAAGGGGATATTGCCGATGGCAAGGTCGAAAAAGCTGTCCGGCAGCAAGGTGTCCTCATACCCTTGAATGGCAATACTGTTCTTCTGGTAGAGTTGTCTGGCGATCCTGCCCGTAATGGGATCAATCTCAATACCGAACACCTTGCTGTCCTTCATACTGTCGGGCAGAAGCCCCTGAAAGTTGCCGATGCCGCAGCCGGGGTCAAGGATATTCCCGGTGGTAAAGCCCATGTTTTCAATCGCCTTGTAGATGGCATTGATTACGGTGGGGGAGGTGTAGTGGGCATTGAGGGTGGTTGAACGCGCGGAAGCGTATTCCTCATCGGTCAGGAGGTTTTTTAACTGCACATATTCATTCGTCCAGCCTGCATTGCCCTTATCAAATGCCTGGGGCAGCCCTCCCCATCCGACATAACGGGAAAGAATTTCCTGTTCCTCCGGGGTGGCAAAACGATTATCGGAATCAAGCTGCTGTAAAAGCCGGATAGCCTCGATATTGTTCTGGAACTTGGCTTTCGCGCCGCCATGACCAAGGTGATCATCAGTAATGACAAAGTTGCGGCGCTCCGACATGGGTATTTCAGGATGTGGGTCAAAGGTCTGTGTGCGGCTTTTTGGTTTTGCAAAACCGGGAGTAAGCGGCTCATCTTCTTTTTTAGCTGGTTCAGGCATTTCGACAGGAACAGCGTCAAGGCGCTGGTTATCCAACAGAGGGGGTTCAGCCTCGATTTTTTCTTTATACCCACGAATAAAATCTATATGCTCGTTGCGGAAGATGGGAAAGCCCACGCCGTTTTGAAAGGTAACATCCCGCAGGCTGACCGTATCGACTTCCTCATTCATACTGTCAATAATAAACGTCCTGCCGTCAATTTCATAAGTTCTGCCGACAAGAGACTCAGGAGATTCCTCCGGCACTTCGGAAAGATATTCTTCCACGATAAAGTCGGCAATCTCTTTGTAATCGCCATCGCCGTCATACTCATCCAGTGCGTCTGCAATCACTTCATCCGACACAATATATCCGCGCCATTTCAGCGCATCCCGGATTTGTGCTTCAATCGGTTCTTCCGCAGTCATATCCGGCATCGCGGCTGCGGCAGGCGCTTTCAAATGGTCATTCAGCGGATTCTCCCGTACCCTGCGCTCAAATTCCTCCCGTGCAAGCTCCTTGGTAAACAAGGGGTACCGCATATCCCGCAGCACAACCTGTTCATCGTCCAGCGAATAGATTTCATGCTCATCCGCGCCTATATATACGGTATCGCCTAAATGAAATTCATATTGTGCGCTTTCATTCGTCGTGTTGGACGGGGGCGTTGCAACAGGAGAAGGTGTTGTGGCTACAGGCGGCTTCTGGATGACGGGAGCGTTTGGCTGTTCTTTTTTGGCTGGTGTGAACAGGGAGAAGGTGCCGTTTTGATATGCTTCCAAATCGTCAAACGCCTTGTTCATGCGCTCATAATTGCGGTCAAAATCGGCGGTGTTCTCCAGTACCGCCGCCATGATGTTTAATATATCCGCTACTTTTTCAGGATTATCAAGCTGTTCCCGGATGATTTTCGTGCCGTCGTGGTAATCAGAATTGGACGGATACGGGCGCGGAACTTCCTGCGACTGGTTATGGTAAAACGAATATATCTCCCCGGACAGTACGCCTTTTTCATATTCAGGGAGATAATCAAGTTCACGCTGGCTCATATATCTGCCGTCCGTGATCAGCTCATCTATACGCCCCGCAGCCTTGCTCCACGGCAGAACCACCTTATCATAGGGCATGTGGTTGTTTTCCCGGCTGAATGAAATCCCCTTGCCGTCGTGCATTTCGCTGAATCCTGTCCGGCTGCTGCCGCCCCATCCGTATTCATTTTTCAAAAAGTTGGCTTTTTCTTTGGCAGTGTAACCTTGCAGGAAGTAGGAATAAATATGGAACTTTCCATCTTGTACGCTACCGCCGCCTGTCAGTACCGCATCCACCTCGTCCTGGGTAATGAACATGACGCTTGCATTTGAAAAGGATTCGTCGGCGGTGAAGGTCAGGGATTCCAGCCGCAGGTCGTAAAGACGCTGCAACAGTTCTTCCGGCCTGTGGAAGTGGAAGCGGAGCAGGGAGCGGTCTTGCTCATAAGCGGTTATAAAGGTCTGCAAGCCATCAATGATTTTTTCTCGTTCGTCAGGCTGTGCAAGCAGCTCAGCTATATGCGCCGTACTGTCGGGGAAGCCACCTTTGAACAAGTCCTCATCCATGAAAAATGCGTCTTCGCGTTCATAGTCCCGGTCTTGATGGAGATACCAAAGCCCCGCCGCAAGGTCTTTTATTTCCAGATCATCCACCTTGTCAATCTCGCCCTGGGGCATATACCGCCCAAGGGTGAGCAGTTCCTTGATTCTGATGGCTGCCTGTTCCCATGTGACAAGAGTCGCGCTGTCAGTATTCAGCGCCGTGTCGCCCTGTGCGATGCGGATACCATCGCCGTTAAACCAGACCGACACCTGTTCACCGCCGAAGCGGAAGCCCTTGCCGCCCACGCCGTATTCCTTTTGCAGGAACGATATATTGTCGGCGGTCGGTTTATCTTTCTTGTAAAGAGCGCAAATGCGCAGGCGGCTGTTATCCTCATTGCTGCCGCTGCATAAGACTTCATCAATGATCTGCTGCGAAATAGAAAAAGCGGAGGATCCCGGTGCGGCTG
>Ga0153942_1000713_pt1 | contig 13248 bp, 14 predicted proteins | sample TSNJ026MetaG_FD_104731 | JGI IMG/M metagenome (GOLD analysis project Ga0153942, IMG submission 104731) | Attine ant fungus gardens microbial communities from New Jersey, USA - TSNJ026 MetaG | ecosystem: Host-associated > Fungi > Mycelium > Unclassified | place: USA: New Jersey, Brendan T. Byrne... | reverse complement strand
ATGAATTATATCTAGAACTTGAAGATATCTTTGATAATAAAGGTTTTCAAAATAGATTATCTACAACAAAATATAATTGGCTAAATATAGATTCAAATATTGCCCTAAAGATTATTTTAGAGTTTGTTAACTCTCTAGAAAAAGTTGGTGTGTAAGATATGGATGAAAAATTAAAAGAAGAAATTAACGACATAATTAGAATTAAAGAGGCTGAAATAAATAGATTACAAAAAGAAATAAGTGAACTAAAATCCAAAATGGTTCTTAAAGATTCAGAAATAACAAAATTTTTTTCATCCGAAGAAAAATTAAGTTGGTGTTTAGATAACAATATAGATTAAATGATAGAAGATGAACCGAAATGCATTAATATTGTTTCAACTAAAATACCTGTAATTTGTTATGATGCTAAATATAATCGTAATTATGAAGGAAAAAATATTATTAGATGTTATAGTTGGTATGATATTTATTTGAAGATAAAAAATTTTAAAATATAAAAAAGAAGGTGTGTTATATGGTTAAAGAAAAGACTTTTGCTGAACAAATATTACAATTTAACGAAATGCTTTCGTGTATATCCCTTGATTTACCTGCTGGATTTAAAGTTATTAATCCATTTATAGGGGACCAAAAAGAGCAAGTTAGAAAAGTAACTACAGCATTCTATCAAAAATACTATAATGATAATCATACTCGCCGTTTAATAATTGGAAGTTCACCTGCACGAAGTGGTTCAGCTGTAACAGGGATTCCTTTTGAAGATGCGAAGCATCTCCAAAGCGAAACAGGAATTTATATTGACAAATTTTATATAAATAAATCTTCATCGGGATTTATTTATGATGTTATTAGTAAATATGGCGGTTGTGACAAATTTTATACTGACTTTTATATGAGCTTTGTCTGTCCACTCGGTTTAGTCAGAACAAATTCAAATGGTAAGGAAGTAAATTGCAATTACTACGAAAATAAAAAATTACAAAAAAGTCTATATTCTTTTATTGTAAGTGCAATACGCAGTCAAATAGGTTTTGGAATTGATACTTCAGTATGTTATTGTATAGGAAGTGGAGAAAATTATAATTTCTTATTAGAAATCAATAAAGAATATAATTTTTTTGATACAATTATCCCATTAGAACATCCACGCTTTATTATGCAATATAATTCAAAGCATAAGGATATATTTTTCGAAAAATATATTAATGCTTTATGTAATCACAATAATTAATGTATCTATATATTTATATATTTATATATTTATTTAAATTATGTGCCTGTATAAGAGCAAATATAAAAATAAAAAATTGTTAAATGAAAATTATTGTATAATTTAAGTGGAAATTAAAAGACAATGTAAAGTCATCAAAACAAATTTATATATTAGCATCCCGAACTTGCTCACGGTACAATCTGTGATTAAAGAAAAATAATTGTTGATGAGAAAGCATTCTTAATTAATATAATTTGAGGCTTGCGAAATAGAATCAATTATTATTGATTTATAATATTAAAAAAGACTAAGATGATTAAAAAGTCGCAAATCTTAGTCTTTTTTGTGTGATGTGCAATATTCTAAGAAAAGTAACAAATCTATTGATATTTTATGCAACTTTTTTAGGCATTTTATGGTACTATGTTTATAGAGGTACAAAATGCAAGAATATCAGAAAGATAAATTAAAAGAATATATTGAAAATTCTGAGTTAATAAATATTAGTGAAAACTTTAGAATTCGTTTATCAAAAGATTTATTAGAAAATTATAATAAAGGTTTATATAATGATAGATTGGTTATAATGGGTGAACACATTAAATTAATCAATGATTTAGGAATAAAATATCCTGCAAATGCAAAACCTATATTTTATTTTTATATTGTTCCTACTGATAATTTCAGAGAATTATTAAATTTTCCGTCACATAGAAATTATGTAGCGGGAGGGAAGCCTGTTCCGTCGTATGATTTAGATGGATTTAATATGGCATATGGTGTAAGTGAAAACGTATTAACTAACAAAAAGAATTATAATATTATGTATGTAGTAAATAATATTCATGAATTTGCTCATCTTGTTCATAGTATGTTTTTTAATAAAGATAAATTTATAAGTGAAGGATTTGCTGAAGCATTACCACTATATACAATGGATTATGAAAGTCAATTTGATGAGCATAGAGAAATGTTGCAATCGTTACAAGAGAATCAAGTTTTATCAGCACAACAATTAATTGAACTTGCTGATAAAAGCAATTTTGATGCTGGAGCAGTAATACCAAATAAATCTTGTGGATTTGATATTTCTTACATATCATCCTATTTATTTGTTAGAGGGTGTTTGGAGAAAATTGTGGATAATTATAATTTGAATAGAATACAAGCAACACAAAAGTTTCTTGAGATTGTTAGGGAATCACAACGTACTCATCAACGGCTAATTTTTGATATAGCAAATGCAATCGGATTACCTCAAGATGAATTGCTAAATGGTAAATCGATGCAATTTAAGGTTATTAAAGGATTATCAAGGTTTAAAACAAAGTCTATATAAACGATAGATAAATATTAATTTGTAGGAGGTATTATAAAAATATGGAAGAAAAAATAAAAGTAATCACTATTTGTGGTAGTTTGAAATTTAAAGATGAAATGATGAAAGTAGCAATGCAAATGGAATTAGCGGGAAATATTATTTTAACTCCAATATTTCCAATAACTGATGATAAAGATGCTTATACTGAAGAAGAAGCAATTACACTTGGTAAAATGCACAAAGAGAAAATAAAGTTATCAGACGCTATTTTTGTTGTGAATGTAAATGGTTATATTGGGAAGAGTACAAAAAGTGAAATTGAATTTGCAAAAACACATAATAAAGAAATTTTATATTTGGAAAAAATATAATTTTTGGAACATGATGATTTGAAAAATAAAATTAATTATTGGGGCTAGGAAAACTAGAAAACGATATAATTAAATTGTCTAAAATACGTAAGACAATTTAAAGATTGCAGATGCTATTTATTTAAATAATGTATTTAATGATGGTGAATTAATCAAAGATTCAGTTGTTTCCAAAATGGAAATAACTGCTTCTGATAATAAAATTTATAAGACAGATATATATAATCTTGATGCAATAATAGCAGCTGGATATCGAATTAACTCAAATAAAGCAACTAAATTTAGAATATGGATTACTAAAGTATTAAAAGAATATATGATTAAATGTTTTGCTTTAAATGATGTAAGATTTATTAAGAAGTCTTCGTGCAAGAATAAAAAAATTCAAACAAGGAATAGAATATATTTTTGAAGGAGAACTTAATATCATATCTAGCTTCAGATAATAATAACTTCAAAAGATGGGAACATTGAGAAAGTATTCTTAACTCATATAATAGCTACAAAAAATAATATTGATAAACTTGATTAGTATTATTCCAATTTAGAAATATACGAGTTTAAAATAAATTAGACTAAGATGACTAACATGTCATAAGGCTTAGTCTTTTTTCTGTTATTTATGTTAAATAAATAGAAAAGCTCCCAATATCCGATTAGAAAATCAAAAGCAAACAAACGATTGACAGGTAATAATCACTATGCTATGATAACAATTAAGCAAAAAAGGAGTGAAAAAAAATGAACCGAGGAGTACCTATGTTTTTAGTGAAAAGAAATGAAAATCATACTATAATATTTTATACATGGTTTCTTGCGACTGGAGCAGGAGAATATAAAATATATAATGGTAAAAAATATCCATATGGCAAAGTCGGAATATATTCAAGTTATGAATATAATGATTCTTATTATATTAAAGAAAATAATATTTATGATATTTTGATAATGGAGCAGGGGTTTAATCCGACTGGGGTAGTTGCTTATATTGATCAAAACGGAATACAATGGATTTATTCTAATTTTAAATTAGTTCAAAAGATTAATTTAGTAACTGGAGAAGCATTAGAGGTAAATGAAATATATCTTTTATCTAATCCAGGGAATCTTAATCCTAAAATAAGACAACGTATAGAAGATTAATTTAAAACTTTACAAAAAAAATGTAAAATGAAAATATCCAAAAAATGGATATTTTTTCTTGAAATTCACATGGTTTTTTGTTATTATAACACTTGATTTGAAGGTATTATAATAATCTTTTTGGAGATATTCTAGATTTTACTTTATTGATTCATGTAGGTTATTGTGATATTATTTAAATAAGATATGGGGTAGAAGTAAATGAAGTATAAATTAATTTACATTTCTAATATCAAAAGTAGAGTTTTTATAAAAAAGAGCGACAGACCTTAGGGTTTGTCGCCCTTTTTTAGGGGAGGAAAATTATGAGAATAGCGTTTGATGTTGATGGAGTTTTAAATGAAATAATAGAATTCCAAATTAAATATGGTAGAAAGTTTTTTAAAAAGAAATATAATAAAGATATTGTAAATGAAAATGCTTATGATATTCACAATATGTTTAAGTGTACTAAAAAGCAAGAAAAAGAATTTTGGACAAAACATATTTTTAAATTATGTTTTGGAATTAAAGCTGTGCCAGATGCTAAGAAAGTTTTGAAGCAAATGAAAAGTGAAGGGCACTATATTTTTATAGTGACTAAAAGAGCTCATACTGATGAAGATTCAAAATTAGGAGGCTTCATGCGTACCGCTTTAAAAATTTGGTTTAAAAAGAACGGGCTACCTTATGATAAAATAATTTTTTGTCAAAAGGATGAATTGAAATCAGATATTGTTGATCGTAACCGAATCGATATCATGTTTGAAGATTCAAGTGAAAATGCAAAAGATATCATCAAGTTTGTTCCAGTAATTCTAATTAATACTGGCTACAATAAGCATGTCAAAGGAAAACAAATTTATAGAGTAGATGCGTTAGAAGAAGGATATCAAAAGATTCAAGAAATTGAAGAATCAAAAAAGGAAATGGCTAGTCCCTTATCTAATACTGGCTATAATTCAATTGATCGACCAAGTTTAAAGTTTTTTACAAAATATGATGTCGAACAAAAACGAAAAAAGTGTCCTTATTCGCTTTATGAGATGTTAGAAAGAAGAAACCGTGATTTTCCTAAATCAAAAGCCATAACCTATGGTGGAAAAACAATTAGTTATGGAGAATTCTTTAAACGGATTGAAAATGTAGCTCAAAGATTTTTAAAATTAGGTGTTAAAAAAGGAGAAATTGTTACTGTATGTATGCCAAATACACCAGAAGGAATTATTACTGTCTACGCCTTAAATAAAATAGGGGCAGTAAGTCATATGATTCATCCTAAATCAGCACCAGAAGAAATCAAAAGATATGCCAATGAATGTAAGTCAAGAATATTTCTGACTTTAGATTCTAATATAGAAGATATAATGAAAGTAATCGATGAGACTTGTTTAGAAACTATTATCTTTGTTTCGCCAGTGGAATTTTATCCAATGGGAATTCTAAAAACATTATACAAATTAACAAATAAAGTTAAAATACCTGAAGACAAAAGATTTGTTCTTTGGAAAAATACTGATGTAGCAAAAAAAGAATACATTAAATATACTAGAACTTATAATGCTGTTACAGATGATGCGGTTATTATGAGAACAAGTGGAAGTGAAGGTTATGATAAAGCTATTTACTTAGCAAGCCAAGCTTTAAATGAAAATGTAATTGGTTTCGTCCATGGTTTTAAAGATTTCCAAAGAGGAGAATTCTGTCCTTCAATCATGCCAATCTTCCATGGTTTTGGATTATGTAGTTCTGTCCATTTACCACTTTTATGTGGGCTGGTAATTGAACCGATTCCACGTCCAAACATGAAAAATATTTTAAGCTGTATTAAAAGAGATGCAAATTATATTATTGGTGTTCCAACTATTTTAAGTGGCTTAGTAAATGATAAAAAAACTGTTCAATATGTTGAGAAAAAAGGTCATAAAATTAAATTATTTGTCTGTGGTGGCGATGCTCCAGGAACAAAAATCACTAAGAGATTTAAAAAATTGTACAGTATTGAAGTAAGTCAAGGTTATGGTTCAACTGAAACAACCGCAGGAGTAACTTTTACACAAGAAGCTTATTCTATTAAGACAAGCGAAGTAATGATGAATAAATTAGCTGAAAATAGTGAATTGATTAATGAAAACTCCATTCTTTATACTTGTGGGATTCCATCTTATGACACTAATGTTAAAATTGTCTCAAATCGAAGTGGAAAAGAATTAAAAGCTTATCATGTTGGAGAAATTTATATAACTGGACCTTCAGTTATGCTTCGCATTAAAGATAAAGAAACTACAAAACAAGTGTTATATAAACATGAAGATGGAAATCTATGGTATAAAACCGGAGATTATGGTTTTGTAGATCCAGATGGTCGTTTATATTTTGTTGATCGAGTAAGTAACACATTCAAAAAGAATGGCTATAATATTTATCCTTCAAAAATTACAAAAATTGCTGAGACTTTTGATTGTATAGATAAATCGGCAGTTGTACCAATTCCTGATGAAATTGCTAATAAAAGAATAGGCTTATTAATTATTTTAAAAGCAGGATATGAATTTAACGAAGAATTAAAGAATGAATTAATGGAAGCTTTTAGCGAACATTTGCCAATTTATCATCTTCCGGATGTTATTAGTGAAACGAAAGAATTTAAATTAACTAAAAAAGGAAGTATTAATTATAAAGCGTTAAAAGACCAATATGAAGGGACGGGGTTTATTAATGAAGCAATTAACAATTGAAACAATTGATAATGTTGAAAGTTATAATAAAAACTATATTGAAAAAAGACAAAAAGATTTGCCTAAATTTTTAGAAAAATTTGATCCTATTATTTTAAATCAGGATCTGATTCCAAGCGATGGAACAATTGTCTTCGCTGGGAATCATGATCATGTTCGGGATCAATACTTAGTTATTGCCGCTTATGATAAAGCTGTTCATTGGATGGCGAAAGAAGAATATTTTGATACGCCAAGCTTTAAGAAGAATTGGCAAAAAGCTTCTGAGAAAATAAAGGGTGTAAAAAAAATCGGATTACCTTTTGTTGTTCTTGGAAATATTCTAATTCATTATATTTTTAGAAATCAAATTATTAAATCAGGGGCAATTCGAATTGATCGTTTTGGGGACAGTAAAACTGGTGTAGAAACAGCTATTGCTCTTGCTAAAAAAGGGGAAAATATAGGTATTTTTCCAGAAGGAACTCGTAAAACAAAAACTGATGAGGAAGCAATGTTATTAGATTTTAAAAAGGGGGCAGCAATTATTGCAAAAGAAGCGGATGCTTATCTTCAACCCTTTGCCAAGATTGGTTTGTTTGAAGATGATTCAATTCAACCAGTAATCAAATTTGGAAAACCATTTAAGATTGGCAAAATGAGTCTTGAAGAAGCAACGAAACAACTTCAAGAGGAAGTATTAAAATTAAAAAAAGAGTTAAAAAAAGAATTTTTAGGAAAAAAACAAAAGATAGCACTAGTAAAAAAATCACATTTTTGATATTATTGTAGAATAAGAAGGTGTTGTAGTTGAATAGTGTTAATTTTCAAATTTTCAGTTTGTTTTATATTTGTTTAATGGCCTTAGTTTTTTTCTCAAAGAAACGGCTAATATCGGTGGAAACAAATATTTATATTATTTTAGTATTATTAAATATTGCCGGTTTAGTATTAGATATTTTCAGTATTTTTACGATTCAGAATCTAGAATCTTTGCCAGTGATTAATTGGTTAGTAACAAAAGGATATTTAGTTTATTTGGTGACTTGGTTATGTTTTATGTCATTGTATATGATTAGTATTTCCATTACAAATAGATCAAAAGATGCTCATATTAAAGTTTTTTTTGGTAAAAAATTCAAGTACTATTTAATGTTATATATATTTTTTGTAGTTATGATTTTAATTTTACCGTTGAATTATTTTAACGATGGTATTAATACTTATTCTTATGGACTGAGTGCAGACTTTATTTATATTGTCAGTTTTTTAACAATTATCTTTTGGATAATGAAAATTATTAAACATCGAAAAACGAGGAATAAAAAATACATACCAATGCTATTATTTATTCTTTTAGCAATTATTGTTACTATAATTCAATATATATATCCAAATCTTTTATTAATGACTTCGATGGAAACCTTTATTACATTTTTAATGTTCTTTACGATTGAAAATCCGGATATTAATATGTTAAAAGAATTAGAACTTGCAAAGGATCAAGCAGAAAAAGCAAATAGAGCAAAAACAGATTTTTTGTCTAATATGTCTCATGAAATTAGAACACCTTTGAATGCAATTGTTGGATTTTCACAGACATTGGTTCAAACAGATACACTAGAGGCTGCAAAAAAAGATGCAGAAGATATTTTGACTGCAGCGGATAGTTTGCTTGAACTGGTCAATGGCATTTTAGATATTTCCAAGATTGAAGCTAATAAAATAGAAATTATTAATACCGAATATAATCTAGAAAAAGTATTTGATGAATTAGTTTCTCTTACCAAGGGAAGATTAAATGATAAACCGCTTGATTTTAGATATAATTTTGATGAAAGTGTACCCAAGTATTTATATGGAGATTTTAGAAGATTAAAACAAATTGTTTTAAATATTTTAACAAATGCAGTGAAATACACGGAAGAAGGTTATATTGAATTTAAAATTGATTCAATCATCAAAAAAGGAATATGTCGTTTAATTATTTCGGTTGAAGATTCAGGAATCGGAATTAAAAAAGAAGATGTCTCAAAATTGTTTAAGAAGTTTGAAAGAGCTGATGAAGAAAAGAATGTATCAATCGAAGGAACTGGAATTGGACTTGCTATTGCTCAAAAATTAGTTGAGATGATGCGTGGTAAAATTATTGTTCAAAGTATTTATGGTCAAGGAAGTCGTTTTACGATAGCCGTTGATCAAAGAATTGTAACAAACCCAACTCAAATTGAAAAGTTTCAATCAGAAAACTTTATGCAAGATGAACCTTTGAATATTGAAGGAAAGAAAGTATTGATTGTTGATGATAATAAGATTAATTTGAAAGTTGCTAGTCGATTACTAGATTCTTACAAATTAGATGTTACGATGGTTAGCAGTGGATTTGAATGTATTGAAAAAATCGAAGCTGGTGAACATTATGATTTAATTTTACTTGATGATATGATGCCGAAGATGAGTGGAGTCGAAACATTTCATAAACTAAAAGAAAAATCGTTTTTTGATATCCCAGTAGTGGCTTTAACTGCTAATGCAATTTCTGGAATGAAAGAATCATATCTAGAAAAAGGATTTGATGATTATTTGGCAAAGCCAATCGATCGCATTGAGTTAGATCAAGTTGTAAGAAAGTTTTTAAACAAATAGCTAACATTATTTTCAGATTTATGCTATAATGTTGATATATAGATAGAAAATAGGAGATGGTGATACTTGTGAAAAATACAGATATTTTAATTAATGGTGGCGTAGATGTCCAAAAGGGTTTAGAAATATTTGGAGATATGGCAACTTATGATGAAACATTGGAAACATTTGTAATTGATGCAACAGCAAAAATTAAAAACTTGGAAGAATTTTTGAAAGCAAAAGATTTAAATAATTATGCAATTTTAGCACATTCTTTAAAAAGTGATGCCAAGTATTTTGGTTTTAGTGAGTTAGCAAATCTTGCTTATAATCATGAAATGGCGAGTAAAAGTAATAACGACAGTTATGTTAATGAAAACTTTGTGAATTTAATGAAAGAATGTAATAGAATCATTGAATTATCCAAAACTTATTTAGGTTTGGAGGAAACAACAGAAACTGATGAAGAAAAAACAATTTTAGTTGTTGATGATTCCAATATTATTATTAATTTTGTAAAACGTGTATTTAGTGATAAATATAATGTATTGATTGCTTCAAATGGAAATGAAGCGATTGAAATAATTAATCGTGAAAAAAATAATCTTGCGGCAATGCTATTAGATTTAAATATGCCTGATGCGGATGGATTTGTAGTTTTAAACTATATGAAAGAAAATAATTTATTTGCTTTTATTAATGTATCAATTCTAACTGGTAATGAATTACTTGAAACAGATCGTCGGGCTTTTGAATATCCAATTGTGGATATGCTAAAAAAACCATTTGATGAAGCAAAACTATTAAATATTATTAGTCGAACTATTGAATATAATATAAACAATAATTAGAGCATTGTCTCTTTTTTTTGTATGAAAATGGGTGTTATATGAAAAATAAAATAATAATTGTATTTCATTTTTTATTAGTAATCATTTCCTGGACTTCATGGATCTGGCTTTCTTGGGATATTATTGCGGTGTTATCTCTTGCTCACATTATTATGTTAGAGTCATTTGATGGTTGTTTTCTTTCACACGCTCAATTTAAAGATAAAGATAATACTAATACAGCTTTCTATGAATGGTGGTTAAAAAAAATAGGAATCAAAAACTATAATAGAAATAGATTAAAAATATTTATGCGTTACTGGGTTCCTTTAATTTTGGTATTATTAGGAATTTTAATGCAAGAAGTATTTCATTTCATAGTTTTATTTTAATTTTTAATTGATAATTTATGAAACTTTGAGGGAAGGCTCGGAGTTTTTTTAAAATTAATATCGATAAAAGAACACAAATTTAGATTATTTTATTGATGTATCATAAAAAATTGTGTTATAATGATTTAGATAATGGTAGGAGAGAATATGAGAAAAGTAATAGCTAGTATTGATATAGGTTCTAATACCATTAAAATGGTGGTAGCAGAATTTATGAAAAGCAAGATGTTTGTTTTAGGTACTGCCGAAATTGAAAGCGTTGGAGTAGAAAAAGGTTTTGTTGTTGATAAAGAAAAATTTACAGAACAAATCAAAAACTTGTGTCAAAAATGTGAAGATATGATTGGCCTTGCAATTCGTAAAGTAATTGTCTCTGTTCCTACTAATTATGCTGGATTCTTAATTAGTGAAGGATTTAGTTCTATTACGAACCAAGAAGGTATTGTTAAAAGCATGGATATTATTAGGACTATGCAAGGAACAGTTTACAATAAAATAAGTAATAAAACAGAAATTGTTGCAATTATTCCGATGCATTTTAAAATCAATGGAGATCAATTAATTGCAAATCCAATTGGCATGCCAGCAAGTAAGTTATATTTAAAAGCAGTATTAGTAACTGTCCCCCAGAGTAATGTCTTACCAATTCTAAAATGTTTTGAAAGTATTGGCATGGAAGTGATTGATATTACAATTTCAGGAGTTGCCGATTATCATGCAGTTAGAACGAATGATTTGGATATGAAAATTGGAGCATTAATTAATATTGGTCATGAGACAACCACGGTTAGTATCTTTAACAAAGGGATATTGACAAATACTAGTGTACTGGCAATTGGTGGTAAAAATATTGAACAAGACTTTAGTTATTTGTATAAAGTAACTTCAAAAGAAGCAAAAAAGATTAAAGAGGAATTTGCATTAGCAAACAAAAGACTTGCGAGTGCAAGTAATAAATATAATATAAAAATAGATGAAGAAGCAATTAGTTTAAATCAATATGAAGTAAGTGAAGTAGCTCATTTAAGAATAGAAGAAATCTTAAAGATGGTAAAAAAAGAAATTAACCTCTTAACAAAGAAAGAAATTCATTATATAATAGTTACAGGCGGAACATCTGAGATTAGTGATTTCAATATTGAAATAGAAAATGCTTTTTCTCATAAAGCTATCTTACATCGAATGAAAGAAATTGGTGTTCGCGATAATAAGTATTCAGTTAGTGTAGGAATGCTAAAGTATTATAATGATAAAATGAAATTGAGAGACAAAGATTATTCTATTCTAACAATAGAGGAACAAGAAGAATTAAGTGGAATCGGAAAGAAACTTAATATTTCTGAAAATTCTGTTTTAGGAAAGTTATTTGGATATTTTTTTGATAATTAAGGAGAGTGTATTATGAACGGTTTGAAAATCGATCCGATTGCAAAGATTAAGGTATTTGGTGTTGGTGGCGGCGGTAACAATGCTGTTAATAGAATGATAGAAGAAGGAGTTCAAGGAGTAGAATTTTATGTTGTAAATACTGATTTACAAGTATTAAATGCGTCTAAAGCAGAACATAAGATTCAAATCGGAACTAATATTACTGGTGGTCGTGGAGCAGGTTCTAACCCAGAAGTTGGACGCGAAGCAGCATTAGAAAGCAAAATAGAGATTGAAGAAGCAATTAAGGGTGCTGATATGGTATTTATTGCTTGTGGTTTAGGTGGCGGAACCGGTACTGGAGCAGCGCCAATTATTGCCGAAATTTCTCAAGAATCAGGAGCTTTAACAGTTGGAATTGTGACAAAGCCTTTCCGCTTTGAAGGAAAGAAAAGAATGGAACATGCTTTAGTTGGTTTAGAAGAATTAAAGAAACATGTTGATACATTAATTACAATTCCAAATGATCGTTTAAGAGATATAGTAGATAAAACGACATCATTTCAAGATGCATTTAAAGAAGCTGATAATGTATTACACCGTGGAGTTCAATCTATTTCTGACTTGATTGCAGTTACAGGAATTATTAACCTTGACTTTGCAGATGTTAAAACGGTTATGGAGAAGAGCGGAAGTGCATTAATTGGAATTGGTATGGGAATTGGTGAGAACAGAGCAATCGAAGCGGCTCGTCAAGCTGTATCTAGTGCATTACTGGAAGCAACGATTGATGGCGCTACGGATGCAATCATTAACATAACTGGTGGCGATAACTTAACATTATTTGAAATTGAAGATGCGATTGAAACTGTTCGTGAAGCAGCTAATAGTGATATTAATATAATCTTTGGAGCAATCCCTAATTCAAATTTAACTGATGAAGTAATTGTAACAGTAATCGCAACTGGTTTTGAAGGAGAAACGAGTTCTGGATCAAGTGGTGATATTACGCCAAGAAGAAGAATTGTTGATGATATCGAAAATGAAATTGATATCCCTCCATTTTTAAGAAGTAGAGATTATTAAGATAGACAAAATTCTATCTTTTTTTATGTAGATATATATTGCTAAAGAAATAAGAAACTGTTATTATTAAACTAGGTGAGAAAAATGAAAAATAAAAAACAGCAATATATTGGCGTTGCTATCATTTTAATAGTAATTTTAAATATTTTTCTAATATATAATAAAAGAGAAAATTTAAAAAATATTAATAGTGATAT
>Ga0153942_1000711_pt1 | contig 13264 bp, 12 predicted proteins | sample TSNJ026MetaG_FD_104731 | JGI IMG/M metagenome (GOLD analysis project Ga0153942, IMG submission 104731) | Attine ant fungus gardens microbial communities from New Jersey, USA - TSNJ026 MetaG | ecosystem: Host-associated > Fungi > Mycelium > Unclassified | place: USA: New Jersey, Brendan T. Byrne... | reverse complement strand
TGAAAAAGGTAAATCCCGCCCTTGTGTATGGCTGTGTATCCGGCTTTGGCCAGTATGGACCGTATTCCAAGCAGGCCGGTTACGATATCATCGGTCAAGCGGCGGGCGGCCTGATGAGTACCACCGGCTGGCCTGGCGGGGAGGCCACACGCTCCGGTACCGCCATGTCGGATGTGCTGGGGGGACTCAACATGTGTATTGGCGTACTGGCCTGCTTAATCAAGGCCAAAGCCACCGGACAGGGGCAAATGGTGGATGTCGCACTTGTGGACTCTGTCGTTTCGTCGCTTGAAATCATTACCCAGATTTACCTCGCCTCCGGCCGTATCCCCGAGCGCATCGGCAATCGGTATGAATCGGTATACCCTTACGATTCCTTTAAGGCAAAGGATGGCAGCCTCGTCATCGCCTGTGGCAACAACAAACTCTTTACCTTATTTGCCGGGCTGATGGGCAAGCCGGAACTCACCGAAAATCCTCTCTTTAAGGACAACATCGACCGGGTCACCAACCATGCACAGCTCAAGCCCATCATTGAGCAGTGGCTGGCCGACAAGACCATCGACGAAGCGGTGGCGCTGATTTTGCAGATCGGCATCCCCGCAAGCCCTATCAACACCATCGACCGGGTGGTTTCGGATCCCCATATCGCCGTAGCCCGGGAAATGTTTGTGGAGGTGGATCACCCCGTTGCCGGCAAACTGAAACTCACCGGCAATCAAATCAAGCTCAGTGAAGACAAAATCGGCATCCGCATGCCCGCCCCCACATTGGGGCAGCACACGGCCGATATCTTCTCCGAGTATTTGGGGTACACAGCGGAGGAAGTGGAAGTGTTGCGGCAGGAAAAGGTGATTTAGCATGGGCAGCCAAATAACAATTGCAGAAATTGCTCCCCGTGACGGCTGGCAAAACGTCAAAGAATACATACCCACAGAGACCAAAATCGATCTGATCTGTCAAATGATCGATGCGGGCGTCACCCGCATCCAGGCCGGGTCCTTTGTATCCCCCAAGGCTATCCCCCAAATGCTGGATGCAAGAGAAGTGTTCTCGGCAGTACTGGAAAGATATCCCACAACCAATGTGTTTGCCCTGGTCCCCAACATGCGTGGGGCCCAGGACGCGGTGGAGTGCGGACTCAAGGAGATATCCGTTGTGGTATCGGTATCGCAATCCCACAACAAAGCCAACATCAACCGCACGGTGGATGAAAGCTTCCAGCAGCTTAAAGAAATTCGAGAGAGCTTTCCGGGTATCATTTTGAACCTTGATGTGGCCACTGCCTTCGGCTGCCCCTTTGAGGGGGAGACATCGCTGGAATCCCTTCTCCGCTACCTGGACAAAGCGGCGGACATTGGAGTGAACAGCTTCGATTTGTGTGATACAATAGGAGTCGCTTACCCGGTGCAGGTGGAGCGCTTTATCCAAGAGGTGCGCAAAAGCTTTCCCCGAATGCCGCTGGAAATCCACATTCACGATACCCGCAATATGGGGATAGTGAACACCTGGGTCGCCATTCAGCAGGGGATTACAAATGTGCAGACCGCTTTGGGTGGATTGGGCGGATGCCCTTTTGCGCCGGGCGCCTCCGGTAACACCTCCACCGAGGATTTGGTGTACATGCTGCAAAAAAATGGCGTGGAAACGGGGATTGATTTTGAAAAGCTGATGAAGAGCGCCCGGTATATGCGATCCATCGTGGACGGCAATTACAGCGGACACCAAATCAACATCAACACCACGCAGCCGTGTACCGCATGAAACGAAAAGCTTGGATATGAGGAGGAATGACTATGGGGAAAACGATGGCGGAAAAGATTCTGGCGCGCAGCGCGGGCAAGGATACGGTGAGCGCAGGGGATATCGTCACAGCAAAAGTGGACTGTGCCATGATGGACGACATACTGGGACCGCGCGTAATGGATGAGGCCATGCGCCGTTACGACTGCGGATTGCACGATGCGGAGAAATGTGTGGTCATCAGCGACCATTACGCCCCCGCAGCCACCATAAACCAAGCGGACATCGTCCGCTTTACCAGGGAGTGGGCGGCGGAGTACGGGGTGGAAAACTACTTTGAATCTATTGGGCCCTGTCATCAAATCCTGGCCGAAAACGGCTTTAGTTTGCCGGGAACCTTGCAGGTTGGGACGGATAGCCACACCTGTACCGCCGGGGCCTTCGGCTGCTTTGGCACCGGTATCGGTTCCACCGAAATGGTGGGCGTGGTGCTGACGGGGGAGATTTGGCTGCGGGTACCGGAAAGCATCCTGATCCGCTGGGACGGCAGGCTGCAATCCGGAGTCATGGCCAAGGATCTGATTCTCAAAACCATCGGTGACTTGGGACACGCCGGAGCCACCTACATCTCCCTGGAGTTCGTAGGGGATGCGGTGATGTCGCTGCCCATGGACGAGCGGCTGTGCATCAGCAATATGGCGGTGGAGGCGGGGGCTAAAGCCGGTCTCATTGCCGCCGATGATGCGACGAAAGTATATCTCACCCAGCACGGCTGCGAAAAGCCCTACATACCGCTGTACGCCGACCCGGACGCTGCCTATGTGCGGACCCTCACCTATGATGGAGACGCGCTGATTCCACAGGTGGCGGCCCCCCACAACGTGGACAATGTGCACCCCGTCACTCAACTTGTCGGCACAAAAATAACCCGGATCTATCTGGGTTCCTGCACCGGCGGGCGGCTGAGTGACCTAAAGGCGGCGGCGAATATCCTCCGAGGTAAAAAGATCGCCAAGGGCAGCATGTTCTTTGTATCCCCAGCTTCCCAGAGGATTTGGAAAGAGGCGGACCGGTTGGGCATTTTAGGTGATCTGGCAGATGCGGGGGCAATCATTTTGGCGCCCACCTGTGGCGCCTGCGTCGGAACCCATTCCGGGCTGCTTGGAGCGGGAGAGCACTGCGTTTCCACCAGCAACCGCAATTTTAAGGGCCGGATGGGCTCCAAGGATTCCTTTGTTTATCTGGCCTCCCCCGTTACGGCGGCTGCCACAGCTCTGGAGGGCAGGCTGGCAGATCCCCGGGGCTATGTGAGACAGGAGGGGAAATAAATGGCCGAAAAAATACTCTGCGGCACCGCACATGTGTTTGGCGACAACATCAACACCGACTTGATTTCCCCGGCCCAATATATGGAAATGTCCAATGAGGTCATTGCGGCCCACGCCATGGAGGGCTCCGACCCGGATTTCTGCAAAAAGGTAAAGCCCGGCGACTTTCTGGTGGCGGGCGCCAATTTTGGCTCCGGCTCCAGCCGTGAAACAGCGCCCATCGCCCTTAAGGACTGCGGGATTTCCGTTGTGATTGCCAAGTTCTTTGCCCGTATCTTTTACCGCAATTGCATTAATATCGGGTTGCCGGTGCTCATTTGCGAACAAGCCGGCGAAATTGGTCAGGGCGACGCGTTGGAAGTGGAACTGGGAACAGGCGTTATACGCAGCCTTACAAGCGGCCGTACATATCAATGTGCGCCTCTGCCTGAAAACATTGTGGCGCTCATCAATAACGGCGGCTTGCTGGGAGATTTGGATATCCGCATCAATAAACCAAAAGGAGAGTGACCGTATGCATCCCGAAATGACCCCATACAGAGTGGTAATCCATCGCGGCGGCACCAGCAAAGGCATTTTTTTGAAGCGGAATGAGCTCCCCGCCGACCCCGCGGAAAAAAACAAAGTGATCCGCGCCATTTTTGGAAGCCCGGACACCAGACAGATCGACGGCCTTGGCGGCGCCGATGTCCTCACAAGCAAACTGGCCATCATCGGCCCGCCCACCCGCCCCGACGCAGATGTGGATTATACCTTTGCACAAGTGAGCTTCGATACCGATTATGTGGATTATGGCGGCAACTGCGGCAATATTTCCGCGGCCGTGGGCCCCTTTGCCATCGATGAAGGCATGGTGGAGGCCGTGGAGCCCATCACCCAGGTACGCATTCACCAAACCAACACCAACTGCATTTTGGTGGCGGATGTTCCGGTGAAAAACGGCAAGGCCTGCGTGTCCGGCGACTGCAAAATAGACGGTGTACCCGGCACCGGCGCAAAGATCATGCTGGATTTCGGCGACACAGCCGGTTCGACTCTGGGCAAGGTGCTGCCCACCGGCAACCCGACGGATATGATTCATGTGGATGGCAAAGATTACGAGGTGTCCATCGTGGATGCGGGAAATGTGCATGTCTTTATCGAAGCGGCCAGCCTGGGCCTCAGGGGCACTGAGAGCTGCGCGGAAATCGAGAAAGACAAAGCCCTCACCGATTTGATAGAGGCTATCCGCGCCACAGCCACCGTGAAAGTGGGCATGGCCGCCACTTTGCAGGAGGCCACGGAAAAAAGTCCTTATGTGCCCTTCTTTGCCATTGTCAGCAAGCCGGCGGACTATGTCAGCGCCATTGACGGTGGCAAAGTGAGCGCCAAGGACGTGGATGTGGTGTCCCGCCTCAGCTTTATGTTGCACATGCACAAGACTTACCCCGGCACCGGCACGGTCTGTACCGGCGCTGCCGCCCGCATCCCCGGTACGCTGGTGTACAAACAGCTTTCCCAGGAGGCAAAAAGCCGGTATGATCTGCGGATCGGCCATCCCGGCGGTGTTATTGTCTGCGATGCCCAGGCGGCGGCCAACGGCGGAATGACCTTTGAGCGTTTGGCTTACGAACGCACAGCGCGCCGCATTATGGAAGGCACCTGCTACGTGAAAAACGAGATACTATAGCTGATTAACAAAAAATACTGAAAGTATTTTTTTGAAACCGGCAAAGCCGGATTTGCGACTGTGTCGCAAACGAATAATATTTGACAACATTCGCACCGTCATTCGGCGGCTGCAATCCGCTTTAGCGGATTGTTCGAAACTACCGTTTCGAATGCGAATTAGTATAAAACCAAAAGGAGAGGCGGTTGACCATGGTGAAAACGGTAAAGGCGCGGGTTATCAGCAAGGGAGTTGGTGAAGGCGAAGCGTTGGTTTGCAAACAGCCCATTGGCTTTAATTTTGGCGTTGAGGTGGATACGGGCACCATCAACGAATACCACCACGAGCTGGAAGGGATATCCTTCAAGGACAAGGTGCTCATTTTTCCCCACGGTAAAGGCAGCACCGGCGGCTCCTATGTTGTGTATCAGGTGGCCAAGGCGGCAACGGCGCCGGCGGCAATTATCAATTTGAACACCGAGACCATCATCGCGGTGGGCGCCATTATGGGCGGCATTCCGGTGGTGGACCACATGGAAGAAAATCCTTACGACATTATCCAAAACGGGGATTACGTGAAGGTGGACGCCATAGAAGGCATCGTAACCATTACAAAGAAGGGGGCGCAATAGGATGTATTTAAATGATGAGCAAAAACAAATGTTGGCCGGCGAGAAGGGCGAGCCTGCACAAGTAGCTATGGAAATCCTAAACGCTCTGGGAAACATTTATGGCGCTGAGAAATTGATTCCGGTGAAAAGCGCGCATTGCGCCGGTCTTTCCTTGAAATCCCACGGTATCGCGGGGATGGAGTGGGCCGAGGATATGGTCCGCAAGGGCGCAAAGGTTGTTGTGCCCACCACCATGAACGTAGTGGGTGTGGACCGCAGCAGGGATCTTGGTCTGCCCGCCGACTGGGTGGAGCATCAGATGCGCATTGAAAAGGCATACGAAGATATGGGCTGCTACGGCACATCCTCCTGCGTGCCTTACTATTACGGCTTTTTGCCCCGGTTTGGCGAACATATCGCTTGGGCGGAATCCTCAGCGGTGGTGTTCACCAACTCGGTGATTGGCGCCCGGGACAATCGGGAGGGCGGCCCCAGCGCATGGGCGTCGGGTATCACCGGCTACACACCCCTCCACGGTTTGCACCTGGACGAAAACCGCACCGGCGATATTCTGTTCAAGGTAACTGCCAATATAAACAGCATTGCCGATTACGGCGCACTGGGCAATTATGTGGGCAAGATGGTGGGCGAAAAAATCCCCGTCTTTGAAAATTTGGGCAACCCATCTCTGGAGGAGCTTGTATACTTTGGCTCCGCGCTGGCTTCCGCAGGCGGCGTAGCTCTCTTTCACGCCATTGGGCTAACCCCCGAGGCATCCGATCTGAACGCGGTGTTTAAGGGCAAGACATACGAAACGATTGAGTTGGGCCAAAAGGAACTGGAGCAGGGCTACCAGAACTTAACCAGCGGCAAGGGCAAGGATGTGGACTACGTGGCTTTGGGTTGCCCCCACTTCACCCTCAACCAGATCAAAGAGGTAGCGGATTTGCTGGAAGGCAAAAGAATCAAGGATGGCGTTACCCTTTGGGTTCACACCAACATTCCCATCAAGCAGATGGCGGAGGAGTTCGGTTACCGCAAAATCATAGAGGATGCAGGCGGCGTTCTCACTCAGGATCTATGTACCATTCTGGGCAACCCGGAAGCCCTTGGAGTAACGACACTTGCTACCAACTCCCCTAAAATGGCATTTTACGCCCCCGGCTCAAACGGCTTGGACGTTTGGTATGGTGACGCAAATAAATGCATCCAAACCGCTTTGACAGGACGCTGGGAAAACTAGCAGCAGTCAACACAGATACAACGAAAAGGAGATTACGAATGATGAAATCTAAAAAGTTAATGGCAGTGCTCGCGTTGGTATTTTGCTTTACACTCGTCTTGACATCCTGTTCGTCCGGCTCCTCCTCCAGTGCAGCCCCGGCAAGTTCCGCACCACCGGCTTCCTCCAGCGCCGCCGAAGCTGCCCCCCCGGATGTGCAGCCAAGCGATCAGTTGGGCTTTGACAGCACCGAACGCGTCACGTTTGGTACTGCCTCTATCGGCGGAGCGGCCTATACCTGGGGTGCCGCCTGGTCCCAGGTCGTCAGCGAATATGTGCCCAACCTGGAGGTTACCCCGGAAGCCACCGGCGGCCCGGTTCCCAACATTGGACTCATCAACAGCAAGCAGTCCGACATCGGCCTGTGCACCGATACATCCGCCTACGAGGCGTTCTACGGACTCGAAACATTTGCCGGTACCACCAACCCGGATATCCGCAACATGTTCTGTGCTTACCCTTCCGCATTCCAGGCATTTGCCATTGAGGGAAAAGGCATTGAAACCATGAGCGACATGTCGGGCAAAATTGTTGGTTTTGGCCCCGCAGGCAGCAGCGGCGATCTGGTTGGCCACAATGTCCTTCGGGTGCTGGATATTGTGCCCGCTTCTGATATGTTGCTGGCTTGGTCCGACCTTATCGGCAATCTGAAGGACGACATGTGCAACGCTTGCGTGGACATGGGCGGCTACCCCCACGCCTCCCGCCAGGAGCTGGAAGCAACCCACAACATCAAGTTTATTCAATTGACAGATGAGGAGATGGCCAAGATCCAGGCGGCATACCCTTATTACCTGCCTGGCACCATCCCCGCCGGAACCTATAAGAATATGACCGAGGATTACCAGACAGTGGTCACCTGGAACGATATCATCTGCCATAAAGACATGGACGAAGAGATTGTGTATCAGTTGACCCGCGCCGCCTTTGAAACTGCGGAAAAATTGTCCGAGGTGAGCAGCGTCGCTCAGTTCACCATACCCGAGAACATCAAATATTGCACTATCCCGCTGCATCCCGGCGCAATTCGTTACTACGAAGAAATCGGCGTAGAACTGTTGGATGCGCATTATCCCCCCGAGAGACCCAGAAGCTAAAACAAAAGTGCGCTTTAATCCTGCTATATATGTCATTTGTGCGACAAAGTCGCATATCGCGTTTCACGCGATCACTTAAAAATCTGAAAGATTTTTAAGTGAAATGACTATATTCGCAAAATTCCTGAATTAAAGGAGGGGGCATCCACTTGACACTGGAAAAGAAAAATTCCATCTATAAACAGCTTGGTATCATAGTTGGAGCGGCAATGTCTATTTTCCACATCATCGTATTGGGCTTTGCACCGATGGAAGCTTGGCGGTTTCGCATTTTACATGTCACCTTTGCCGTACTTTTGATTTTTTTGATGAAATCCTTTAAATTCAAAAGTCTTGGGGTTTCCATTGCGTGCGACGCTGTTTTGGTTTTGGCGCTTTTCATATGTAGCACCTATTTATTTGTGGAATCTCCCCGATTGATTAACGTCATCGGGTATGCGCCAAATAGTATAGACGTGGCGATGTGCTTGATCGGCGTCATATTGGTTCTGGCGGCCACCTGGAAGACCAACGGCTATATTATGCCATTGCTGGCAGTTATCTTTATGGCCTATGCCTGGTTTGGGAAATACCTGCCCGGCATCATTGGCCACAAGGGTTACTCTTTTGCCCGCACCGTTGCCACTGCCTACTCCACCGACGGTGTGTTTGGCACATCAGTTGCCGTATCCAGCACCTATGTTATCTTGTTCGTTATCTTCGGTGCGGTGTTGGAGGGAACCGGTGGTGCCAAGCTGTTCATTGATCTGGCAACTGCTGCTATGGGCAAATACCGCGGCGGCCCCGGCAAGGTTTCCATCGTCGCCAGTGCTGGCATGGGCATGATTTCCGGCAGTGCCGCGGCCAATGCTGTCACCACCGGCGCGTTCACCATTCCGCTGATGAAAAAATCCGGATATTCCGCTATATTTGCGGCGGCGGTCTGTGCGGTGGCCTCCACCGGCGGGCAGATCATGCCTCCCATCATGGGTGCCGGCGCCTTTATCATGGCGGAAAATGTGGGCCGCCCCTATCTGAGCATTGCGGCGGCGGCAGTGATTCCCGCCTTGCTGTATTACCTGTCGCTGTTCCTGGCGGTTGACCACGAATCTGTCCGCCTCAAGCAATTTGGCCTCCCCAAGGATCAACTGCCCAAGGTTAAAGATGTCATGAAAGAAGTGGGACATCTTTCCATTTCCATTTTTGTTCTGGTGTACTTCCTTGTGGTGGTGCAGGCAACGCCCATTAAGGCCGGCCTGTACGGCTCTTATGCAGCCCTGGCTGTCGCTCTTTTCCGCAAGAATACGCGTTACGGAATCAAAAAGTTTTTCGATATCATCGCAGACGGAGCGCGCAGTTCAATTAGCGTTGTATCCGCGTGCGCCTGTGCAGGTTTGATTACCGGCGTATTGACCATGACCGGTCTGGGCAATAAAATGGCCACGTTGATCCTGACACTGGCCGCCGGCCGCCTGATTGTTGCATTGATTTTGACTATGATCGTGTGTATTATCCTGGGCATGGGCCTTCCCACCACGGCGTCCTACATCATCGGCTCCTCCGTCACCGTTGTGTCGTTGGTGAATTTGGGACTCTCACCTCTGGTGGCCAATATGTTCGTGTTCTACTTTGCCTGCATCTCGGCCATTACCCCGCCTGTAGCCATTGCGGCCTACGCGGCTGCGGGCATTGCCGACTGCAACCCCTCTAAGGCTGGCTACAAGGCCTGGTGGCTGGGACTGGCTGCCTTTATCGTGCCCTACATGTTTGTTTACAGCCCAGAATTGCTGTTGGAATCGGACAGTGTGCCTTATATTTTGTACTGCTGTGTCACCGCCATTGTGGGTGTTAAATTCTTCAGCAATTTCATAACCGGGTATTTCCTCAAGAAAAAGCTCAACATTCTGGTTCGCGCTGTACTGTTGGTGGGGTCGTTGTGTATGGTGTTGTCCGGCGTTGTCACCGATGTTGCAGGCGTTGCCATGATCTTCTTGTGTTTCCTCTATCAAAAGTACATACAAAAAGATGCAAACCCGCTACAGTCAGTGGCTGGTTCGCCCCATGTTTAAGTAAACCAAATGCGTTATCGTGTAAGACTCTTGCCCACGCATGGGCATGTGGGCAAGAGTCTCGCGCGTTCTTGTAAAATAGGATTTCCCCGGTATAATCATTTCATTTAAAAATATTTCAGATTTTTAAATTATCGCGTAATACGCGATGTGCAACTTTGTCACACAAATGACGTATACAGCAGGATTGAGGCGCACTTGTGCGCCAAACCGGCAAAGCCGGTTCCAAAAAATACTTTTAGTATTTTTTATTAATCAGCTCTAACAGCAAGGCAAGGTCTATGAGGGAGGAGGAATTTTATGCAAATAACAAAGGAGCTATCCCATATGTGTAAGGTGGGGCGCTGCACACACCACGGCGCGTCCCCCATTCCCCAGGAGGGCCACTACGACCAGCTCACTCACCTGAGCCAGATTTCCGGATTTTCCCACAGTGTGGGCACTTGCGCATTGAAACAAGGGGCATGCAAGCTCACCCTCAACGTAAAAGAGGGCGTCATACAGGAGGCGCTGATCGAGGTGATCGGCTGTAGCGGCATGACCCATTCCGCGGCTATGGCAAGCGAGCTTCTGCCGGGGGTTCGGTTGCTGGAAGCGCTCAACACCGACTTGGTGTGCGACGCCATCAATGTGGCCATGCGGGAAATGTTCCTCATGCTGACTTATGGACGTTCCCAGTCTGCATTTACCGACGATGGTTTGCCCATTGGCGCTGGCATCGAGGATTTGGGTGCAGGCATCCGCAGCCAGGTTGGCACCTGCTACGGCACGGTGCAAAAGGGGCCGCGCTATTTTGAGCTCACCGAGGGCTATGTGACAAAGCTGGCCCTGGATCAAGACGACCTTATCATCGGCTATTCCTTTGTGCAGCTCGGCCGGATGATGGAGTACATAGAAGCAGGCATGGAGCCCGCCGCCGCTCTCCAGAAGGCCAGCGGTACCTATGGCCGGTACGACGATGCCGCAAAGCTCATCAACCCGAGAAAGGAATAGGAGGTGCAGCAAATGGGACAAATCAGCTTTCCAAACTACGACACGAAAATTCCCCAGGTGCTTGCATTCTTAAATGACAATGGCATCGCCTCCTTGGAGGAGGCCGAGGCAATCTGCAAGGACGGGGGCCTGGACATTGAGCAGATGGTACGGGGCATTCAGCCTATCTGCTTTGACGACGCCCCCTGGGCCTATATCGTAGGGGCAGCCGCATCCATCAGGCGGGGGGACAAATCCGCCCGGGATGTGGCCAATACCTTGGGCGAGGGGCTCCAGTCCTTTTGTGCGCCGGGGTCTGTGGCCCAGGAGCGGCAGATCGGAGTGGGCCACGGCAAGTTGGCCTCCATGGTGCTCAGCGACGACATCAGCTGCTTTGCCTTTTTGGCGGGGCACGAATCCTTCGCCGCCGCCGAAGGGGCCATCGGCATTGCCCGATCCGCCAACAAGGTGCGGGAAACGCCTCTACGGGTGATTCTCAATGGACTTGGCAAAGACGCTGCGGAGATTATTTCCCGGGTAAACGGCTTTACTTATGTGCGAACAGAGTTTGATTTTTTTACAAGCGATCTCTTAGTCGTGAATGAAAAGGCGTATTCCAAGGGCGAACGAGCCGCGGTGCGCTGCTTTGGTGCCAACGAAATGCGGGAAGGGGTTGCCATTATGGTCCATGAGGGAGTGGACGTATCCATTTCCGGCAACGGCACCAATATGATTAAATTCCAGCACCCGGTAGCGGGAACCTACAAAAAATACTGCAATGACAACGGCAAGAAGTACTTTGCCTGCGCTTCAGGCGGCGGAATCGGACGCACATTGAACCACGACGACACTCAAGCAGGCCCGGCCTCCTACGGCTACACCGACATGATGTCCCGCATGTATGCGGATGCGGTGTTCGCAGGTTCCTCCTCGGTGCCCGCACATGTGGAAATGATGGGCTACATCGGCATGGGAAACAACCCCATGGTGGGGGCGACCGTCGCCATATCGGTGGCGGTGGCACAAATGGCGTAGGCTTCGGATCAATGGTTCAGGCCGCAAACAAACAGGCAAAAGATATTGGCCAGCGCAAAAGCGCTGGCTACCACTTTATCTAAAAGGGGAATGCTGATATGCCAATGACCATGAGCCAAAAAATTCTCGCCTCCCACTGTGGGGTAAGCGAGGTGACAGCCGGGGAGTTTATCAATGCCAAGGTAGATTTTTTGATGGCCAATGATGTCACTGCTCCAGTGGCCATCCGGGAGTTCAACCGGGTGAAGAATGCAAAAGTATTTGACAAGGATAAGCTGGCCTTGGTGCTGGATCATTACAACCCGGCAAAGGATATTGCCGCGGCTCAGCAGTGCAAGGATATCCGGGATTTTGCGCGGCAGCACGACATCACCCACTTTTATGATGTGGGTGAGATGGGGGTGGATTTTGCCGTTGGCGTGACAAGGGTGAATGGGAAAGACTGCTGGAACTGTTGGTTCATGAGCCCGATTATGAATGGCTGATGATTGATGCCAGCCACATCAAAGTACATCCGCATGCGGCAGGCGCGGTTGGTGGAAATCAGGATATGGGCAAAACAAAAGGGGGCTTAACTCAAAAATACATCTGGCCGTGGATGCGCATGGTATGCCGGTCCGAGTATTTGTTACGTCAGGTACCACAGCGGATTGCAAGCTTGGAGAAAAACTGATTGATGGGATTGATGCGCTTGCTCTTTTGGCCGACCGTGGTTATGACGTAAACTCTATTATCAAGTTGGCGAAATCAATGGGGATGGAGATAGTCATTCCACCAAAGCAAAACCGCAAGGTACAGCGCGATTATGATAAAGCGTTGTACAAATTGCGCCACTTGGTCGAAAATGCTTTTCTGGCACTTAAACGATGGAGGGGCATCGCCACCAGATACGCAAAAAATACCGCTTCTTTTCTTGCCGCTGTTCAAATCCGATGTATTGCTATTTGGCTTAAAATTTATTGACGACACAACCTACAAAATACAACGCTTGTCAGCAGCTTTACAAAGATTAGGCTGACGATCAACCATCCGCAAAACCGCAGCTTGACCCATGACGCGATTACGGAAAAGCTGTTGTTTCAAAAGGACGAAATCGGAAACTGGCCGATTCAAAAGATCGGGATTACCGGGAATTATAGTGGTGGGTATGCGGAAATGATCCAGGACAAGAGCTGGAGAGAGGACTACCCCCGGTACAATGTGATGCTGAACCGGCATTTGAGGGCCAATTTCAGATCCGGCTATTGGGAAATCGTCTTTCTGCACACAAAGCCTCTTGGCGTTATTCCGAAAGATATGAGGGCACGTTGACTGTGGCGGCGAGGGATGCCGGGGGCACGTTGGCCGTTTGTCAAAATAAAATTAGTTTCTGCATATTATTTCTATTGATTATAGTATCTACATTGTATATACTATAAGTGAAGGGAGTTGAATAGCATGCGTTCTACAATTCAAAAATGGGGCAACAGTCAGGCTATCCGTTTGCCCAAGGCGATCCTG
>Ga0153942_1000706_pt1 | contig 13299 bp, 26 predicted proteins | sample TSNJ026MetaG_FD_104731 | JGI IMG/M metagenome (GOLD analysis project Ga0153942, IMG submission 104731) | Attine ant fungus gardens microbial communities from New Jersey, USA - TSNJ026 MetaG | ecosystem: Host-associated > Fungi > Mycelium > Unclassified | place: USA: New Jersey, Brendan T. Byrne... | reverse complement strand
TTATAGCAGTAAATACAATAATCCCGGTTTTTACCACCGTCTTGGTTTGTCCCCATTACTTCTTCGTTTTCTAATGGCATGCCGCAGCTTTCACAAAACAATTCTTTCATTGTCGCAAAGCTCCTTTTCACATAAATAAGTCAGGCATCCGGTTTATTGTTGCCGCTTTTCTAATTATATAGGAATATTCATCCAGACGCAACCAAATATAGCGCAGGTCAGCTATTTATCGCATTTCGGGTGTGAATATTTAATTGTTGTTAACATTTTAATGTTTTTTTAAGATATAGGTAATAGAATAAAATACGGGTAATTCATAGCTTGGTCAAAACATTATAAACGGAAGGAAGCGTACATATGGAAATCTCGGGGGTTGGCAGTTCTCAACTGGATCAGTACAAATATGCCGTAAAGCAGGCGGAATCCCAGGTAAGCAGCAGCCAGGAATCGGATATCCCGGAGGACAGCGAGGGCACGGCGGCAAAGCCAGTTTCATCCGGAACGGAGGCCGCAAGCTCCCAGGCCGTTAGTACAAGCCAGCCGGCAAACACCGCGGCGGCCTTGAGTACTGCCAGCACTGCCAGTACTACGGATTCCGAAAGTGACGCGGCCTATCAGGCAATTGTCAACAAGGCGAATAGCGGTCAGGAGCTGACCAGCTCGGAGCTGTCCACCCTTCGCTCCAAGGACGCGGCCTTATATGCGAAGGCTGTGCGGGCGCAACAGGCGCGGGAGGAGCTGAGAAAACAGATGGAGGCCAATCCCTCCCACGCAAGCCAGTCGGCTCACAACGCGGTTGCCTCGGTATCCACCAGCGCCTCGAAGTCGGACGAGGATACGCAGGAGATAACCCGCCGCGCGCTGAATGATGAATACCGTAATTTCGCTTCAAAATACGATCAGGTTACCATCAGCAGGCAGATGACGCAGGATATTGCCAGCACGGGAAAGAATATCGTATAGCCCATAGTCTTTTACCCTTTTGACGACCGCAGGCAAGAAGGCCTTGGAGGAACTTTTTCGAGAAAAAGTTCCTCCAAGCCTCCTCAAAAAGCTTTGCTGTTGTGTTGGTTTATGCTTCTTTTTTACTCCTTTTATACCTACAAGCTGAAAGGACTGAGCCTGCGCTCAGTCCTTTTTTTATCCGTTATTATACAAGCTCGATAATTGCCATTTCCGCCGCATCTCCGCGGCGGGGGCCCACCCGGATAATTCTGGTATATCCGCCTGCTTTTTCCGCGTACTTGGGAGCTACCTCATCAAATAGTTTCTTTGCCACATCTTCCTTTGTGATGAAGGAAAGCACCTGACGCTTGGAGTGCAAATCGTTGGTTTTAGCCGTTGTGATCATTTTTTCAGTCATCGAACGGACCTCCTTTGCCCGGGTGACAGTGGTTTCGATCCTGCCCTTTTCGATGAGAAAGGTGACCATGGCACGAAGCATGGCCTTCCGGTGGTCGGTCGGCCTGCCCAGCTTTCTGGTACCTGGCATATAAAATCACTCCTTTACCTGTTGCTTTGGGCCGATAGCCCAATATTAAAGCCAGTTATGGCTTACTCTTCTTCGGCGCTGAGGTTAAACCCCAGCGATCCCAGCTTGGCGATTACTTCCTCCAGAGACTTTTTGCCCAGGTTGCGAACCTTCATCATCTCGTCCGGAGACTTATTCACCAAATCCTGCACTGTGTTCACACCCGCCCTCTTAAGGCAGTTAAAAGCGCGCACAGATAAGTCAAGCTCCTCAATCGTCATCTCAAGAGCCTTTTCCTTGCCCGACTCCTCTTTTTTCTCCATAATCTCGGTAGAGTTCACCTCGTCGGAAAGATCAACGAAGTGGTTGAGTTGCCTATTGAGAATCTTGGCAGCCAGGCTCACGGCTTCCTTCGCGGAGATCGTGCCGTCAGTCCATACCTCCAGGGTCAGCTTGTCATAATCGGTTATCTGTTCCACCCGGGTGTTTTCCACCGCGTAGTTCACCTTTAACACCGGTGTGTAAATACTATCCACCGGGATTGTCCCAATGGGCGCCTTCTCCAATTCCAGTTGCTTATTGCGGTCAGCCGAAACATATCCCTGTCCCTTTTTCAGGGTAATCTCCATGGAGAGCTTCGCTCCGGCGTTCAGGGTTGCGATATGCATGCTTGGGTCTAAAATTTCGACCTCGGCGTCGGCCTCAATAGAGCCCGCTGTAACCACACACTCACCCTCCGCCTCAATCCGGACGGTTTTAGGCTCATCACAATACAGCTTGGCGGTTAACCCCTTGATGTTCAGGATGATTTCGGTGACATCCTCCTTCACACCGGGGATCGTGGAAAATTCGTGTTGAATACCATCGATTTTAACAGAAATAACTGCCACACCTGGGAGCGAGGAGAGTAGCACACGCCGGAGACTATTGCCCAAGGTTGTACCAAATCCTCTATCGAGGGGCTCGCCAATAAACCTGCCATATGTGCCGTCAGGCTTCAGCTCCGCTGTTTCGATTTTCGGTTCGATAATTTTAACCAAATAAAAACCCTCCTTGTTGCGACAGCGCCATCCGGCGCCGCCCACTTTTCGTTCCCGTGCTGATTAATGCGGGGATAGCGGGTCTGTTTATTTCTGTCATTACTTGCTGTACAACTCGACAATCAGCGTCTCCTCAACAGGCACGTCAATGTCCTCACGGGAGGGGAAGCGCTCGATCTTGCCCTCGAAGCTGGCGGTGGTTCCGGAAATCCAGGAAGGGAAGCTTCTGGGATTCTCAGCCAGGGTCTTAAATGCCTCGGTCTGCCGGGACTTAGCCCTGACGGAAATCACATCCCCCACCTTCACTCGGTAGGACGGGATGTCCACCCGCTTGCCATTGACCAAAATGTGGCCGTGGTTGACGATCTGCCGGGCCATTCTTCTGGTATCGCCAAAGCCCATGAGATAGGCTACGTTATCCAGCCTGCGCTCCAAGAGCACCAGCAGGTTTTCACCGGTGATTCCCTGCATTCTCTCCGCTTTTTCAAAGGTCAGGCGGAACTGCTTCTCCAAAACGCCATAGATGAACTTTGCCTTCTGCTTTTCTTTGAGCTGCAACGCATATTCACTGGATTTGGAACGGCGGGCATTCTTCTTGGGGTCTCTGCGGGTTTCCTTGCTATATCCCAGCACTCCGGGGCTGATACCCAGGTTGCGGCATCTTTTCAGGATGGGGTCTTTGTTTACTGCCATAATTATCGCACCTCCTTATCTTGTTTATTATACGCGCCGTCTCTTGGGAGGGCGGCATCCGTTGTGGGGAACCGGGGTAACGTCCTTTATCATGTTCACCTCAAGACCTGCGGCCTGGAGCGCGCGGATAGCGGCCTCACGTCCCGAACCGGGGCCCTTTACAAAAACCTCCACGCTTTTAAGTCCATGCTCCATCGCCGCTTTCGCAGCGGTTTCCGCAGCGGTTTGGGCCGCGAAGGGAGTGGATTTCCTGGAACCACGGAAGCCGAGTCCGCCGGCGCTTGCCCAGCTGAGGGCGTTGCCCTTTGTGTCGGTGATGGTCACGATGGTGTTGTTAAAGGTGGACTGGATATGCGCTGCGCCACGCTCGATATTTTTCTTTTCGCGGCGTCTGCGGGTGGTCTTTCTAGCGGTAGCCTTAGCCATGTGTTTTCATCCCTCCCGTTTACTTCTTCTTGTTGGCAATGGTCTTCTTGGGCCCTTTTCTTGTGCGGGCATTGGTCTTGGAGCGCTGGCCCCTCACAGGAAGGCCCTTTCTGTGCCGCACGCCGCGGTAGCACCCAATCTCAATAAGACGCTTGATGTTGAGGGCCACATCCCTTCTCAGGTCGCCCTCCACCATAACATTTTTGTCGATATAATCCCTCAGCTTGGAGACATCCTCCTCGCTGAGGTTTTTGACTCTAATGTCAGGGTTTACGCCAGTTTTGGCTATAATCTCGCTTGCTGTTGTCCGGCCGATGCCAAAGATATATGTCAGGCCCACCTCCACACGTTTGTCGCGGGGCAGGTCTACGCCAGCTATACGCGCCATTCTGGTTGCACCTCCACTCTGTAATATCTGGTTGTGTTACTGTTTTCTCTGATCTCCGCTCCCATCAGCCCTGACGCTGCTTGTGCTTGGGGTTCTGGCAGATGACCATAATCCTACCCTTGCGTTTAATGATTTTGCACTTTTCGCAAATAGGTTTCACGGAAGGTCTTACTTTCATGAGAATTACCTCCTGTACTCCTGTGTAAATGCGCGGCATAAAAAACTCTTCGTCCTGCCGGCGGAGCCGGCGGGGCTTCCACGCACCCTCTTTACTTAGAACGCCATGTGATCCGGCCCTTGGTCAGGTCATAGGGAGAAATCTCCACTGTCACCTTGTCCCCGGGCAAGATCCGAATAAAGTTCATGCGCAGCTTACCCGAAATATGGGCAAGTATTTGATGTCCGTTTGCCAGCTCCACCTGGAACTGGGCGTTGGGCAGCGCTTCCAACACCTTGCCTTCCACTTCGATTACGTCTGTTTTTGACAAAACCGGATCCCTCCCCCTTGTTTTTGCCGGGCCGTTACGCCATGCCCTCGTTAAAGGGGCGCAGCGCGGCTCTCAGCTTTTTGTTGGTATCGACAACGTTTAAATCCAGCACGGTGGATGTGTTTTGAATGTGTTTTGTGTTCTTGGTTTTTGGTTTTTCCAATGTTCTGAGCTTGCCGTCCGCCAATTTCACACTGTCCTTGTTTTTACCCACGATGCAAAAGAATCTATCCTTGTCGTGCCCTGCCATTGATTTGACGACTTTGCCCAAGCACATCATAGTTGCCTCCCGCCTTTCGGGTTCTGTAAACCCTAGGGTTTTGTGAGAATCACCGGGCCGTTTTCTGTGACAGCCACGGTGTGCTCGAAATGTGCCGACATGCTGCCGCTTGCCGTGAGCACGGTCCATCCGTCGGAAAGCACCTTAATGTCGTGCCCGACGAGGTTTATCATTGGTTCGATCGCCAGAGTCATGCCGGCCACCAGCCGCGTACCTCTGCCCGGCGCGCCAAAATTGGGAACCTCCGGGGACTCGTGGAGCTTTTTGCCCACGCCGTGGCCCACATATTTCCGCACAATGCCATAGCCAAATGCGTCAACATGGGACTGAACCGCCCAAGAGATATCACCGATCCGGTTTCCGGTTACCGCCGCCTCAATGCCCTTGTAAAGGCTGTCGCGGGTGACGTCCAGCAGGCTCTGCGCCTCGGGAGAGATGCCGCCTGCCCCAAAGGTAGCCGCGTTGTCGCCATGGAAGCCCTGATAACAGGCGCCCACATCAATGCTTACGATGTCCCCCTCATGCACCACCCGGCTCCCGGGGATGCCGTGGATAACCTCATTATTTACCGAAATACACGCGCTGGCAGGGAAGCCGCCATATCCTAAAAAAGAAGGGGTCGCGTTTTGAGACGTAATGAACTTGTGGATCGCTTTGCCTATCTGCGCCGTCGTAACCCCCGGTTTCACCATTTCCCCGCCCACGGCCAAAGCCTGGGCGGATATACGGCACGCGATGCGCATGATCTCCATCTCGGACTTGTTTTTGAGTACAATCATGCTCAAGCCTCAAGCGCCGACAGGGTCAGCCGGGTTGTGTCGGCCAGATTTGTCTGGCTTTCCACAACATAGAGCTTGCCTACCGCATTGTAATAATCCTTCAGGGGTTCGGTTTGCTCGTGATAAACCCGGAGCCGCGCCCGCACCGTTTCCGGCTGGTCGTCAGCCCGGACTACCAGATCGCCGCCGCACCTGTCGCATTTGCCTTCCTGCGCCGGCGGATTGTGCTGAAGGTGGTAGGTTGCGCCGCAAGCGCCGCACATCCGCCTGCCCTCCAGCCTGCTCTCGATCACATGGTCTGGAACCTCAATGTCGATTACGCGGTCGATGACAATGCCCATTGTGTCCAGCGCCTGCGCCTGGGGCACAGTGCGGGGGAAACCGTCCAGGATGAAGCCGTTCCGGCAGTCGTCCCGGGCAATGCGTTCACGGAGCATCTCAATTACAATTTCATCCGACACAAGGCCGCCCGCGTCCATCTGGCTTTTGGCCGCCTTGCCTGCCGCCGTCTGATTTTTCACCGCGTCCCGAATAATATTGCCTGTGCTGATGGCGGGAATGGAAAGCTTCTGGCAGAGGATATCCGCCTGTGTTCCCTTACCCGCTCCCGGTGCGCCCAGTAAAATGATATTCATACGAATGTCCTCCTTACGTTATTCGAGGAATCCCTTGTAATGACGCATCATCATCTGTGACTCCAGCTGCCTCACCGAATCCAGGGCGACACCCACCACGATAATAATAGACGTGCCCCCCAACGCGATATTGACTTGGGCGAGGCCGCCGATCATTATCGGCAATACTGCTATGGCGCCTATAAAGAGCGCGCCTACCAGCGTAATCTTGCCGATCACCTTCGCGATAAAGTCGGAGGTGGGTTTGCCGGGACGTATGCCGGGGATGGTGCCGTTGTTTTTGCGCAGGTCATTGGCCATTTGAATGGGGTTGTACTGGATGGCCACGTAGAAATAGTTGAATCCAATAATCAATAACAGATAGATTATGGCATAAAACCAGGTGTTGTAATCAAACAGGCCCAGGATTTTACCGACCCAGCGCTCGGCGTTGGGGTCAATAAAGCCCTTAACCATGCCTGGGATGCTCAGCAGCGCGCTGGCGAAAATAACCGGCATAACGCCGGACATGGTTACCTTGACCGGGATATAGCTGGACTGGCCGCCATACATCTTCCGGCCCACCACGCGCTTGGCATACTGGACGGGGATTCTCCGCTCAGCATTGGTCATCAGCACAATGGCAAAAATAATGCCCAGGAAGACAATGCCTAAAATGGGGAGTATGATATAGAACTGCGTCTCCCCCTCCCTGGCGCGCTCCAGATACAGGGCAACCGTGCTGATAACGCTGGAGCCCCGGGAAATGATACCCGCAAACAGGATCATGGAGATACCGTTGCCGATGCCCTTGCGGTCGATGGACTCGCCCAGCCATACAATCAGGATGGCCCCCGCCGTAAAGGTCAGGATAATCACAAGGGCCGAGAACACGCCGGAGAACCCGTCATAATAAGCCAGCGCCCCCATATTCCGGTTGAGGATATAATAGGCGATGGATTGGACGAGCGCCAGGCCCAGGGTGGTATAACGGGTGATTTGGGTGAGCCTTTTCCGGCCCTCCGCCCCCTCCTTGGCCATCTGCTCCAGGGCCGGGATGGCCACTGTCAGCAGCTGGATAACGATGGAGGACGTGATATAGGGGGATATGCTCATGGCAAACAGGGTGGCGTTGGCAAACGCGCCGCCTGTCATGTTGTTGAGGAACCCCAGCATGCTGCCGGTGGAATCCACCATGGCCTGGAGGGCATCGGCGCTCATAAAGGGCACCGGGATGGCCGCGCCAATGCGGTAGATAAAAACGATCATGATGGTATAAAGGATTTTCTTTCTCAGTTCCTCGATTTTCCAGGCATTTCTGAGTGTTTCAATCAATTATATCACCTCGGCTTTTCCGCCGGCCTGCTCAATCTTGGCTTTGGCTGAAGAAGAATAAGCCTTTACGCTCACTGTCAGCTTCTTGGTCAGCTCGCCATTTCCCAGAATTTTGATACCGTCCAGCGTCTTTTTAACAAGGCCGGCCTCTACAATTGCCTTTTCGTCCACAACCGCGCCGTCCTCAAATTTGTTCAGCGCGTCGATGTTGACGGTGGCATAATGGGTAGCGAAAATATTGTGGAACCCGCGCTTGGGGATACGCCTCTGCAAAGGCATCTGGCCGCCCTCAAAGCCGGGGCGTACGCCGCCGCCGGAGCGGGCGTTCTGGCCTTTATGGCCCTTACCGGCTGTTTTTCCGTTTCCTGAACCTGCGCCTCTACCTTTTCGGTAAGCCTTTTTCACGGAACCGGGCGCCGGAGAAAGCTCGTGGAGCTTCATACTGCTTGCACCTCCTTGCATTACACTTCGGTTACCTCAATGAGGTGGGATATTTTCGATATTTTACCCTTGGTGGCCGCGTTGTCCGGCTGGACAACCGCCTGGCCGACCCTCCGCAGTCCCAGTGAATGGGCTGTGGCAATCTGGTCGTCCTTGCTGCCAATGAGGCTGCGTTTGAGTTTGATTCGATAGCTCATCTCTGCATCCTCCCCTAACCTAGAATTTCTTCGGCGGATTTGCCGCGGATCGCGGCAACCTGGCTGAGGCTGCGCACCGAACGAAGACCCTGGATTGTGGCGGTTACCACATTGGTGGGGTTGTTGGAGCGGAGCGACTTTGTTCGGATATCCTTGACGCCCGCAACCTCCAGCACCGCGCGGACAGGCCCGCCGGCGATTACGCCGGTACCCTGGGGGGCCGGCTTCATCAGAACCCTGGCGGCGCCGAATTCTCCGATCACCTCATGGGGGATGGTGGTGCCGCGCATGGAAATCCTGTGGAGATTCTTCTTCGCGTCCTCGATGCCCTTACGGATGGCGTCAGGTACCTCGGAGGCCTTTCCAAGCCCAAAACCCACAACGCCGTTGCCGTCGCCGACAACCACCAGGGCCGCGAACTTGAATATACGTCCGCCCTTAACCGTTTTGGATACCCGGTTAATGGATACGACTCTTTCGGTCAGATCGAGCTTTGAACCGTCTATTCTTGCCAAAAAGTATTCCTCCTTCCTAGAATTGGAGCCCGCCCTCCCGGGCGCCCTCCGCTAGTTCCTTCACGCGCCCGTGGTAGATATAGCCGCCGCGGTCGAACACGACGTTTTTAATTTCCTTTTGGGCCGCGTTTTCCGCCAGCTTCAAGCCAACCTTTTTTGCCGCTTCCTTGTTGCCGCCTGTGCCCTCAAATCCCTTATCCAGGGAGGAGGCGCTGCACAGGGTAACCCCCGCGACGTCGTCGATCAGCTGGGCATAAATATGCTTGGCGGAGCGGAATACATTCAGGCGCGGGCATTCGGCCGTGCCGCTGATTTTGTTGCGGATTCTGCCGTGCCGCTTGATTCTGGCCTTATTGCTGTCCTGCTTCTTAATCATGAACTCTCACTCCTTCCCTATTTCTTGCCCTTACCGGCCTTGCCTTCTTTGCGGATTACAACCTCGCCCACATAGCGGATGCCCTTGCCCTTGTAGGGCTCGGGGGGACGCTTGCCCCGCACCTCCGCCGCGAACTGGCCCACCTTCTGCTTGTCGGGCCCCACGATTGTAATTTTGTTGGGAGCGGGAACCTCGATGGTGATGCCGTCAATTTCAGGCATGATAACCTGATGGGAATATCCCAGGTTCATAACCAGATCCTTGCCCTGCTTGGCGACGCGGTATCCCACGCCCAGCACCTCAAGCTCCTTTTTGAACCCCTCGGACACGCCGGTCACCATATTGGCGATGAGGGTTCGGGTGAGGCCGTGAAGGCTTCTGTGATCCTTATTGTCGGACGGGCGGGTGACCAGGATCTCATCCCCCTGGCGCTCAACGGTCATCGCGGGGCTGATATTCTGGGTCAGGGTCGCGCTTTTGCCCTTGACGGTCACCAGGGTGCCGTCAATGGCCACATCCACGCCTGCGGGGATGGTGATGGGTTTTCTACCGATACGACTCATTCCTGCCCCCCCTTACCATACATAGGCAAGCAGCTCGCCGCCTACGTTCGCCTTGCGGGCCGCCTTGTCGGTCATAACACCATGAGAGGTGGAAAGGATGGCAATGCCAAGGCCTTTCATAACCTTCGGGCAATCCTCGCAGCTTGTGTAGATACGCAGGCCGGGTTTAGACACCCTGCGCAGGCCGCAGATTACTTGCGATTTGTTTTCGCCGTATTTCAGCACAATTCGGATTGTGCCCTGTTTTTGATCGGGTTTAAATTCAAAGCTCTTAATATATCCCTCATCCAACAAGATCTGGGCAATGGCCTTTTTCATGTTGGATGCCGGAATATCCACCGTATCATGCTTCGCGGAATTCGCGTTTCTGATACGGGTCAGCATGTCAGCGATACTATCGGTGATATGCATACCGTCAACCTCCTTTGCTCATGCTTGGCATTGCTTACCAGCTGGCTTTTCTAACGCCCGGAATCTGCCCCTTGTAGGCCAGCTCCCTGAAGCATATACGGCAGACGCCGTACTTGCGAAGGTAAGCGTGTGGCCTGCCGCAGAGCTTGCACCTGTTATAGGCGCGTGTGGAAAATTTGGGAGCCCTGCGCTGTTTGGCGATCATTGACTTTTTAGCCACAGTCTAATCCTCCTTACTTTGCGAACGGAGCGCCCATTAAGCCCAGAAGCTCGCGGGACTCTTCGTCGGTTTTTGCTGTTGTGATAAAGCTGATGTCCATGCCCCGAACCTTGTCGATTTTATCGTAGTCGATTTCGGGGAAGATCAGCTGCTCACGCAGGCCGAACGAGTAGTTGCCCCGCCCGTCAAACCCGTTGGCGGAAATGCCGCGGAAATCGCGCACCCGGGGCAGCGCCACATTAAATAAGCGATCCAAAAATTCGTACATGCGCTCCCCGCGCAGCGTTACCTTCGCGCCGATGGTCATGCCCTCGCGGAGCTTGAAGTTGGCCACGGACTTTTTGGCCTTGCAGGGCACCGGCTTCTGTCCGGTAATCGTAGCAAGATCGCCCATAATCGCGTCCACCATCTTTGCGTTGTCCCGGGCTTCCCCGCAGCCGACATTCACAACGATTTTATCAAGCTTGGGGATTTGCATGACACTTTGGTAGCCGAATTTTTTCATAAGCGCCGGGGCTACTTCTTTTTTGTAGAAATCTTTCATTCTTGCCATGTTTCTTCCTCCTTACTCAAATTTCTTCGCCGCTGGCCCGGCTGATGCGAACCTTGGAGCCGTTCTCCGAAACCTTCTGGCCGGAGCGGGTTCCCTTGCCGGTTTTGGGATCCACAAGCTGCACCTTGCAGGCGTACATGGCGCCCTCCGCCTTGACAATACCGCCCGCCTGGCCCATCTTGCGGGGCTTGACATGCTTGGTTACCATGTTGCAGCCTTCCACAATGACCTTTTGTTCCTTGGGGCTCACCTGTAAGATCTTGCCGGTTTTGCCCTTGTCCTTACCCGACAGGATGACGACAGTGTCGCCTGTTTTTACATGAAGTTTCATCCGGTCGACACCTCCCATTACAGCACCTCCGGAGCAAGGCTCAGTATTTTCAGGTATTCCTTTTCCCGCAGCTCTCTGGCTACCGGCCCGAAAATACGGGTTCCTCTAGGATTTTTATCTTCTTTTATAATGACTGCCGCGTTTTCGTCAAAACGGATGTAGGTTCCGTCATCCCTTCTGAGACCCTTGGCAGAACGAACAATGACAGCCTTGACGATATCGCCTTTTTTCACGTTGGAGCCGGGAGCCGCCTTCTTAACGGAGGCCACAATCACATCGCCGATATTGGCGTAGCGCTTGCGGGAGCCGCCCAGCACGCGAATGCACATCAGCTCCTTCGCGCCGGTGTTGTCCGCAACTTTTAGATAGGTCTGCATCTGTATCACAGTGCGTTCCTCCTTTCAACTAACTTACCTGTGCCCTTTCGGGCCACTACCCGCCCAAAGCGGGCGCTTAAATTAGCCGATCCAGCCGAACTATCATTAGGTATTCCTAATTTACTTGGCCTTTTCAACTATTCTTACGACTCTAAAGTGTTTGTCCTTAGAGAGGGGCCGTGTTTCCATTACCTCCACGGTATCACCCACGCCGCAGGCGTTCTGCTCATCGTGGGCCTTGAGCTTGACCGTCCGGCTGATGATCTTTTTATAAAGGGGGTGCCGCACTTTAGTGCTGATGGCTACGACTACCGTCTTATCCATCTTATCGCTGACGACGCGGCCGACCCTGGTTTTTCTGAGATTCCGTTCACTCATTCCACTGGTCCTCCTTCCCTTACCTACTTCACACCGGTCTTGACACTTGCAAGCTCGCGCTGCTTGAGAACTGTTTTAACCCTGGCAATGTCCTTTTTGACAACATTGAGACGCATGGGGTTCTCCAGCTGGTTAATCGCATGCTGGAAGCGGAGATTGAACAGCTCGCCCTTCAGATCCTTCAGCTTCTCAGCCAGCTCGGCCTCGGTAAGCTCTCTGATATCGGTAGCCTTCATTACGCTTCACCCTCCTTCTCCTGCTGCTCTTTAACCACGAATTTGCACTTGATGGGCAGCTTGTGCATGGCAAGGCGCATAGCCTCCCGGGCCAGCTCCTCGGACACGCCGCCGATCTCGAACATAACGCGGCCGGGCTTTACCACAGCCACCCAGTACTCCGGGCTGCCCTTACCGGAGCCCATGCGGGTTTCGGCGGGCTTTTCAGTGATAGGCTTGTCGGGGAAAATCTTGATCCAAACCTGGCCGCCGCGCTTGATATAACGGGTCATGGCGATACGGGCGGCTTCAATCTGGTTGGAGGTGATCCATGCGGGCTCCATGGCCTGAAGGCCGAAGTCTCCGTAGGTGACCGTGTTCCCTCTGAGGGCCTTGCCCTTCATGCGGCCCCGGTGAACCCTTCTGTACTTAACTCTCTTAGGCAGAAGCATTATTTGCCGCCTCCTTCCCTTTTACGAGGGGCTTTTTTCACTTCCTGCAAAACCTCTCCGGCGTAAATCCATACCTTGACGCCGATTTTACCATAGGTGGTATTGGCCTCGGCAAAGCCGTAGTCAATATCCGCCCGCAGGGTTTGCAGGGGAATGGTGCCCTCGTGGTAGTGCTCGGTGCGCGCGATTTCCGCGCCGCCTAAACGGCCCGATACCTGCACCTTAATGCCCTTGGCTCCAAAGCGCATGGCCCGTCCGATGGACTGCTTCATAGCCCGGCGGAACGACACGCGGTTTTCCAGCTGGCTGGCGATGTTTTCCGCCACGAGCTGGGCATTCTTGTCGATCTGCTTTACCTCCACCACGTTCACATAGACAGCCAGCTTTTCCGCCCTGTTCTTGTTCACGATGGCTTCGCACGCCTTGCGTGTTTTTTCGATCTCGCTGCCACCCTTGCCGATGACAACGCCGGGGCGGGCGCAATGGATATGGATGCGCGCCTTGGTGGCGTCCCGCTCGATCTCAATTTTGGGAATACCCGCGTCATACAGTTGCTTCTTCAGAAATTTTCTCAGCTTGAAATCCTCAACGAGCGTGTCGCCGAAAACGTCGTCGCGAGCAAACCAGCGGGAATCCCAGTTCTTGATGACACCAACACGGAAACCGTGCGGATTTACCTTTTGGCCCATAGTTTACCTCCTCCTACAGCTATTCGTCGCGCTCTTTGAGCACCATGGTTACATGAGACGTCCGTTT
>Ga0153942_1000704_pt1 | contig 13301 bp, 11 predicted proteins | sample TSNJ026MetaG_FD_104731 | JGI IMG/M metagenome (GOLD analysis project Ga0153942, IMG submission 104731) | Attine ant fungus gardens microbial communities from New Jersey, USA - TSNJ026 MetaG | ecosystem: Host-associated > Fungi > Mycelium > Unclassified | place: USA: New Jersey, Brendan T. Byrne... | reverse complement strand
TCCTCTTTTTGCTCGTTCATGTGTTTGACGCGTGCCGTTCTTGTAAAGATGTGACCAATCTGTTATAATGCAAACATTATATCCGTAGAAAGGAGTGCATATGCTGAACAGCCTATTGCGCAAGATACTTCCCGCTCCGGCTTACACACTGGCAAGAGATCGGTATCACGCGCTTCAGCCGCTTTGCACACTGGCAAAAAATTGGCATTACACGCTTCAATATAGAGATCAGTATCGAGAGCGGGTGGGTGAAAAAAACATCTATCTGCTTTGCGTGCCGGAGCATAAAAATTTGGGCGACCATGCCATTGCCCAGGCCACGGAGGAATACCTTTCGGCGATCCTTCCCTGTGACACGGCGCTCCACCAGCTCACCCACGCGGCCCAGAAAAAACACTTCAGCTGTATGCGAAAATACCTTAATCGGGAGGATGTGCTGCTGATTAACGGCGGGGGGAACATGGGGGTAGAATGGTTTTTCTATGAATCCATGACCCGTGAGATCATTTCCAATTTTCCCGATAACCGGGTGGTCATTATGCCCCAAACCATGTTTTATGGCGACAGTGAGAGGGGGAAAGCCGAACTTGCCCGGTCTGTAGTGATCTATTCCGCCCACCCCGATCTGCATCTCTTTGCCCGGGAGAAAACTTCCTATGAGCTGATGAAGAAAACCTACACAAAAAACCATGTATATCTCGCGCCGGACATGGTGCTGGCCATGTCCCGTACGCTGCCTCGGCGTGAGCGCTCAGGAATTTTGCTATGCCTGCGGGATGACCCGGAAAGGAACCTGACGGACGCCGACACCGGCAAAATTGCCGAAACCGCCCGCCGTTTTGACACAGATATCCGGTTTACAGACACGGTGGTCACCGGCAAACAGACCATTGCGTTAGATGCGCGAAATGACGCGATCGAGGAGATGTTGGATCAGTTTCGCCGCTCCCGGCTGGTGGTCACCGACCGCCTTCACGGCATGGTGTTCGCGGCCATCACCGGAACGCCCTGCATTGCCACGGGAAACTACAACCACAAGGTCAGCGGCGTTTATGAATGGATTTGCGGCCTTGACTATATTGAATACTGTAGCCCCACAGAGAACCTGGAACATGTCATGGGGCTCCTGCTTTCCCTGGGGGAGCGCTCGTATGATGAAAAAGTGCTGGTTCCCCTGTATGAGCAGCTGCGGCAAGTTGTCCTGAAGGGGAATTTTATTGTATGAGCGAGACTAATTCCCGCATGTCTAATACAAAAAAGAATATAAAAATGGGCTTAATCAACCAGATGCTTATGGTTGCGCTGAGCTTTGTTACAAGAACCGTGTTTATTCACACCCTGGGCGTGGCCTATCTGGGTGTCAGCGGATTGTTCTCCAACATACTCACCCTTCTGTCCATGGCGGATCTGGGCTTTGGCTCCGCCATTGTCTTCAGCATGTACCGGCCCATCGCCGAAAAAGATGAAACGCGGCTGGCGGCGTTGATGAACTATTACCGGTATCTTTACCGTATTATCGCGGTGGTTGTCGCTATCATCGGATTTGCGCTGGTTCCCTTTCTCCCCTATATCGTCAACATGGATCAGCCTATCGGCAATCTCACGTTTTACTATTTAATGTATTTGGCCAACACCGTGATGAGCTACCTGTTTGTATACAAAACCTCCATTACCACGGCCCACCAAAAAACGTATCTGCTCACCCTTTATTCCTCGGTGTTTGCTCTGATTCAGAATGCCCTGCAAATTACCGTTCTATTGATCTTCAAAAATTTCACCCTCTATTTAGCCGTTCAGTTGGCCGGCACTTTTTTTAAGAATGTGTACCAGGCCAATAAGTCTGAAAAAATGTACCCGTATATTAAAAACAAGGTGGAGCTTTCCAAGGCGGTCAAGCATGAGATCGGTGAAAACGTCAAATCCATGTCCATTTATAAAATCGGCGGCGTTCTCATCAATAACACCGATAATATTCTGATATCAATCATGGTGGGAACGCTTTGGGTGGGCTACTACTCCAACTACGGCATGGTGGTCACCAATGTCAATATGCTCATAACGATTTTGTTTAACTCTGTTATGGCCAGCCTCGGCAACTTGAACGCGACTGAAAGCAAGGAACGCCAATACGGCGTTTTTCGCTCGCTTCAGCTGGCCTCCTGGTGGATTTCCGCTTTTTGCTCCATCTGCTTCTTTGTTCTCTTTAAAGACTTTATTACCTTGTGGATTGGTTCGCGATTTCTCCTGAGCACGCCCACAGTGATCGCGATTATACTTAATTTTTATATGCCCGGCACGATGCGTACCGTGTCTGTGTTCCGCGACACGACCGGCATGTTCCGCCGGACCAAATATGTCTATTTACTTACCTGCGTTATCAATCTGATATTATCCGTCCTCATGGGCCGCGTTTGGGGCATTTCTGGGATTCTGTTTGCCACTATCCTGGCAAGGCTGCTCACCAATTTCTGGTGGGAACCCCGGGTCTTAATGAAGCATTATTTCCACCGTCCCATGGCGCAGTATTTTGTCCGTCAGGCCGTGCTGTTTGGGTTTGCACTGATCGCCCTTTTGGGAACCTATTTCGTCGCTATGCTTTTACATGTTTCGCCCTTGGTTGACTTTGCGTACAAGGCGGCGGTCTGCGCGATTTTACCCAACGCTGTATTTTTTGTGATTCTGCGCAACAACAGTGAATTCCGTTACCTTCTCGGCAAACTGCGCTCCCGCTCCTGATTCCGGGTTGAGGATATTTCCCGTCCCTTGCCGGTTGCAATGAAACGAATGGGTTTGATTCCCCGCTGTTCCGGCGGGGAGTTTTATTCTGAACGCCAGGCATTCCATAAAAGAAAAGGTAGTGACGAGATGAAAGAAAATCGTTTGCGCATTACAAAAATAACCGTAACCCGCGACACCATTACTTGCACATACCGGGTATCCGGCCCATGGAGCCGTTATTTTTATTCAGACAATATTTTTTGCATCACCTATAGCGACGATATTTCCAGTGTGCCGGAAAGTGTTGCCGCGATTCCTTTTTTGTGTAACATATTGCCGATTGCCTGGCTCAACGACGGGGTAATTGAGCTTGATGAATGTGACGGGGATTTTTACCGCAGTATCCCGGAATTCAAAAAGGGATACGAGGCGATGTACCCGATGCTTACCTTTTCCGGGGAGCTTGCGGCGGGCGCTGTTATTGAAAACGGCAGCCAGGCGCTCAAGGGAAGCGCCGCGTTTTTCAGCGGTGGCGTGGACGCTTTTTCCACGCTAATCAGCCACATGGAGGAAAAGCCGCGCCTCCTTACTTTGTGGGGCGCCGACATTAAGCTGGACAACAAGCAAGGCTGGGAAAAGGTATCCCGCCACCTCCACAGCACTGCCGATTTATATGGCCTTGGCTATGTGGAGATAAAATCCCCCTTTCGGGAGTTTATAAACGAAGCTGCGCTGAATGAGCTTGTTAAAGATAGCGGAGACGGTTGGTGGCACGGCTTTCAGCACGGAATTGGACTAATCGGACACGCCGCGCCCTATCTTTACGCAAAGGGCCTGAAAACTGTCTACATTGCGTCTTCCCTGTCGCCGGGCGATCAAACTCCCTGTGCCTCTTATCCCACAATTGACGACCATGTGCGCTTTTGTGGGTGCCGGGTCGTCCACGATGGGTTTGATTACCGCCGGCAGGATAAGGTGCGCAGCCTATGTAATTTTACACGGGATACCGGGACATCTATTCCGCTGAGGGTGTGCTGGCAGTCCTCAGGGGGCACAAACTGCTGTAAATGCGAAAAATGCGCGCGTACCATGCTCGCGATTCAAGCGGAAGGGCTCTGCCCCTCCGACTTTGGCTTTGAATGGAATACGAAAACACGAAAACAAATAAAGTACCGCCTGCTTAAATATGAAAGGATTAAGGACTACCGCTGGCAGCCTATTATAGACCGCATGCGCGAAACCCACACCACCCCCGGGGACAGGGCGGAGTGGGGCTGGCTGATAAACAAATCCATCGAGGAGCTCAACAATACCGCCGCGAAGCGCATGCGCCACACCAAATGCTGGAAGCTTCTGCGCAAAATCAAACGCCGGTTAATCGGCTCCGGGCAGTAAAAGAACAGGAATGCGGCAATCCCTTTCGCCTGGCTCCCGGGCGCCTGTACCGCCGGGGCTGAATATGATTTCTCCTTACGCCGGTGGCCTTCATTTTAAAAACCTCTATTTGCCGCCTAAGAGTAACTGTTTAAAGAGTTTTAGTTTCGGCATGCTTAAAATTTTTACAATAATGGTCGGGACGGTCACGCTCATTATTACAGACAGGAAAACGACGAAGATAACCGGCAGCTTAAAATACCCATAGAGAACCATTCCGATTCCCGAACCGAAATATGGCTGGTGAAACATGTAAATCCCGTAAGAGTTGCTTCCGATGCTGGCCAGTGCGTCCTTCCATCTGCCGGTAATCTTAGTGGCGATTTGTACGGTCAGAATGATGATAATGGTAATTGTAATACAATTGACCAAATTTTTTAAGATTAAAACCATAGCGCTTTTAGCGCTGGAGTTCAACAAATGTCTTGAAAAAAGCAGGATTGCGGCTATACAGAATAGTCCGGCCACTCTTGCAACATTTAATTTCAGCCGGCTGAAATTAAAATTCAATCCTAAAGAAAACCAAATTAAGTTTTTAATTACTCTTGTTCCAATGGCGATACCCAGCCGTATATTGAAAAAAAGAAAGAACGCGATTCCTGCAATCAACAGGATTCTTTGGTAGTTTTTAATGAATCGAGAGGACCAAAAGGTTATGACCGTCAATAAAAATAGTGTGTAGATGTACCACAGGTGTATGCTATACAGATTTGCCCCCGCCAGCATGCCATAGAACCACTCTGAAAACGGGATTAATTCGTACTCCGTTCCGGAAAGAATTTTAGCCACCGAAGGGATCGAATTTGCAAAAACGAAGCTTAAGTATACAAGCAAACCATAACATACATAGGGCGCCATGTAAGTGGCTGCCTTTTTTCTCAGAAATGGCAAGGGGGTTATCGTCTCATATCTGTTTGAGCTGATTCTATAGGCAAAACCTGACAGGTAGAGCAGCAGCGGCATATGAAAATAGTAAATACCATTAAAAATACCCATTGCAACAGCGGAATCGTTCCGAATAACCGTGGTAACGGAATGGCCGAGAATAACTAAAATCATGCCTATTCCCCGGGCAACATCTAACCATTGAACTCTTTTTTCATGCATTATCTAATCCCTCTCTACGGCTATTGTAAAATCCGCGGTTAAAGCGGTTGTAAAAAACATCAATAAAGGCCTTAAGACAGGCCCTGTGTTGTCGATTCCCGTGCGGATGCTGTCGGCACGGCTATTCCGTTCCAAACCTCTCTATAAATTCAAGCAACGTCATCTGTTTCTTTTGATCCATTCTTCATCCTCCTGCCTCGTCTTTTTGCAATTATATCATATTATGGGTTGATAGTCAGGTTTACATTTTTTTCTTAAGCTTTAGCGATGGAGGTAAAAATACGCATACAGCAATAAAGGGCTGTGGTCAGGATCGTGAGCAAGCTGGAAATAGGTGATATATATATAAGCAAGTATACCATAGAAACCGCCAAAACTTGACAACTTGTTCCGGGAAGTGGTATTTTATTACCAGTGTCGACAATTTAATTATAATGCAGGAAAACAAAAAAGAGGTGGTTTGACAGGGTGGTTTTTTCATCTTCAGTGTTTATTTTTATTTTCTTGCCGATTGCTTTGCTCGGATATTACCTGCTTTCTCTCATAAAACAGGAGTGGGGTATCCGCGTTCAACGCCTATTCTTGGTGATTGTATCAATTGTGTTTTATGGATACTTTAAAATCGAATATGCCAAGATTATCGTTATATCTATTGTTATCAATTATGGATGCGCATTGATTTGCCAAAAATATGCGAAAACACGAATTGGATTTGTTTTTTTTATTTTAGGTGTATTATTCAACGTACTTTTGCTAGGGTATTATAAATATTTTGATTTTCTCCGCGATACCTTAAATCATATCACAGGGTCGTCTTTTGAGTATTTGAATATTTTATTGCCACTTGGAATCAGCTTTTTTACATTTCAGCAACTGTCTTTTCTGGTCAGTGTACAGAAAAGGGAGGAGCGGGTTGCGGGATTTATTAATTACTCACTGTTTGTTACGTTTTTCCCCCAGTTGGTAGCAGGTCCTATTGTAACCTATAGCGAGATGATGCCTCAATTTGAGGATATGTCGCTTCGCAAATTTAATTTCGACAATATGAGCAGGGGAATCTACATTTTTATAATTGGACTGACAAAAAAGCTTGTGATTGCCGATACTCTAGCCTTGTTTGTAAGCAACGGATACAATCTGAACACCTATGGGCTAGCAGCTGCATGGTTGACTTCTTTGGCTTATACAATGCAGATTTACTTTGATTTTTCCGGCTATTCCGATATGGCGATTGGGTTGGGAAATATGTTTAATATAAAGTTGCCCATGAACTTCAACTCACCCTACAAATCGGCCAGCATCCAAGAATTTTGGGGCAGATGGCACATGACATTGGGTCGGGCATTATCCACATTTATCTATATTCCGCTTGGAGGCAATCGGAAAGGATTAGCGCGGACATATTTCAATTTGATGGTGACCTTTTTTATTAGTGGTTTATGGCACGGAGCTTCCTGGACATTTGTCGTCTGGGGCTGCTTGCATGGAATCGTGAATGTTTTGGAACGGGTTTTCAAGCGCGGGCTCAATCGCATCCCGCGCATCCTGCGGGTTGCGGGTACTTTCCTGTTTGTAAATGCTGCCTGTGTTTTTTTCCGGGCTCCGACCTTTGGAAAGGCATTAGCGATATTAAAGGGAATGGCGTCATTTCAGTCACTCCGAATATCACAGGTTAACCAAATCGTATATGACGGTATTTTTACTTATCCATTATCAATCAATTTGTTATATATTGGCAGCTTATTAGCAATACTGTTATTTATAGTGTTTTTCACCATAAACAGTGTAGAATATTTGCAAAAATTCACTTCCACTGTGGGGAACTTGCTTATTTCCTGTGCGTTATTTGTGGTTAGTGTGATTCATCTATCTCGCTTAAGTACCTTTATATATTTTAATTTTTAATGACAAAGGATTAGGATGTGATGAATGTGATCATCTCAATACTAAATAGCAGGCTGTCGGGAAAGCGTTTTCTACTTTTATTTTTGTTGGGATCCCTTTCCCTCCTGTTAATACTTGGCCTCATTATGTTTTTAATAGATCCGTGGCTTTATTATCGAGTTAATGAAGATGAGGATTACTGGCTCGACGGTACTTATGTTTCAGCTGGATTAATAAAAAATTTAGATTACGATGCCGCGGTAATCGGCTCCTCTTATTTTCAAGATTTTCGAATGCGGTGGTTTCGCGATTATTTGGATGTAGAACCTATCAATCTGACAATGCCCGGCCTAGATAACAATGAAACATTAGCACTGAATAAATCGTTAATTATGGCGGGAAAAGTCAAACAGGTGTATATTTGTTTTACCCCATACTCTTTTTCGTCCAGTAGTGAAAAGGGAAGAATTCCTCTTTACTTACTGGACGATAATGCACGGAATGATGTGCAATATTTATATTCTTATGAGGCTTGGAGCAAATTTTTGCCATTGGATGTTGCAACTTGGGTGCTGAATAAAATGGGAGCGCATTACTTAGACCGGTATGCATCAATGTTCGATTTAGACGCTCTGGGAAATGAAAACAACCGTTATGTATATGATAGTAAGATCGTTTGGGATCAGATTAGCGATTCCAACCCACTGGAAGAGATCACACCAGAAAATAAAACGGTACTTTATGGGAAACTAACCACTAACTTTGATAAATATCTTGACGCCCTGAATTTGGAACCGTCTTCTCAAATTCATTATTATTTTATTCTGCCTCCGCATTCCGCACTGTTTTGGCGGAAGTCGATTGTAGAGGGAGAATATGACATTTATTTATCTTTCCTTCAGCATGTTGCCGCAAGGTTTGAAAGTTTTCCAAATGTGTCTTTTATAGACTGCCAGACAATGGATGAGATCACCAATCTTGACCATTATAGGGATACAACACATTTTGATTTGGAGGTGCAGGAGAAAATAGTAGCCCGCCTTGCAGATACGCAGTATACGATTACCTCGGAGTCAATTGGGCGTCAACAAGCCCGGCTTACCCAGCTAATTGACGTATTTTTCAAAAATAATGAGGCCCTGCTGAAGGAAAAAGGGCTTGCATAAATAAGTTTTGTTGATGCGGTTTTATAGAACGCTTGTGCTTGCTATTTGCGACAAAAATTAAATGGTTGACATTGATGCAGTGAAAGGGTTTTTGTGTATGCAAATTTCTAAAAAAACAATTGTATGTAAAATGATTCTCTTTTTCGTCATTTTCCTGCTTTTACAGGCCGTGCTCACTTTTGTAGCTGTACCTGCGAAATCGATAACCAGAGTCATGCTGCATGACCTTTATGCGCAAAAAGACCTTTCCGTGGTTTTTGTGGGCGCTTCCCGCATATACAGGGGTATAGACCCCAATCAGCTTGACGAGCTGATCGGCACAAGCAGTTTTGACCTTAGCTCCGGGAACCAGGGGATGGTAGACTCCTATTACCTGCTTGCGGAAATGTACAAGCAGAGTTCCCCCGACCTGATTGTACTGGATGTCAATTGGAGGCGATTTGAGCCCAAGTCTACAGTGGGCGCGCTTTTGCCGTATATCAACATGAAGAAATCGGAAAATAAACTTTCCTACCTGCTAAACGGGTTTGTGCCCGATGATTACCTGAAAGCGGTGTTCCCCGGGCTTAATTATCCTGAAAAGCTCCTTTCAACCGATATTATCAAGAATCCGATGAAAAAACTCTCCAGCGATTACCGAAATTACATATATGATTATCCGGATACCGGATATTATGCCGGGAAAGGTTTTTCCCGCAATACAAACTCCATGCTCAACGGCAATATGGGTCAGGTTACAGTTCCGAAATGGGATTCCGCTCTCATTGATGAGGAAAGCATTCTGTATTTTGAAAAAATCGTCTCCCTTTGCCGAAAAAACAATTCGAGAATTATCTGTATTGTCCCTCCGGTTCCATTGCCCGTTTTGATGGAAATGAAGGATTATTCCTCCTGCGACGGCTACATCAGAAATCTGGTAGAGTCGCAAGGTCTGGAGTATTACAATTTTAATCTGCTCCGCCCTGAAGTGTATACGGCAAAGGAGGAGTATTATTTCGACGAGGTGCATATGAGCGGCAAGGGGGCCTTCGCTTTTACCGGTATAATGGCCTCGTTTATCAGCGAGTACAGAAGCGGCTCACTGGATATCGGAAAGTATTTGCTCCAATCCTATGAGGAGCTTGTTGCGTCGTCGCCGCGTATTCTCAATACATGGCTGGAATTGGATGCGTCAGGCGAGCGGTTTCTGGCACGGGCAAATACGGGCTCGGGCCTTACGCCTGAGTACGAGTTTCTTTATAAAAGCGAGCAGGATGGGGAATATGCCGTGCTTTACAGCTACGCACAGCGCACGGATTTCCCGGTTGCCGGACTTGCCCCCGGAAAGTATACCATCCGCGTAAATACCCGCCCTCAGGGCTCCGCCGCTGCGTATGAGCAATACGATGAAACGGCCTATACGAAAAAATAACCGGTTATTATAATTTTTTTGCCGCCGGGGCATTGGCCATCATTTTCGTTATGCCGGTTGCAGCTCCATCCCTGGAGCTGCAACCGGCATAGCCACGTAATTCCTGGCTATCAGGGCGTTGAGCCGAGGTCGCTTTCATCGACAGATGCTTGATAAATGAATATATTATCATTTGCCCTAAAGGGGCAAACTTTTACTATGGATTTTTATAACGAAAAGCTATATGCTGGAATAAAGACTCGGTTACACTTCCATACTCTCTGTAAAAAACCGAATTTGACCGTTCAAATATTCCACTGTGGGCTCGTTGCCTGCACCGTATAGTGCGGTCAGATCAATTACCATTGGCTCCTTGTATTGCATTGTCTGTCCGCGCGGGGTCGTGGTAGATGCCTTGAACTGCGTTACCATATTCATGCGGTTCCACCCTTCTACCGCTGTGGCAACAGCTGAAAGCATTGTCCAATCATCGGTTTTTGTTGTAAACCATCCGATAGAGGTGTTGGCCGCAGTTGCCGAAAACCACCGCGCGCTAAATTGATCGGAATTCAAAAGGTCAGATTTCATCATAATACGCAAATAATATTTATGGCCTGGAATATAGGCGATCCCTTCTTGCCGGGATGAAAAAGATGTTGCACTAAACGTAGGGCCTACCGTTTGGGTCAATACCCCTCCTGCGGCGGTTATAGTGCTGGTCACACCTGTTATCCAATTCGTTGTGCCATTAGAGAAGTCAGCATTCTTTATCATATTGTATTTTGGCGTAATTTCCCGATAAGGGAAGGATAGTCCACGGACGGCATCAAAGATACGGTTTGCAATAACTCTTCCGCCCTCGGTATTTGGGTGCAACCCGTCACTCAGATAGCGTCCGGCAGCTCCGTTTGCCTCAAATCCGCTATATATTCCGCTGGTATTGAACAAATCAATGCAAGGCGCTCCCAAGCGTAAAGCAGATTCCATTATTACATCGCGAGTGCTTTTTAGTATATTATATGTTGCCTTACCGATAGCGACTTGATATGGCGTTACAAGTAAAATATGTGCATATGGATAAAGATTCCGTACGGTTTCAACGCTCCAGCGGATAGCTGACGCTAAGTTTTTGCGATCCAGGCTGGAGAGTGGGATAGAAGCTCCGTCATTAACGTAATACTGATTGATATTCTCAGCGGAATGTGCTGCCCCATATGAATCATTTACACCCGCATAAAAAATCACAATTTCCGGCACCTGATAGTCGTCAATATTGTTAATCACCTTCTGTACTTGATTGGCTATCATATTGCTGGCACCGTTTACGACTGGATTCCCGTCTAGGACTGCGTTTGCCCCGTCCCTCCATGTTGCGCCGCCTATGGCAAGATTGTCTATATTTTTCGCGAGTATTAGCGGTGCAAACGGCGTTCTCCAAAGAGCGCCGGCAGTAATAGAATCTCCAAAGAGCATGATCCTGCGGTCGTAAATTGTCCCGCTTCCGGATATTTCACCAATGGTATTATTTTTATCTGTAGTGAGGTGTGTCCCCCAAATAAGCCCGGCTGTAGCGGTATCCGGCGTAACTGAACCGCCTTGTGAAGCGTCAACCGCAGCCACCTTTCCATCCTGCACGCCCAGAAGCTTGCCGTTGGGAACACCGGTCACGGGGGTGGTTGTGGTGATTTCAAATACGCCGCCGGTTACTTCGGCCCAATTCTCATCCTTGCGTCCGTAGGTCTTGCCATCGGCGGGCGCTTCAGGGACGCCTCCAACAGGGGTTGGCAAGGTAACGGAGGCTACTTCTACTCCCTTCACATTCATGAAGGACAGGACACCGTCGCTAACCTCGGCACCTGTAAATGCTTTTTTCTGAATTTGACCGATGGCGTCAGTCCCTGTCTGTATCGCTTGCAACCCGGATTTGATCGAAGGGCGCAATACAATTTCCATTTTATCGGAATGCTTTAGTGCGGTGTTATTTTGCAGAAAAGCTACCTGCATATCGAGCTTTTGAAATTTTGTAATTCTCTCGGTGAGTACTAGTTGGTTTTCCATACCAATATTGATCGGATCGATGGACACGTACAACGACGAAAAATATACGATCAGCTCATCGGATTCCCGTCCGGCGGGCCGGACGAATACAAGGCGTTGAACCTCGTTATCATATTGGCTGCCAAGTGCCAGCTTACGCGGTTCGACCGTTAATATTTGATTTTGCTCAGTAAGCGTTATTGTAAAGCTATCCATTTTAATCTCCTTAATCACTAATATTTTATTGAGAAAGCGTATACCCCATTGACAATTACGCTATAATGTAATATTATAAGCTTATCGCTTTATTTATTACATTATAGCGTAATAATATTATGTAGCACTTTCGCGTATTTGTCAACATAAATTAACGTCTTGGCGTAATTTTAATTTTTGAGGTGTCCTTATGTCGATATTATATAATCGTATTGAAACCCTTTGCGAACTTGCCGGTATCAATGTAACCCAAATGTGCAAAAACGCCGGAATAAGCAGGGGATCGCTTAGCGATTTGAAGGGCGGACGAAAAAAAACGCTGAAAGCGGAGACGCTGTCAAAGATAGCCAGATATTTTGATGAGTCGGTTGATTATCTGTTGGGTAACTGGCCGGGAAGCGATGCGTTCGGCGAAAGGCTTGCCGCTCTTAGGAAAGAAAAAAAACTGCCCGTAGCCGACATTGCGGGCATACTGGGTATTGATCCTGCGGATTATCTGGAATATGAAAAAGGCCATATCGCTCCCACTATAAGCGAAGCGGAAAGGCTCTGTGCGGTTTTAGAAATGCCAAAAGATTATTTTTTTATCAATACAGATGCAAAAAAAGTGCTTGTGTCGCGTCATGCCGGCAACAAAAAATCCCCCCTCGCAAATGCAAAAGCGGATTTGAAGAAGGCACTTGTGGCAGAGGGGATTATACCTGAGTGGTATGAACTGAGCGATATCCAATATGGAACGCTTATGGGTATAGCAAAAGCTTATTTTGATGGCGTTAATGGCACATGAAAAAGCGCCGTTTTTCCCCGCTGGAGCCACTCTCGGATAAGTGTAGCAATAGGGAGCGTCCCCAAACTGAACCACCACCGGCTAAAGTCGGTGGTGGTTCAGTTAAACTATTTTTTATCGCGTTTCCTTATGATCTTCAGCATCCTCGCTGCCGATATCTATGACCTGCATCCTAAGCTGAACCGGCGCACTTGAGAGCTGGCTGTAAAACGGATGCCGCACAATGCGGTTCAGTATCTCATACCCGTTTACCCCCGCCACTATCGGCAGCAAAATCGCAAATTGGGTTGGGCTGTAACGTGAAATCGCGTCTCCCTTTCTCAGGCTGGACTGGATAATGATAAGCAAATCCCTGGCGATTTTATCCAGCGTCAAGGGTTCAAACGGCGCGCTTCCGGTATTTTTAATGGAAATAACCGCAAGAAGTATTGTCTGGCCGTTGCGTTTATGGTTTCGCGTATGGAGCTGATAGAATTCTTTAAACATTGAATAATCGCATACAAAAGCACCGTCCGCGGGCGATGTTGAACTAAGCTCCCGCTGTATTGTAATAATATCCGTT
>Ga0153942_1000702_pt1 | contig 13315 bp, 15 predicted proteins | sample TSNJ026MetaG_FD_104731 | JGI IMG/M metagenome (GOLD analysis project Ga0153942, IMG submission 104731) | Attine ant fungus gardens microbial communities from New Jersey, USA - TSNJ026 MetaG | ecosystem: Host-associated > Fungi > Mycelium > Unclassified | place: USA: New Jersey, Brendan T. Byrne... | reverse complement strand
TAAAGGCAAAAAGGTTTTGGCATACGCTGAGCTGACCCAAATGGAGCACAACACGCAAATGCCTGATCCGCATTCCGGACTTGATAGACGACGGGCGACAATCCAGGTAAATACAAAAAAAAACACGTAGTATATGATGAACCCCAAGGCATAAACAGAAGATAATCTTTCACAGACACGGGTATACGGTGCGTGCATGACCACCAAGCTACACATTATTAATGGAGTCAAAACCCTCATAACAAAGAAGTAAACAGCATACCTGTTCCAAGTGGGCGTCAACTTGATCACCATCCTCCATCCCCAACTAGATTTATGAGCATCATTCTAATTCCGTGATATAAGACATACCCCTCCAGGTGTGTCATCGCTTCCTATCCGCTGGCCATCATACGTGAATCGGAGCGTTCCTATGAAATCTTCACGTTTATAAAAAAAGCATCATTCGAGACATTGTAGGTGCGAACCAGGTTCCTTCTCAAACCTTTTCTGCAGACGTGAGATAAGGTGATATCAGTAAATTATGGGCTACAGTCACTCACCATAGCTGCTTGTAGAATTTTACTAAAGGGCATGCTTGGTCTTACTTTGACCGTGATAGCTAGTCCAACATAAGCGGATTCGTGGTAAGGCTCAAGACATGCTTGCCCTCAAGCAGATATACTGACAAAGTTCTCCAAATGCGACAGTTATGTTAAGCTTTGGCTTCACGTCTTCTGGCTCCTGCGACATCTCTGAATACCTGACAGAGTTTTGATAAAAGTGCAGGTGATGGTTAATTATTTCAACGCGGCCATAGCATTGCCCTCGTGATCTTCTCGAATGACTGTGACAAATAATGAAGTTATCAGAAGTGTCACGGTCCTTAATCTGTCACACACGTTCACTTGGCCGTGCCGATAGTATTTGGCATCATTCAGGGATGAGCAGTGTAGGAAGGGAAAATGTTACAGAGAAAATATTGTAGGGCTATATTGAATGTTCGGGAAGTGATTTCGGAATTCCGGAGTCATAACAGCAAGTAAACTACCAGGTAAAGATAAACTCATTGAGCATGGACTTTAATTCAGGCACGGGGTAAGTCTTTGAGAGGGGTTTGGCCGGGGCGTCGCTACATAGACCTCGTAAGATTAAAAGATCAATATCAGGCAATCGGATTCACCTGAAGTTGGAACCTGCAAATCATATAACCACTCTTTCCTTCGACGTAGTCATCCTGGACTCGATGAGGACAATAGTCACTATGAAAGCAAGCAGAAAACTTACACTGATAACGTCATACAATCCATCGTAGCGATACCTGATGAAATCTTAGCACTTCTGTAGCGTGTTAACAAAATCAGTTCTCACCTCCGTGAGGGACCGCATTTCGAACACTTACTCCCACAGATTACTCGCACGGGATACTTCGTCTCTATATTTCTCTACCATGAATACGGCGCACGTGAGGACATGAAACACGTCGAGAAGTCTCATCGCTTACGTGGAGAGTGCGGTTTGAAAGGTGATTACGATCTTGATCAGTTTTCTGTGACTCAGACTATCGAAAAGAACATAAAAGCTGAGTCATTTTTACAATGAGAAGCACTCACCCCCCCATAGCGGTTCTCTTGGCCTCCAGCACCAGTATACCATCTATGCATGATGTGGTAAGCTACATATAGGATCGAAGTGTACCACTCACATCACATCCCCCTCGTCGATATCATCTTCGTAACCATCGTTCACTACAACTGAAAAAGCCCCCAGATTGGCGTTTCCGACAATGCCTTTCATCGGCGCTCAATGTACCTGGGCTTTGTTTAATGCCTTCCTAGATGTACAGATAAAGCATAAGGACAATGAAAGATGATAGACAAGCACAAAGATCCATTCACCGGCTAGAAAAGACCTGCCCAATGATGACACCATCCGGGTGTCCGTAATGATCAACCAGAGATGCCTCGCTATTGCTCAGATTCCATCCTGATGGACTTATAAGGCCACTTTCATTGGTATCGTTCAAGAGAGTATTCGAGGACGCATTGGTAGTCTTGTGCGTGGTGTTGATACGGTAAACGCCAAATGGGTCCTCTTGCATAATTTTCGCTCGGCTGCATCGGTGGCTCAGGTCAAATGGCAAGTGTAAAGGATGCATAGATCTATACGTACAATCGTTCCATGGCCATCTTGTCAAAGAAACAGTGCGTTCGTGACGATTGATTGAATTATTGGATAAGTATGATAGAGACAACGGTCTGGAGTGGTCTGGAGAGAGTGGTAAATTTCTGATTAATTTCTTATCAAGGAACATTAAATTTGGCTAAAGCCAAAGGCAGGCTGTGGGGAAGAGCAAATTGCTAACACTTACAAAAATGATGTCTCTAGATGCCTGATGGTCTAGTAGTGAGCAAGGTTATATGAATGTCAATAGATGAAGTATGGTAGGTAAGAACTGGAGAAGTATAAAGTGCTGGGTCACCAGGATGACCCTCTTTGATATAAATACAATACAATGGTCTGAGTCATTAAGATTACTGAGTCAATAATTACTAAGCACTTGGATAAGAATTTCATTCAATTGTTGGCCCAGAGTCCTCCTAACATTATCTTGTACATAATTTGTCTACATTCTGATGGATAGGATAGCCCAAGACCCATCTTAATTATAAAACAATTTTCCCTATTGATCAGTCATCTAGTAAGAGTATCTGGTTCTAGACACCATTATGCTTGGTCTTTCCCACATCTCCTTTAACCACTGACATGAGTCACTGATAATCATAGATGATTTATGGTTAATTTATCCTTAATGAATCAGGAATGGTTTCTGATAGCAAGCTGCCCAGACATTATAAACAATAAGATGTCTCGGGACTTTCTCAACAATTCTCAGTGGCACTAATTGTAACAGTCAGGGTCTTGTTGAATAAGAATTGCACGTTGAAATGGCATTACCTATAACTCAAATACTTGGCTTGCGGAAGAATTTGAATAGAAGTGAAGAGGGGACATGCAAATACGTCAGGTCAGACTCGGCCCTTCATTTGGTCAAGTTCGAAAGTCAACTCGAATCGTTCCGAGTGGTATATCTGGAAACAATGCAGTCTTCCTACAAAGAGGTTTGAAAGAAACGGTTTTGATTTAGGAATCATCAAGTGATCCTTGCAAACAGCTGTTGCCAAATACTTAACAACACCCGGGACAGAAGACATATGGCTCTCTGAACCGAAAAATGTCGCGACGGCAGTCTCAAATGACAGAGCAGAAAAACCTAGGTTCTACATCACCTTCTGCATCTCCCTCGCTTCCGCTTTCCGACGATGACTCAAGCGAATTCGAGCCAGGCTCGATGCCGGTAGAGGGAGACCCGGAAGATCAAGTAACCTGCGAATGGGGTGATTGCAGATCTGTATTTACCCACCTCCCATCCTTGGTTGATCATATACACAATGGCGAGTACCGGGCGTCTTTTCCATAAGGAAGTCTTCACGATGAAATGTAATAAATCTTCAGAGCACGTTGGAATACATAGATCCGGTTACACATGTGAGTGGGCAACGTGTCAACGGCGCGGAATATCCCAGAGCTCCAGGTACACTTTAATATCCCATATCCGGATGCATACTGGCGAAAAACCATTTACATGCACCCAGCCCGGTAAGTTAGGTCTCTTACGTGTTGGGGCTTCGAAGAAGTATTTATTTATTCTTGCCACCCATCTCTTTTAAACTCTGTTCTTGAAGAATGTGACAAGTCATTCACTCGTTCAGACGCCCTCCTAAAACACATGCGACTATTACATAACATCGAACAGCCACCTCCTGGCAGGGGCGGCAGAAAACGCAAAAGAGATGAAGACGCTTCTGCTATGCAAGACAGTGACCAAGCGTCATTTTCCGGTCCTGCTGGCCTCTCGGGGTTCAGTACTTTCAAAGTCGAGCCCCAAACCCCATCGGAGCTCCCAGACGACAACGCCCCTCACATTCAACTCCCCCGAGATGACGCTTTCGATGCCAATGGCCGCCCTCGCCGATCACCTAGCCCCGCCGATCGTCTGCCATTCTCCTATCCGCTTCTGCCGTTCCTTCCGAGTGGATTCGCAAACGGCAACAGCGAAGAAGGCGATGCCTCCGCGGATACCCTCCCAGATTATCTTGCGCAGCAACTAGACCCTCAAACGGGCCTTATCAGAGGTAGAACACCGGCAATGGTCATGTATCTCTTGATGAAGGCCAGGCATCGATATGCATCAGAGCAACATGAATTGCTGCTGGAAGAATTGAAAATAACGAGGCAAGAGTTGCAACGTGTTCGGGATGAGAAGGAGAGAGCATTAGATGATGTCTTCAGAGGGTACTTTGGGTTCGTGACTATTTCTGTTTATGTTGTTCTCGTCCAACCGAATTCCCAGTCCTCAAGCGGAGCAGTTTATTGCGTCATTCACAGGACTTGATGTGCGGTCGGGCGTTCATCCACCTCCAACATCCTCCCGCGATTTAGGTTACAACGTATCAGCCCTCCCAATGCCTTCGTATATTAATGGACATGAACGATGACTCTTACTTTACTGGTTCCTAGTTTTTGTACGCGTTGATTATCTCTTCGTTTATGCTGTTGTTGTATTTTTTGACAGATTCCATCATGGGGTTTAGATGTCTCGTGAAATAGACAAAGCTATATACATAGCGACTTCCCAATTGATTTCTACTCTTGCAAGGTTACAGTAATTACGTCGCTTCCTGTGGAAACAACACATGAGACGCAAGCACTCAAAGTTATTGACATGTGGCATGTGGCTTGGTACGAATATTCAATGAAGACTATTTCTATGGGTCTTATGATAAGATACATTAATTGGATCCGTCGGAAACGGAGGGTCATGAGGGAGAAAGGGCGCATCACTGTCAATCTTCTCGCAGCGGTCAGTTTATGGAAAAGATAACAGGGTGCAACGATTCTCACGTTCTCGGTCAGATCATCACCCGAGCTTCGACGTAGTTGAAAAAAGGTTTGTTCATTGGAACCATCGGATAGGCTCCATTACTCCTCCATTACTCTTGTTCGCTCGGTGTAAATCAAGATAGGGAAACGACCGCATCATTTCCAAGCTTGATCCGGATCATGGTTACTCTTCTGTGGTCTCCTTCAGCTATTGAGCCCTTTCCCATGCAAGGACTGTCATTGAGCAAGAGCACCAAGAAACCTGATAATAAGTTCTGTGTTGCGGGAACTGATAATCGCTTCCCTATCTGCGGAGAATAGTCAGCGGGCTTTTACGATCGGTATCTGGGCTTAGCTGCACTGACATGCGCCCTATGCCCCAGTTGATTTGTAGTACCCGTCCTAATCTCAATCACAACGGACTAATAGCCGAGTTTAGGTATCTACATACATCCAGAATCTTTCTCATTACATAATTTGGATCCTCATAGCCGTCGTGAGTATGGGCCAATGGGCTTCTCGATGCCCATGCAGATGACTTGCATCATATCAGTTTTCCGGCTAGAATGGTGGATAGATGTTCGGATGCATGATATCGAAGGGGCCTTTTTCCTGATAGAACATCTGTCAGGACGAAGCATCCCATGGCGTTATGCAACTAACAAACAAACGTTTGACCGTTCTGACAATTACGCAAGACAAGTAATTTCAATTGAGCTTATCTCTGTGGATACTTACTGTGGCGTCTCCTTTGTAACAGTAGAATAGACTCCGAATCTTATTTTTCCATTCATTGCGTATATCTAGATATCAAGTCGATTCCGTGCACGGCGGTACACGAGTCGTACTAGACGGGAAAATAACTCGAAGAAGTCCGTGCTAATCAAGGACGAGGCTATGCTCATCAGGAACTTGGATAGATATAAACCGACATACCGACTCGAATGCCTTCCCGTATTCAGAATTAGCCCTTTATGCCCAACACTAAGGTACCTACTCAAGTGGACACTCGCAATATTCAAGGCGATATCTTGTAAGTTCTGATATCATTGTATCCTCTGTGGGTGTTTTGTCCGGTAAATCCACATTCTTCATCTACGCAGGAGCGGCCTTCCAAAGAAGACCCAGACATTTATCTTTTTCAAGATCAACAATGGGAAACGATTTGTGGCTGACCTCGTCAAGTTTGTTCCCTTGATCAAGACTGTCGCGCAAAGTCTCCAAGATCGAGACGATATTGCGAGACATAAAAGGGAGAACAAGATAGGTCTCCTCAAGCTTGCAGGTGTCAACATTTCCCTGACAAACACTGGTCTTCATGAGGTGAAAGCCAACAACTCTATGATCTATGATCAGTATACAGAATCACTGATTGGACATCATAGATGAGCGTCAACGTTGCTGGCACTGCTTTGGCTAAATCGAATGCTTTCCTAAATGGGGCAGCTGCGGACGCCATCACGCTGGGAGATCCTCTTCTTCCTCCCAATGCTCCTGCAAACGCTGGTCAACCAGATTGGGATTCAGAGTTCCTGGGTCAAGTTGACGGTCTCATCTTGGTTGCTGGAGATAGCCATGATACTGTTCAAGAGAAAATCGAGGAGATTCACAAAATTTTCCCTGCAAACCCAAACCAGTCTTCCATCACCGTCGTCAAGACCATTACTGGTGATGTCAGGCCTGGCGCAGAATCTGGTCACGAACAGTAGGCCAAAGAATTCCCTGAAATGCTTGTTTTAAATGAGTTTCTTAGCTTTGGGTTCTTGGATGGCATCTCGAATCCACTCATTGCCGGGTTTGATCGCACCGTTCCTGGGCCTGCTCCGATTGATGCAAGCAACATACTTACAGGTTTTACGAATGATAAGGATTGGAGTAGGGATGGAAGCTTCCTTGTTTTCAGGTATCTATTCCAGAAGGTTCCAGAATTCAACAACTTCCTCCGAACAAATGCTCTTAAGATACACCCTATCACCAGCGAGAGCCTTGACCCAACAGATGGCAGCGAGCTTCTTGGTGCGAGACTCGTTGGCCGTTGGAAGAGTGGTGCTCCAGTCGATTTGACACCATTCGTGGACAACCTCGCCTTGGCAAATGACGAGCTCCGGTCTGAAATACATCTTATCGCAGCGTTCAATGTGTATCTGATATATCATTTCCAGGAGGAACAACTTCCAGTTTTTAGATGAATTTAGAGACAACAACAGGTGTCCCTGGGCTGCACATATTCGTCGAAGCAACCCAAGAGCGGATACAAGACTCCAACCTCTCGACAATCGACGCATAATGAGACGCGGAATTTCTTTCGGCCCAGAAGTGACACAGGAAGAACAGACAAGTGGCACTACCCAGCAAGGGCGCGGATTGCTATTTGCTTGTTATCAAGCTAGTATCGAAGATGCTTTCCAATTCATCCAGAAGAGTGGGTACCTCAACATTTTTTTGCAGCAGTCAGATATTCAAGCTGTGCAGATTGGTGTAATAACAGAAAATTCCCGTTCCTCCCTGGAGATGTCCCTCCTGGGTTCACACCTGGGTAAGTAACGAAATGATGTACCGATATGGCTGTACAAGCTCAAGTCTCCCGTTCAGTGTTGATCCCATCATCGGCCAATCCGATCCAAGAGAGATGACGGGATACGACCCCCTCTCGGCCAATGATCCTGACCAGAAAGCATTGTCGATGGGTATGTTCGTTGTTCCTCGTGGGGGAGCCTACCTCTTTGTTCCATCCATCAACCTTTTGCGCAATTTCAGCCAGCACTTATCCACGTGAAGCCTCGAGGGCCAAATCTTGTAATTGCTCGTGTCCTTGAAACTGTCTTTATAATATAAATGAAGTGTCCGCCTTGAAATATTGGTGACGCAGTACAATGCTCATTAAGTACTAAGCAAAGATCAACTTTAATGAAGGAAATGATATGTGATACTTGTCATTTCCTCGCAGTGTTTCCTTATCAGCGATGATCACCTAACTTATCTTTTTTGCAAGATTTTATTGTTTAGTCATAAATTTCATCTTCTAGTGTAGGTTGTATACTTCAGTCCTGTGCATTCAGGGACTGAGTTCTTCTTTCACAGATGTTGGAGAGGCACGACAACATCTATTTTGTTCAACTTTTCATTCCCAGTTCCCAAAAGCAAGGTCTCCATCTGCATTCTCGGCATGATCTCCTGGAAATGTGCCAGCTGTTTTGTTCTCCACATAACTGTATAGTTTCTAGGATAGTATTCTTGTACTGACAAAAAAAACAGTGACCTTGGTTAACAATTTCAATTAATTGAAAGCAGACTCAGCAAATTGTCATCTGTATAACCACAAATATACCGAATCAAGAATATGCACACTATCCAAGGTCCTGCTTTGTCATAACTGACCGATTCATCTCAAGAGGCCGAAGTAGGATCCTTTTATGTAAGTTTTTTAGTTTTAGCACCATGTTCTATAAGAAATGTTCCCACCCCCCATCACCACTTACAATGTCTTCCCATCACCACTTACAATGTCTTCCCATCACCTAAATATTTTTGACGAGGTATAATCCCCCTAGATGACATGCCCTGGCCTTGTTAATGCTTGCTCAGGATTTATTTCCAACTCTTGACCAGCTTCCCTACGATAATGATTTCAACACATCATTCTATGAGGACGATGGACTCGGCATCCTCCACCCACGGCACCACTGGTGTTTTCTGGCTGAGATAACGGGTTGCATCCCTTGGATCCGACCCACCTATCAAGCTAAAGATACAAATGGATACAATATCCTTATAGCGTTCCACACCGATGATAGGTCGCCACATATACTTGATCAGTGCCAAGTAGGCGATACAATAGCAATTATGTACGCCAATAGCCATATTTTTGCAGATGGACAGTCCGGTATTCGTGTCGAGTCCGATGACATGGTGAAGGTATGTATTGTATTCCCATTCCCATTCCCTTTCATGTTACTGAGCTAAAGCTGCGGTTTCATTCTAGGTCCTACGCTGTGACTTAATGGGCGTCCTTAGTCTGGCACGAGACATTTTCGCTGATTCCACCTGTCGTGTATGTAAAAAGAAAGCAAATTCGAAATGCTCCAAATGCGACATGAGATACTGCTCCAAGGTAAGTTCTCGAAGGTGGTGGTACTGATCTTTTTCGACCCACCAATCCTGACAATGCAGTAGGACTGTCAAATTGCCGACTGGAGACCGAAACATAAACGAGAGTGCGCTGTGGCACAGCAGATTGCACATTGGAAAGGCTTTAACTGGAAGTCATTTGATTATTTCAGAAGGCCTTAACTCTCTTCGGGCCTGTGCAAATCATTGGTACTCAAGGCGATTTTCTATTGCAAAACAGTGCCTCCGAAGATACTCGAATGTTATATATTGACTCACATGCTCTGAATGCAGTTTGTATCTAACATTCAATCGGATATCCATTGAATGCACAGCTCATAGTCTTTCGTATTAAACCATATTTTTGTTCCAAAAGGGTGCCGGTCTATTAAGCCAGGCTGAGGTTACGGGACTGCAAGTGCGTGGAAAAGAGTCAATGCAGGATGAAGAAGCAGCATAGAGAGAGTAGAGAACTGCTTCCCTGCCAAAGTGTAGGGGAGCATGTGTCTCGGATGTGCTGTCTGCAGGGCAGATGTGATCCAAGCCGTCGATAGGTATTGATAGCTAGTCGTCACGAGGGGCAAGCCTCAAATCTATAAAACAGTGAAGACAAAGAGCATTGATTCCTATTGCGTCCGGAAATTACTCGATATTGTGCTGAAGTCAAGAATTTTCATTGTCCTGTTTGGCTTGCAACCTCCTAAATTCTCCTCAATCTTTTCCTCAAAAATTCTCTACCACCCAGTTGGCATCGATGCTCCAAAAACCATGAATCTAGCCTTGTGATCACAGTAGCTAATGATATATAATGCGTGATAGCGGAAGAAGAAGGAAATTTTAAAAAACATCCCTAAAAACAGTATATGAAGTTGAAAACCTATGAAGGACAGAAGCCATCATACTTGCCCAACTAATAGACATAGACTTGACTTAGTCTTCTTTTGACCACAACTTGTCTATAGTATCCAGTGTAGCGTGCCACGGCCTTCACTGTTACTCACATACCTGACAGCTCAAATCACTACAGACAACTACCTAGAACATTGCTGTAACCTATTACACGGATGATTTATTTTAGCCATGAACTTTAAGCATCTGATTTGACTTTCTTGCAATCTCACTCATCCATCAACTCAACTCTTATTTGATTAATCAGGTCCCTAGCCTTGTCATTCCGCAGCTGCACAAAACATTTGTATGGCTTCGGATGGCTACTTACAATGTCATCGTTTTGCTGGGAAGAATATGCAAGCCTCTGACCTTACAAAACCTGGATCCATCTCAACCTTGGGAGTTATTTCCTGTCCATCTTCGCCCTTGATGTTAAACAAAGTAAGGATAGTAGCCATTGCTAGCCATAAACTAACATCTGCGAGATGTCTGCCAGGGCATATTCTGGATCAAGCATAAGTATGAACCCCTGGGTCTGATGGAAATTATAGATGCATCCTTGCCTTCGTCCGAAGCCAAAATGTGCTAAAGGCCGAGGCTCCTCTTGACCTCCTTCCGATCTCGAGAGATAACGAGACGGGTTAAAAGAAGACGGGTCATGATAGACCGTCTCATTCATGGATATACCGCTGAGGAAGTGGTTCAAGAGGTATTAGTGCAGATTCATGGTCCATGGCTTGACGACCCACCGTACGTTTGTAATCACCAGAGATCCTTTAGGAATAAACATACCCTTATACACATCTTCCTCGAGCGCACGATGTGGGATTCCTGGTATGATATAAATCAGGAGTAGTTTAGATCAACTAGCTGAATTGGGCCTACCAAGTGGAACTACACTGAGCCAACTGAACCCGCAATTAAGTCTGCCTGATGACTTCCGCTGCGTCAATCAACTTACCGAAATGATTCTTGCAGTATGCAGTCCAGGAGGGGTAGCTCATCTCGATCTCCTACTTCGGGCAGCCGCGAACCACCTAAGTGTGCATCAATTTCCTGCTGTGCACGGAGCTGCAATTCTGGGTGTAAAGTCATTGCGAGCATGAATACAGAGAGAGTCGACCAAGTCTAGAGTCATTGATTTGAGCAGTCATAAAAATTATCAAACAACTTCGACTCGCAGTTTCTGCACCTGCAATAAAAAGAGTCGCTGCTGCTACCTTAATGTTCAAGATCTCTTCTGGGGTTTCGTTAGTTTCTTGATGCAGATGCTCTAGGTAGTACGAGAGGAAGGAAAACTTTGCTGCCCCCTCAGTCTGTAACGGTTAGTGCCGTCAAGTTGACAATGCGTGCCTCACCATCTGTCTTTTGACCCTATCAAATGGAAAATTTTGTGTTCGCGAAGTAAGACGCCTGGTCTGTCGCGCTTTCATTGCAAAGAAGGTTCCTGGGAACCAAGATGGCAGGTATTGTACTATAGGATCTTTCATGGACTCCCCTGACAATAACCTAAGCAGAAGGTAACGTACAGATGGGAAACAGATCCACGGGTGTGCTCCCTGGAGTTCCACATTGACTGATTGCAATTGAAGCTTCTGCTACAAGCTGGACATAAGGATCGTTGTCAGAGAGGACCTCGTGTCCGTATGTGACACCAGTGATTATTGAGGTTGCAAAACTGTTGAACACACATCAGGAATGATATTATATCCCGACGATTCCTCACCGGTTGAGCATTGAATCTGTTTTATCTGGTCCATTTTCAAAAAGGTTGAGAGCAAGGCGCCATGCCTCTCGAGTCTGCGCATGTTGATATCGGATGACTCTCTGCGAGGAAAAATACTGCTGATACAGACGCCTGTGTTTCTGAAATATTTTGCCATAACCAGTGAATGGAAGGCTCGGGTTCCAGCCCATTCTATTGTGTTGCAAGTACCATATGAGTATATAAGGGACGTGGATCATTGTCACTCCTATAATGCGCACATTTGGAAGATAGGGAAATCCGGACGGTCACTGTAATTCGAACTTCGTTTTTCCATCAGGTCAACAGCAGCTTCAACATTGTTGAGGATGATCATCTTGCGATGAAATACACGCAAGAGCATGACATCTCCTATGAAACATGCTCAATCACCCAGTTTCACATACTAGAACTCAGAAACACACACCGTATTGCCTCGACCACTCCGCAATTTTATCCTCTGGGTTTTCTGTAGGTATATATCGTAGGTGACCTATAATCGGATCCGCAGGAGGCCCGGGAGGAAGAGGGAACTTGGATTTGTGTGTGCGCTGCCTGAACCAAAGGATGAAGGAAGTGATTGCAATCAACCATAAGATAGTGCCCATGCTGGGACTAAGAGGCTTTTGGGAGTGCTCTGGAAAGTGGGGTGCTGGCAAAACCTTACGACACGGTTCTATTAATATGATAACTAATAGATCACGGGTAAGTTGCATGATCCCCATGATTGCTATTTTGGGACATCACGGTATCAGAAGGACACGACCATCACTGGAAGTCCAATGATAAAATCTATTCAACCATCGGAGGTTGATGAGAAAGACATTGTTTCATCAGAAATGGATATAGAAGGTCTTGACGAGTTTCGCAGGGTTCCATCTTCTCACGGAGCTATCTTGTTGGAGTATTAGATAATGTAGCTGAGAGAAGTGAGCTGACATCGCGTGTGAATCCTGAATTTATATATAGCAACAAACTTGTGGTATACTTGTGGTACAGGCACGGGTGCATAGATATCTCACTCTTCTAGCTTAAATATTTGTATACCGAGGGTCGGTGCAACGCTGCAGATCAATTTGGCAGGTTGGGCAGCAAGTAGGACCTGGTAGGCATACTTGTTGAAATGTGAGCACATGATGACTTATTTTTTTATTTTTTTGGATTCAGCATCTATATTTCGCAACAAGCAAACTAGTGCTAAGACGCAGGGGCCTAGGCAGGACCAAGCGTTAGGTGGTGTGTATACATGGCTATAGGGGTGGGCAAAGCTTGCTAGCGGATGTTTGGATGATTACCTTGTATTTTTCACTCTACTTCCATTTCATTTAATTTCTTGCATGGCATAGCTACATCTGGATTATTACACAGATAGTATTTATCTCATAGCTAGGGTACACTAGGTCCAAGTTCCTCCTCTTTAGTCCTAGGAGTTGCCTTGTCTGTTACCATGATACATACTTTTGCAACCTTTGTTAGCCAATTATGCAAAAGGCAGGCATAGAACTTGTCTGTGCTTAAGTGGAACACTAGCACTCACCGGCAGCATAGTTGTAGTGGTGATGTAGCCATACTGGCAGAGTGTGATAAATCTAGATGACTTGACACCACACTGCCTGACATCCCAATTCATTTGACATCAGAATGTGCGCC
>Ga0153942_1000700_pt1 | contig 13345 bp, 15 predicted proteins | sample TSNJ026MetaG_FD_104731 | JGI IMG/M metagenome (GOLD analysis project Ga0153942, IMG submission 104731) | Attine ant fungus gardens microbial communities from New Jersey, USA - TSNJ026 MetaG | ecosystem: Host-associated > Fungi > Mycelium > Unclassified | place: USA: New Jersey, Brendan T. Byrne... | reverse complement strand
GTGGGACCGTTAAACAGAAGTTAAACAGAGACCAGTCTTGATTCAAAGATGTCCTTGAATCAATGCCAACGCTTTTTTGGAACGAGGTTTAATAGTGCATTTGAAGGCTTCCGGATAACTGTTGGTTTCACCAACGTGAAGCGCACGCGCGTGTGTAAGTGTGTGAGCAGAAGAAAGAAAAACACACACCTAATCGTACCCGACGTATTCTCATGTTTGGGAACGACAGGTACGCCGTTCTCTATCACGTTCGTAATCTCAAACACGGCGAGTGTCATTGAGATGGTCATGGATAACGCTGCTTCGGCGAGGTACATCCCTGGACATTTTCTTCTTCCAAAACCGAAACAGACATCACGTGGGTCACGTTGAGGCAGTGATGTGGTGAAGCGGTCCGGTGAAAAGGTGAAGGGGTCAGGCCAGATTGTTTCGTCATGTAACATGTTCCTGTTTTTTTATTGTTATGAGATGATTTGAGGTAAAAATAGAACATGGTTTTTGATTGATTGATGTTCACGTACCAGAGGTTACACAAGATGATGGCGTCCTTGGGAATAAAGTAGCCCGCGATGAGACCGTCTTGGATCGCACGGTGGGGCACACCTGTCGGAGCGACACTGTTCCATCGTAATACTTCTGTCACGACTGCCCTTACATAAGGAAGGTGAGGTAAATCGCATAACGAGGGTAAACGATCCGTGCCAATGACAGCGTCGATCTCGGCTTGAGCTTTTATCTGTACCTCTTTTGAAAGAGACAAAGAAAAAGAAACAAAATGGTGATGGATGAAATATATGATTAATAATGGATATCATATGATAACATATAGATAGATATACGCGCCTACCTGGAAAGAGGACCATGGCAAGGTAAAATGCGTATTCGGCGGAAACGGTCGTGTCAGCGCCACCCCCATAAAGTGAACTCGCAGAAAGTTTCAAATCTCGGATGTCATCCGCGTTCAAGATACCAACGTCTTCTTCCAACACGGTGGACACGTATGATTTCGTTGCTGTACCGGCCTCCTATATGTATGTATTTTAGGAAAGAAAAAAAAAGATCATATATAAGAGTTGAACATTCTTTAAAGGATCTCAGATAGAGAAACTCACAATTTGCTGCACCGTAAACCGAAACGGCGCTTCTACCATCTCGGACGTATCACGTGCCCAACGTCGTGCTGTTTCCATAAACCCCATTCCAGGCAGCCATTCGGGAAGTTTCCGAAGAAAAGGGAAAAAGTCGACGAGAAAGGAACCAGGGATCGTGGCCTTGTTGAAGTTTTCGTTGGCGCGTTCGATGAGCGTCACGAAGGGATGATGGTGATCACTTTCCTGAAAATCGATTCCGTAGATTAAATTGAGAATGATGTTGCCTTGAAGTCTTTTCCAAAAAATGAATTGATAAATTTCCGATCATGGCGTTGAATCATATAAATTATTCTTTTTACAAAAGCAAGTGTATTACTTACTTGCGAAGATGAATCATCAAATCAAGAGGCCGCTTCATCATACTTCTCAAAAATAGGTGTGTAGCACGTTCAATGAGGGGATACCACTCCTTCACCTGGGCCGTCCCTCCCAAAAACCGAGCAATGTTCTTGCGGTACGTTCGGAACCGATCTCCATAAGGCAGGAGCACGAGGGTTTCAGAATAGCCAAGGAGTTCACCTCCCATTTCGAGCCGTGGTCGGTCAGAGTAGAGAGCACCCTTTTTGTCCAGTTCGTGCAGGATGGAGATGGCGTTGACGATAATAATGGGTTGACCCATTACCTTGACAGAAACGAGTCCACCTGTTTTTTGATGTAGACATGAATATATAATATATACAGCAAAATTTTGATCAACTGACCGTATTTTTTTCCCCACTTTGCATAGGTTAGCCAATCCTTTTGAGTGGGCATATCGGCTACATTCTGTTTTTTTGGAAGGAGGGGGAGGAGAGTGAAAACAATGTTGAGTGCCATGCGTGCGTAACGCATCGATTGGGGAAGCCACCACTCACACCGATGATAGGTAGACCACGAGGACCTGGAGGGAGAGATGCAGGTAGTCGACGCTGCTGAATGTATGAGTTCAAGAAATATAAGCCAACACTGAGAAGAGTGTAATGAAGGTAGGCAAGACTGGACATTTCAATGAGAGAGACAGCTTGTTGAGGATAGCTTGTTGAGGAGGTATTAAACATGACAACTGACTGCTTCATTTTTGTAACCCCTCCCTTAACCCACCTAGACCGGGCTCCGCCATGTGGGAAGAACCAGGGCGTGGATTTAACACAGAAAGAATGCCAGCCGCTCTTTTTCTGATCGATTGATATTGATGCATGATAGGTTGGGTCCAATCCCAAATGGGAAAAAGAAGTCCAACGCGTATACAGAATTTCTAATAATAGCTATGATTGATGAGTTTTTTTGTTGTGCACCTGAATCTAGAAGAATGACCTTGATATGATTACTACATCTCGCAGTTGTGGTTTTTTACACAAAGTTTTGGAATTGAAAGATGTTTTACTTGCGATGGAAGGACCCTCTCCACAGGGTGTTGAGGAGGAGGAGGAAGATGGGAGGAATGGGGCGAGAGCCAACTGATTAGGACCCTAGTGACTAACGTGTATCTTTTCACAGCAGATACTTGCAAGGTTAGCAAAAAAACCTGGAATGTCCGTCAATCAGGGACCAATGCTTCTCTTTATGAGAAGTTTCGGAATTTCCTCGAGGAATCGCCCGAGTATTGAGACGCAGTAGATCCTAGGCCTGCAAGGCTGCCCAACAAAGAGAGATGTATCAACAACATGGGAGGATGTAATATATGGCAAGTGGTCTTGACGATAACCATGATGATATGTAATGGCAAAGGAGAGCGACGGAAAAGGCCTTGATAGGAACGGATAAAAGAGTGGCCGGGATTAAAAAAAAGCTTTGATGCTCCAGGAAAATTTGAGGACCCGGATTCAACAAAGTGGGATTGAGCGTCGTGTGACTGAAGAGCACCAGAATCGATGGCTTCGGGTAATAGTGCAGGTAGCTTAAATTTCTATCCTCTGTCGAGGTGGTGGTCCAAGAAGTACATGATTGACGAATCATGTCGCTGAGTTTGTCTCGACTTTACGGAATGGTGGCCGCAGCTTGCGATAACATATAGACTATTTTTTGTAACCAAGGGACTAGATTTATCGCAGATCCCTTCAGTTCTCACGAACGTCATTCGCGAGTCTGATTCACACAGCGAGAGCGGGCCGAGTGTCAACCGGGATTGCTCATTTGATGTTTGAACACTTGGATCGAACCAGTCAGTGAGTGAGTCGTAGTGGTCTCGAGCCTCGGTCATTTTTCCGTTGTTATCTTTGTCTATTTCTGCTGATGGCCAGAAATCTGTTGGGAACTATATCTGACAGGTCTTCGGTCATGTCATAGATCAAAGAAAAATTAGACTGTTTACATATGCCGATCCGTGAAGTGCCCACATACTAGGTCAACACTTTTGAATGAACAAATTCTCTTGTGTTAAAATAATGGACCTACGGGTTAAGATTATTTGGATCTCGGCGATATAAACTAAGGATGAATGTTGAAAATAAAATTACATAGATCACGTAAGTTTCGCACGATACTCGTATTTTTATAGTATGTCGATTTTCGAATCCAGCACACATGTCAATGAGACCTGTGAGAGAAAACGAACGACCAACTTTCCCATAGTACTATCCTGTCCCCATTGAAAAACACAACTATCGTAGGTTTGAAAGTCCGTTCGCATGATGACAGTGTTGTGAGTTTGTTATCAGTTTGTTATCAGTTTATTCCACCTATTCGTTATCCTAATGGGAGCGCCCTACCCATCTTGGCTTCCTGTGGAAGTAAATTCTTTGGGAGAAACTGTTTTCCAACGCTTCAGACACCCGTCACATGCCTCTTGACATGTTCTTATCAGTCATTAAAGAAGTACTTCCATTTTGTTTTTTGACACCCGATCTTTTCGCCGTCTCGGAGAGGTCGTGTCTACAAATTCCAGGCCAGTTTCGACAATTTATTACAAGACCTGGAATTTTTTCATTTGGTTTCCCTCCGGACTTTCTCTCATCCACGTCTTTACGTGTATAAAGGTTGTTTATTCTCTCCCCGTTGCCAGGGTTTGCATGTGGATTGTAAGGAACTGGGTCAATTTCTTTTTTCAAGATACAGCCGAGGTCAGAGGCCCTCAAAACACAGGTAGTTTGAGTCCAGAATGTCAGCAACTCTGCAGGATGATGTTCCTTTGGACAACACGTATGTTGGAGCCTGAGCAATAATGAATAGCATTGATGATCGTCTCAGCTTTGGTGCAGTGATGATTGGGGTGATCGTCAGTGCAGTTCTGCACGGCGTGTGTCTTCTGCAAGCTTTCTACTACTTCCAAAGTATGTTATCTGATATTTAAGTCAAGTTCCTCACAATCTCGTTCCAACAGAGTATAAGAAAGACGGTATTTTTATCAAAGCCCTCGTAAGTATCACTTGTTGTCCATTGGACTTTTCTCTTCATTGTCAGTTCTATGGAGTTGTTTTTTTCCTGGTGATACAAGCTCATGGATTGATTCTATCACTGATTCTATTTTTCATAGGTTATAGTCCTTGTTCTCTTTGATGCGACCCACCTCTGCTTCATCGTGCATACTGGTATGTTCCCTTCTTTCCACCGATTTGTGCTGATTGAGTCTGTCTTCTAGCATATCATTACACGATAACAAATTTCCAGTATGACTCAATTCATCGTTTGTAGAATGATCGGAACTGAGGCTAGAGGACAGTGATGAAGCTAAGCTAAAGCTTGTCGTCTGGTCTGTTGTTGTACGTGTAATCGGTCTGTTTCTTTGCTCATGATTGGCTGACTGAGCAATGTAGATGGAAGCCCTCTTCACTGTATGTTCTTTTGTCCAGTCATGAGGCAGTCAGGTAATTCTGTACCGTCAACCTTGCATCATGCTCTCTTTCTTGTGTCATATGTGCCCAATCATGATACCCTCAACCATATGCAGGGTCTAAATGGTGCCTTTGTACAAACGTTGGGTGAACTTCCTGCCGCCCCAAGCGCCGCAATTGATGATTCATTAGTTTTTATACCTACCGAGTGTGGAAACTCAGCGAGCACAATCGGTTCATCACGGGGCTCATTCTATCTCTGATCATGTGTTGTGCCGGATGTGGAACAGGTCAGGGTTTTATCCTTCGAAGAAGCAACAATCACTGAGTTTATATCATAGCTTGGGTCATTATCTCGTATGTCTTGGTCAGTGATTAGACCAGTCAAGTTAGGTAACACAGGCAACAGCATGCAACTAGATACCTATGAACAATTGCTCAAGATTACTGTAAGTGGTCATCCGAAATAAGTCCTCCAGTCTTATTGCTTAAGCTGGATTTTTAATATAGCCGTTGACTGTCACAATCAATGCCCTGTCGACGACAGTTGATATGCTGATTGCTTTGAGTTTGGTCTATCTCCTCAATAATGCTCGCACTGGACTCAAGAGGTCATCTCATTTGAAATGACATTTCCTCCACACTGTACTGATGTTTGGGCAGATCAAATACCATGATAAACAAGTTGGTAAGCCCTCCAGAAACCACATAGTGGGATAAAATAAATTCGGTCATTGGACAGATTTTATTCATTGTGAGCACAGGGGTGTGAGTATCTTCATTGCAAGTTGATCAATGGGAAAATGACAGTGTTCCTTAGACTGACTACGTATGTTTTCTGATCATGACTTGACCTTGCAAGCACAAGTTGACTCATCCTGAACGAAGTCTTTGTGCCATTGCAGCTCTCATTTCGGTAAGCATTCATATGATCTAGATACGACTGATTTGCATTGTTTATCTTTTTCCCCGTCGATCAGCTCATTGCATCCTCGAGGACACTCATTTACGCTAGCTTCTACTTTTGCATTGGCCGTCGTACGTGCTTGACTGTCACCCAAGTTTTTTATCCAGGTTTTGAACCTTCTCATTTCTTTCCAAGTCTATGTCAATTCTTTCCTGGCAACCCTCAACGCTCGATCTAGTATTGCGCACCCAATTGACAAAATCGATCACATGCTCATTTCTCTTTCGCAAAGTGCATTATCGTCCACTCCCCAGGGTCAACCAAATATCTCTATCCGGATAGATACTGCACGCGAAGCGGTGCATGAACGTGCCGCTACGCCCATGGTATGACATTTAGTTCTTTTCAGTAGATATGATTGTCTGATGCTTTAACACATGAGTAGAAGCTACAACAGATGTCTCATGATAAGGATAGCTGTGCAGGGTTGGAGAAAGGATCAGGAGATCAATCGTCAAAAGTTCATGTGTACTCAGCTTAGTGGAAGCCTAGTTGACAATGTACATTTGATTTTTATTCAAGTTTTGCGCCCACGAGTGGGCTAGAAGGACCCTTTACGTCAAGTAAGGCAAGTGTTACCGGAATTTTGCCATACTGCATTTGACATTGTAAGACACTGACGTTGTGCTGGTTCATTTTGACTTATAAAGATAGATATCTGGAGGTCTCCTTACGCCAGTCATTATCGTCTTAAGTGCATATCGATGGATTAATAAAAATGAAATTGTCAAGTTAGTAGTTGTTAGTGAATTGGTGAGTACAGCTAGATAGTCAGTCTGTCATTTAGAATAGGCTGTAAGCCAGGTATAAGCATAGTAAACACTAAAGGTTGGAGCCCGTGCCAAAAGCATCGGTGAAAGCCTCGTTCTTATCCGTTGTGTATTACGTCAGCGACTTGAAAGCCAAGTCCGTCGATACCAGTATACTATCCGAAACTCACTGTCCAAGGTGTGTTTATCTACACTTCTGCTGGTTCTTTTTGCGTCCAGTGCAGTTCATGGCACTTTCTCGCTTGTTTGGCATCGATTTCGTAAAAATCGGTGAAGCGCGAGTGTTGGATGCGAGGGATTAAGTTCGGATGAAATTTTGCTGATTCCTTCAACCAAGCAGATGCGCAACGTCCTCAAGACCGAAGAGCTGATCATCCCCGAGAACGTTGAGATTTCCATCAAGTCTCGTCTCATTACTGTCACTGGTCCTCGAGGCACGCTGAAGAAGAACATCCGCCATGTTGACATGGATATTCGGTTATTAAAGGGCAAGACCACCAAGGTCAGCCTTGCAGTCTGGTCGGGGGGGCGCAAACATGTTGCTTGCCTGCGTACGATCCGTAGTCTTATCAATAACATGGTTACTGGTGTGACGAAGGTATACCGAAATTTGTGATTATGCTCCCAGAACGCTGATATTCGCTTCCAGGGTTTCCTATATAAAATGCGTGCAGTATATGCCCATTTCCCTATCAACTGCATTATTCAAGATGATGGCCAATCCGTTGAAATCCGTAATTTCTTAGGCGAGAAGGTATGCAGTAATCTATGACGCGAACAATTATTCAATGCTCTTCAGAATGTGCGGCATGTCGACATGTTGGAGGGTGTTACAATTTCGGAATCGAAAGCGCAAAAGGATGAGCTCATACTTGAGGGCAACGACATCGACAATGTCTCTCAATCTGGTGAGTCTCGCCTTCGACCTAGATGAAAGCCAAACATGACGCCTTGGAAGCCGCCTCCATTCAGGGAAGCTGCCGTGTTCGTAACAAGGATATCCGAAAATTCTTAGATGGTATCTACGTGTCAGACAAAGCCACAGTCATTCAAGACAACTGAGCTCTTGTAGCTTGTGTTATAGTATATATCCTTCCATGTTTCCCCCGTACCAATCAAAACTTCGCTTGCCGACACAATGATCATTGGTTTTAGTTCATAGGTGACCAAATTACTGGAAATTCCTCCTGTAAATTAAGGGATGAATGGAATTTTCGTTCCAACTCGGCGGCGATATTCAACATAATCCTGCCCGAAAAATTTAACAAGAGCACGTTCTTCGGCTGCTATAATTGATATCATGAGATCATGAAAAAAAGAAAGGACGTACAACGCGAGCGATAATAGAAAAATTTCCACAGAACAATAAAATGGACAACGAATGAAAACGGGTTCTGCAGTACTAATTGGGTACCCAGAGCCCAATAGAAAAATCCAGCATAGGAAGGATGACGGGACCACCTATTCGTAGTCAGTAACAAGATGCAAATCCAGGTGATGAGCTCACGCATAAACTCCGTCCGTGACAAGAATGTGATCACTACGTTTTCTGAATACTACGACATGAGAAAAGTTGGTGGACGCGTGAATCATGGCAAGCGAGCGTAGCGTCTGCCCAAAAAGCGTGACCACGACACCTAGAAATTCATTCTCAGTGTTTAGGCTCTGAGAGAGAAGACTCACCTAATTGAGAAACATACGCAAGGCTCTTTGTTCCGGGCAGGAGATATAGGGTTATCAGGTATTCACTGAGGGCGATCGCATGAGCAGTATAATACGAGTGGCCATTGTTCAGTAAAAAGGCTATATGATATAGGGTCAGGAAAGGACGTGGTACGGAAGAGTGGCTCACAATCGACATTGCACCTTTCCAGATTCCAACCGGCAGTGACAGCGAACTCTGCCCAGTGAAATAATGACCAAGCACAGAGGAAGAAGGCAAGTTGACGTGTAAACCACCAATACTTCTCGAAGTTACCAAATGCGACTGTCAGGAATGAGACGCAGAAGATACCACCAAGGAAAAACGCAATGATTACTACAGCAAGAAGGGTGTTAGGAAGGCTACCACGAAGGTTTTTCACATCTAATTCCAGATGTAGGGGATTCGGAGTAACAGTGCATCGGGGCGGGCGGCCCTCTATCTTGTCCGAGTCCCTGGATGCCATTGACAAACAAGAGGGAAGATGGAGGACACTGGCAAGCCAGGCCAACCTATGTGGAGACAATAAGAATACAATAAGAATTTGATAAGAATTGACTATTGATGGGCCGTGGAAACTATGCAAGGAGCACCTGCCTGCTCATCCATGCTTTGGCTTCACCGGCGTCACTGGTCTTTGCAGCTCCACCACTTATTAGGGCGATGTTACTCGACGATCAAAGATCCCCAAGCTGCCTCAAAACTCCGCAATATGGCGCTGGTTGCCCATATAGGTAACTTAACATTTTTTTGTTTGGAGCGAACTCATGATCTGTAGATTCTGGAAAAACAACCCTCACGGAATCAATTTTGTATAAGTCGTCTTATCTTGCGGAATCAGGTACAGTTGACACAGGAAGTACCACGACCGATTTTTTACCCGTGGAAAGGGAACGAGGAATCACTGTCCAATCCGCTAGTATACCTGTGCAGTGGGGAGACTGGACTTTCAATCTGATAGATACACCTGGTCATGCTGACTTCGGAATGGAGGTAGAAAGTGCTAGCCGTGTTATTGATGGTGCCGTCGTTCTTATAGATTCTGTTGAAGGCGTTGAAGCTCAGACTAGAGGCGTTTGGGCGCAACTTAACCGGTAAGCGACTTCCATCCAACTTGAAGCCCGATTGAATGTTGACATAGATATGATGTTGCAACCAAGTTGATCTTCTTGAATAAAATGGACCGCCCAGGAGCTTCCTTCAAATTTGCTTTATCTTCCATCCTGTTGAACCAACTTCATTCCCAACCATTACCTTTGGTCTTACCCATTGCATCATTTAGCCCTCTAGCCTATCAACAAGCGGAGCCTGGTATTCAAGGCCTTGTTGATTTGGTCAAATGGGAACTCTGGCGATGGTCTGAGACAGGAAAGCCTTCCATAGATACCTTGCCACGCACAGAAGAGGCCCTTCGATCTATCTTCGAACCCAATCATCCTCTTCCATCTCACCTGGTAGATGCACGAGTCCAGTTTTTGGACAATCTTTCCATGCATTCGGAAGAGCTTATGGACACTCTACTTGGTCTGCCGTCTTCCCCAGATGCCTACCTAGGTATTGGCGGTGATCAAGTAATTCCCTATCTTAGACAGGCATCCCTCCGAAATGCTATAATGCCTGTTGTTTGCGGTTCTGCCTTGCACCATATAGGCACAGAGTTGGTGCTTGACTATGCTGGCGAGCTTCTAGCCAGCCCATTGGATGTTCCTCATGATCTCCAGGTTCTTGGCTCTCCTCTACAACTTCTTGCCTGGAAAGTCAATTGGGACCGGAGAAGAGGCTGGATGACCTTTGTCCGTGTGTATTCTGGTATGTGAAAAGTATACCTTGCCGCGCAATACCATTCACTTTCTGACAGGAAAGCTCACTCGCCATAGCAAACTTTTCAACACCAACAGAAATCAGAAAGAAATCGCCTCCAAGTTGATGCTCCTCTATGCTTCTGAGTTTCAAGAAGTAGACGAGCTACCGTTTGGTTCGGTGGGTGTAATCATCGGTCTGAAACATACCCGCACGGGTGATACTCTTGTTTCCGCCAGAAGTTCTACTTCTACTCGCTCTGTGTTAAGGGACATTACACCACCACCTGCTGTTATCTCTGCCTCTGTCATCCCTCAATCTCACACAGATCTTGGGCCAGTTCAAAACGCTCTAGAATCATTGGCACGGACAGATCCATCGGTACGCGCAGACATCCAGGAAGGACAAGTTCTAGTGCATGGACTTGGAGCTTTACACCTGGAAATCATTGAAGGGCGACTTAAAAACGAATGGGATGTCAACTTCGAATTTGGCAAACGCAGAGTTAGTTTTCGCGAGGGTCTCGGACCTGGTATACCAGTCCAAGGGTGGGACACTTGGAATGCGGATGTTGGAGGCGGAAAATACATCTCTGTTGAAGTTCCCCTGATTATACGCTCTCTGAAGGGTGCAGAGGAAGGAGATCCTGTCTGGGATGGTAACAAAGTTTTGGATGACAAGGGCAATCCCCTACCGGCTCCAGAATCTATTCCTGTTGGGCCTCTTTCGTGCGTTGCACAAGGTATTGCGAGTGCCCTATCGATTTCACCTCATTCCTCACTTGCCATGACTCATATATGTATACAAATACCGAAAAACGCCCTATCCAAAGAAATTCCTCCCTCCATCCTGACTGGAGCCTCTGCAGCTGTGCTGCGTCAATTCTTCCGCAGTGCAGGTTCTGGACCTCTCCTGGAACCCTTCATGAATCTCAAAGTGACTGTTTCAGAAAATCATATGGGCAAGGTCATCAAGGACATGACAGAACATGGTGGAGAACTTCTAGAGCTTGGTTCTGGACTTCCTGCCTCTACAGAAGGCGAGATCACAAGTGGATTTTCTGAAGAGGGCGTTTATATGCCACCCCTGTGGCTGACACCCTCCGCCACTGAAATTGCATTAGAGACATCAGGCTCGAGAGTCAAACGTGCTGTACAGGGGTTAGTCCCACTAAGTCAATTCTTAGACTATTCGCAGCGTCTTCGTGCTCTTTCAGAAGGTAATGGCACCTTTGAATTGTTTACTGCAGGATTTAAAGAGGTCTCAGCACCTCGACGGCTGGAAATCCTTCGTGAGATTGGCAAAGCATAAAGAGCTGTATCCTGCGAATCAATTAAAAATCACAACTATCTCGCTTCATCTGCGTCACCGAAAAGGACCGCTCCTCCTATCTCATCCTCATCCTCGACTGCTTCAGGTCTAGTGTCACCGGCCATGTTTAGTACCTGACTGAACGCCATCATCCCTCCCATCTCGGGATCATCGTCATCACTAATCTCCATCTTGTCGAGATCATCCAGAGAATTGGTTACAGGAGTAAAGTGCTGGGATTGTGTGTCATCCTCGTCGGTTAAGAACAAGGGTGTCTGAGCACGCGCAATGGTAATTGATAGAGCAGCCTGCTTTTCCTTAGACTTTAGAATAGCATGTTTACCTAGATCCCCGAGAGAACGAGGTGTAGAATGGGTTGTTGGCCATGGTTCCGCGACAACACAGAGACATTGACCATAAATGCCGAAACCTTCATATCTCAGTTGAAGTGTCGGCTTGGGCTTCTCTTCCTCATCAGTATGAAGGTCGAAGCTACCTTGTTGACAAGGTTGATTACCGTCGTTGTCAATGAGTTCATTTGCGTTGGTATGATTCGTTTCCTCATACTGATCAATATCAACCACTTCCGACACTTTTGGTCTAACTGAAGTATACTCTTCTTCTGAGACCCTTGAATTGTCGGAATCTAATGCCACGTCCTTTTTCCGTTTCTTAATGGACTCGGATGCCGATGACTTCGAAAGAGCGGACTCGGAACGTGTCTTCCGTTTTTTCTGTGTCCTCCGAGGAGTAGTGGTAGTAACGGCGGCTGCGGGTAGATTGACGGACTGAGAAGCTTTCATTACATAGTTTCTCGTCTATTTCACAGATATAACTTCATGTTTCATCCAACTACAAACTACGTACCTTGATTGCAACTGAATGTGGTTCCGTTCGACGCAAAAAGTAACAAAATTGGTAGGTATCTGGATGTACATCTTTGAGTATGGCTAGATATTTGTAGGAAAGGAAGATCGTGCACGCACCACCGCGATATGTATCCACCGCTGCTTTCTTCGCCGCGGCGGGACTGGAGAAAATGCCAGCCTCAGCTAAGAGCTTGGGTAAGATCCTGAGACCAAGGATCTAACTGAGACAACTTCCTATAAAACGCGAAATCCAGAGACCGACCGTGGGCGAAGATCAGAGAGGATATGCTGTAACACTTGGTCTGACATCCAACCCAAATGACGTTCATCAAGATAAAGCTTTCACTCTGTCAGAGAACACTATGTTTTGTGTGAAGCCCTACAGCTCACATATACCGGAAGAACAGAGTGTTCGGATATCCGAAGATAGAAAAGATTTCTAGTTTTGAAATTCATGAACGACAAAAGAGCAGTTCAGGTTTGATGTTCCATCACGCGATCGATCACGCCCCACTCACCCCACTCATACCATTAACAATTACTACAAATTTCCCGTACCTACTCGACTATTTCTCAGGTGGGTGGTCACTCAGGTCCTGAGATAATTGCTTTGATGACGCCCCTGCCGTCTTCACTCTTGCCAAAACGCGTTGCTTTGAACGCTGCAATGGCGTCTTTAAAGGCATATCTTTGAAAAGACTTAATGACACGACTCCACCAAATACTTGAAGAGTCCTTACCGGTGTGTAACGAGGGGCTTGAGATCAACCTTTTCATTTGCAACTAAGGAGATAGCCAGCGAGTAATCACCAGGCTTTGTCCACGATCAGTATGTAACTGATAAAAAGAGATGTAGACAGCATACGCCATAGCGGAAGGAACCTTTGTAGTTGAGTTCCTTGACCATGAGGAGGCCGATATTGACGGTGACATTTGGGGCACCCATACCAACCTTTAGAAACGCAATCAAATTATGATTCAAAAGAAATATTCCGTTGCATACCTGCACAAATGTACCGCCAGTCC
>Ga0153942_1000697_pt1 | contig 13370 bp, 10 predicted proteins | sample TSNJ026MetaG_FD_104731 | JGI IMG/M metagenome (GOLD analysis project Ga0153942, IMG submission 104731) | Attine ant fungus gardens microbial communities from New Jersey, USA - TSNJ026 MetaG | ecosystem: Host-associated > Fungi > Mycelium > Unclassified | place: USA: New Jersey, Brendan T. Byrne... | reverse complement strand
TCGAAGTCCTCGCGTCAAAAGAGCCGGTTCCCGGCGGCGGTGGAGCCTCCGCTCTGGTGGGCGCAATCGGCATGGCGTTGGGCAATATGGTCGGCAGCTTGACGGTTGGCAAGAAAAAATACGCCGACGTGCAGGACGACATTATCGCCCTCAAAGTCAAGGCAGACGCTTTGCAAGCCGCTCTGCTGGTGCTGGTGAGGCGGGATGCCGAAGTGTTTGAACCGCTGTCTAAAGCCTATGGCCTACCAAAGGAAACCGACGCGGAGAAAATCGAAAAAGCCCGTGTGATGGAAGCCGCGCTTAAAGAAGCTTGTTCCGTCCCCATGAATATTATGGAGAAGTGCTGCGAAGCTATTAATTTACACAAAGAGTTTGCAGCGAAAGGCACCTCCATCGCCATTAGCGATGTGGGAGTCGGGGTTGCGTTTTGCCGCTCCGCGTTGCTGGGAGCCAGTCTTAATGTGTTCATTAATACGAAGGTAATGACGGACAAGGCTTACGCGGGGGAAATCAATGAAAGAGCGGATGCAATGTTGGCTAAGTACACTATGTTGGCCGATGAAATATACCGTGATGTAGACTCGCGGCTTCGTTAGGAGGAGATTCCCATGGCAAAACTGCTGAAAGGCGCGGAAGTAACCGCAGTCCTAAGCACAAAACTCAAAGAGGATGTTAAGGCTTTAAAAGCCAAGAGCATTTTACCCACGCTGGCCATCGTCCGGGTCGGCGATCGTGAGGACGACATCTCATATGAGCGGGGCGCTGCCAAACGATGTGATACCATCGGCGTAGCGGTGAAGAACATTACTCTGCCCGCAGATGCAACACAAGACGAGCTCCTCGCCGTTATCGACGAGGTCAACAGAAATGACAGTATTCATGGCTGTTTGCTATTCCGGCCGCTTCCGAAACAGATGGACGATAATACCGTCCGCAACGCGTTGTCTCCGAAAAAGGATGTGGACGGCATCACGGACGGTTCACTGGCAGCGGTATTCGCGGGGCTTGATACCGGATTTCCGCCATGTACGCCCAAAGCTTGTATGGAAATCCTCGACCATTATGGCGTCGATCTGAAAGGCAAGAAAGCGGTTGTTGTCGGTAGAAGTCTTGTGGTGGGAAAACCTGTTGCGATGATGTTGCTTGGCAAGAATGCTACTGCGACCGTCTGTCACACCAGAACTATCGATATGCCGGCTGTATGCCGTGAGGCCGAGATTCTGATCGTAGCGGCAGGCAGGGCAAACGTGATAGATAAAAGCTATCTTTCCTCCGGCCAAATCGTCATTGACGTAGGTATCAACGTGAACGAAGATGGCGGGCTCTGTGGGGATGTGAATTTTGCCGAAGCGGAGCCAATTGTGGAAGCTATCACTCCGGTGCCGAGCGGTGTGGGAACAGTTACCACCTCGGTGTTGGTAAAGCATGTGATTATGGCGGCAAAACGCACCTTGTCTTCCCTGTAAAACCGCCATTAACGTGAGCATCAATGTAGGCAACATATTGGAGGAAAAGGCATGAACCCGCAAATAAATCTATTTACACCCGCTGAAATCGTTGGAAATTATGCCGATATAGGCGCGAAAAAAGCATCAACTCCCATTTGGAAGCTGCTCTTGCTTGGTGTCCTTGCGGGGTTCCTGATTGGGATGGGCTCGGCAGTGACCAATACTGCCTCCCATTCCATTGAAAACGTATCGGTGGCAAGGATCATCAGTGGACTGCTGTTCCCGTTCGGGCTGGGTATGGTAATGCTCATCGGCGCAGAGCTTTTTACCGGAAACTGTATGATTCCTATTTCCATTCTGGAGAAGAAAGCAAGCGTGGGTGGTATGCTGAAAAACTGGCTGTTTGTGTATCTGGGCAACTTCACCGGTGCCCTTTTGCTTGCTGTCGGTTGTGCATATTCCGGGCAGTTAAACTATTCGGGCGGCGGGCTGGCAGTCTACACCATCAAGGTGGCGGCAGGTAAATGTGACATTAGCGTTGGCCCCGCTATCGTGATGGGCATCCTCTGCAATCTGCTCGTGTGCATGGGCGTTTTGTGCGCAATCTCCGCGAAAGATACAACAGGGAAAATCCTTGGGGCATACATCCCCGTTGCTTTCTTTGTCATCTGTGGGTTTGAGCACTGTGTCGCGAATATGTATTACATCCCTGCCGGGTTATTCGCAAACGCTATCCCGGAATATGCGGCCAAGGCGGCAGAAGCCGGAATCAATACGGCGGCGCTGACTTGGGGGAACTACTTCGTGGGCAACCTATTGCCGGTCACCATCGGAAATATTCTCGGCGGAGCTGGGCTGGGTGTTGTCCTGTGGTACAGCTACTTGAAAAAAGCAAAGGGAGCAGGATAGGCTGTGGCTCAAATGACGCATGAGAGTACGGTGTAAGGTGGCCGGGAAAATACGCAGGTATTTCACTTAACAAAAAATTCCTTGTCAGAGTAGGAACCACGCGTCAAGTGCCGGTGGATGGGAGGTTGCCACCGGACGAAGGGCACAACGTGCCCACGTTGTGTTTCCGCATCCGCTGCCACAAAAAGAAGAACTTCTTAATGTGGCGCCACACATGTTAGGAGGTTATATTTATGCAGAAATTCGATACAAAAAGAATGGTGCAAATCGCACTTCTCATTGCGCTGGAAATTGTTCTCTCCCGCTTTTGCTCAATTGCAACGCCGATAGCCAAAATCGGGTTCGCGTTTTTGCCTATCGCCTTAATGGCAATGCTGAATGGGCCGCTGTATGCGGGCGCTGCCGCCGCAATTGCCGATTTCTTGGGTGCGATTCTCTTCCCGATTGGCGCGTTCTTCCCCGGCTTTACCCTCACCGCCTTTTTGACGGGCTTGGTGTATGGGTTCTTCCTATACAAGCAGCCGAAAAGCTGGCTGCGGATTGGCAGCGCAGTGCTGATTATCACACTGGTACTGCACCTCGGGCTCAATACCGTTTGGCTGTGGATGATTACCGGCAGGGGTTTTCTTGCGATTTTGCCCACGCGCCTTTTACAGAGCGCGGTAATGCTGCCGGTGCAGGTGATGACCATATATACCGCATCGAGAAAATTACTTATTGACAGGTTCATACAGGTGTCAGCCTAATTGTATTTTCGCCCAAATAGTATTTTCCAGTGTTCACGCCACCGCAATAACCGATATTCGAATGAATCATCCCACCGTTAGCGCGTTAGCGGCAGGGTATCTTTTAAGGAGTGAAGCGCATGAGCTGTTGCAGAGAAAACAAGACAGCATGGACATTGCAAGATCCCGCCATCGACCCGGTGCTGCTGGAGCCGACGTTAGTAAAATACGCCGAAGCCCCGGGGAGCCTCATCACCATCCTGCAAAGGGCGCAGGAACTTTACGGCTACCTTCCGGTGGATTTGATTGCATATATCGCGCACCGCACCGGCATAAAGCCCGCGAAAGCATTGGGCGTCGTGACCTTTTACACCCAGTTTCGCATCTCGCCTGTGGGCAAGAATCTAATACTGCTTTGTCAGGGAACCGCCTGCCACGTCAATGGATCAGCGGCGATTGAGGACGCAATCAGGGAGGAACTTCAGGTGAACGAGGGCGAAATCACGCCGGACGGCCTGTTCACTTACAATAACGTGGCCTGTCTTGGCTGTTGCAGCCTCTCTCCGGTCATGATGATCGGCAACGAGACCTATGGCTCCCTCACGCCTGAAAAGGCGAAAAAAATCCTCCAGAAGATCGTGCAGCATGAAAAAGCGGGAGGTGCCACCGCATGAGCATGAAAGTGATTGTGGGCAAGGGAAGCTGCGGCATTGCGGCGGGGGCGGCCAAAATCTCTGATCGGCTCGCGGTGGGGATTGAGAACTCGAGAATCGACTGCGATGTGAGCGTCGCCGGCTGTATCGGTATGTGTTATCTTGAGCCGATTGTCGACGTCATTGACAATAAAGGTGGCAAAAAGACCTATGTCCGAATCGATGCTAAAGCAGCCGATGAAATTCTAAAATCTCTGCTGGGTGAGCCGAATGAGGCGGAAAAGTATGAGATACTTGATGAGGACAGCAAAAATTTACGTAGCCAGCGCCGCATCGCGCTGCAAAATTGCGGGCTGATTGACCCTGAAAATATCAACGAATACCTGGCAGCATACGGTTACAAAGCCATCGAGAAGTGTGTTACATCCATGAAGCCCAGGCAGGTAATTGAGGAGATCAAAACCTCCGGGCTTTCCGGGCGCGGCGGCGCGGGTTTCCCCACCTGGTTTAAGTGGGAGGCCGCAAGGAATTCTCCCGGCGATAAAAAATATGTCATTTGCAACGCCGACGAGGGTGATCCGGGCGCATTTATGGATCGCGCCGTGCTAGAGGGCGACCCCCATGCGCTGATTGAGGGTATGCTGATTGCGGCCTACGCTATCGGAGCAGACGAGGGTGTTGTCTATGTGCGCGCGGAGTACCCACTGGCGATCAACCGGCTCGAAACTGCTATGGCCCAAGCGCGGGAAACCGGTATTCTCGGCAAAGGCATTTTTGGTTCTAGCTTTTCATTTGACCTTCGCATCAAGGCGGGCGCAGGCGCGTTCGTCTGCGGCGAAGAAACCGCGCTAATCGCTTCTCTTGAGGGCGAACGTGGCATGCCCAGGATCAAGCCTCCATTTCCGGCGCAGAAGGGATTCTGGCAGAAGCCCAGCAACATCAACAATGTGGAGACTTACGCCAACGTGCCATGGATTCTGCGGGAGGGCGGCGCGGCCTTCGCGGCGATGGGTACCGAAAACTCCAAGGGTACGAAAGTATTTGCGCTTACAGGCAAGATCAAAAAGGGCGGCCTTGTGGAAATTCCGATGGGCAGCACGATCAAGGACGTCATCTACGGCGTGGGCGGTGGCATCAGGGAGGACAAAACTTTTAAAGCCGTACAGATGGGTGGCCCTTCGGGCGGCTGCATTCCCGCTGAACTCATTGACACAATGATCGATTATAAAACCCTCGCAGCCACAGGAGCGATCATGGGCAGCGGTGGCATGGTCGTCATGGACGAGACCACCTGCATGGTGGATATGGCGCGCTTCTTCCTCGACTTCACGTGTAAGGAAAGCTGCGGAAAATGCGTCCACTGCCGCATCGGCACCAAGCGGATGCTGGAAATTCTTGAGCATATTACCAAAGGCGAGGGCAAAGAGGGTGACATTGAGCTATTGGAAGACTTGGGGCAGCAAGTCAAGGGCGGTTCGCTCTGCGGTCTTGGCCAAACCGCGCCGAATCCGGTGCTGACTACAATTAAATATTTCAGAAATGAATACGAGGATCACATCAACCATAAAAAATGCACGGCGCACCAATGTAAGTCGCTGCTGACCTATGAGATCGACGCTGGAAAATGTACCGGCTGTACGCTTTGCTCGCGCAAGTGTCCGACAGAGGCTATTTCCGGCGAGGTGAAAAAATCCCACGAAATTGACCGGGAAAAATGCATCCAGTGTGGAAAATGTGCCGAAGCATGCCATTTTGCCGCCGTTCTTGTGGATTAAGGAGAGGGAATACTGATGAGTGAAATTCGACTGAACATAGACGGGCGCGAGGTCTCAGGCTTTGAAGGCCAGACGATCCTCGATATCGCACGGAGAAACGGCATCGATATCCCCACCCTTTGCCACGACGACCGGGTAAAGATGTACGGCTCCTGCGGTATCTGTGTCGTGGAGGCCGAGGGCAACCTCAAGCTGCTGCGCTCTTGCTCTACCTACGCGGCAAACGGCATGATTATCAACACCGGCACCGAGCGTGTGCGCGCCAGCCGCAAAACCGCGCTGGAACTGCTGTTATCCGACCACACCGGTGACTGCCGTCCCCCCTGTGTGTTGGCCTGTCCCGCCGGGACTGACTGCCAGGGCTATGTGGGTCTGATTGCCAACGGTGAATACAAGGAAGCGCTAAAACTGATCAAGGATCAAATCCCATTGCCCGGCTCAATTGGTCGCATCTGTCCACATCCCTGCGAAACGGCCTGCCGTCGCGAGCTGGTGGAGGAACCCATTAGCATTGCCGCGCTCAAGGCGTTTGTTGCGGATAAGGACATTCAATCGGGCGAGTTGCATACAGCCGACGTCGCACCCGACAGCGGCAAATCCGTTGCCGTCATCGGCGGCGGCCCCGGCGGACTTGCCGCCGCCTACTTCCTGCGCACAATGGGCCATACCGTCACCGTATATGACGCGATGCCCCATATGGGAGGCATGCTGCGCTATGGCATCCCCGAATACCGTCTACCCAAGGCATATTTGCAGGAGGAAATCTCCGCAATCGAAAGCATGGGCGTGACATTCCAGAATAATATTAAAATCGGCAGGGATATCACACTGGATTATCTGCGCGGCAGCTTCGACGCCGTAATCGTTGCCATCGGCGCGTGGGCGAGCATGGCTTTGGGCTGTCCCGGCGAGGGGCTTTCCGGTGTGTTCGGCGGCATCGACTTTTTGCGTGACGTCGCTCTGAATAACCCTGTGTTCACAGGCCGCAGGGTCGTGGTCGTAGGCGGTGGCAACACCGCTATGGATGCCTGCCGCACTTTGGTACGTCTTGGCGCGGAAAAGGTCTACAATGTTTATCGCCGCACCAAAGCCGAAATGCCCGCCGAGGAAATTGAAATCAGCGAGGCCGAGGAGGAGGGTGTAATCTTTAAAAATCTCACCAACCCCATTGAGGTCGTCGGTAAAGATGGCAAGGTAGCAGCCGTGCGGCTGCAAATCATGGAGCTTGGCGAACCGGACGCCTCCGGGCGACGCGCGCCGGTTGCCGTCCTGGGCAAGGAGGAAACCATCGAGATTGATACCATCATCGTCGCAATCGGTCAAGGTGTAAATTCCGCCGGTTTAGACGGCGTGGAGCTTACGAAATGGCGCACCATTGCAACCGATGATCATACCTTCCGCACAAATCTGGATGGCGTATTTGCCATTGGCGATGCGACCAATAACGGCGCGGATATTGCCATTTCCGCCATCGGAGAGGCTAAGAAAGCCGCCGCGATGGTGAATAAATTCCTTGCGGGGGAGGAGCTTTCCTACACCGAGCCGTATCTTGTCAAGTCCGAACCCACCGCCGAGGATTTTGTTGACAGAGAAAAGCAGCCACGCACCAAAATGCCTCATCGTTGCGTCAATGAGCGCAGGGGCGATTTCCTTGAGATTAATTACGGTCTCTCAGAAGATGAGGCAAGGCGCGAGGCAAACCGCTGTCTGGAATGCGGCTGCCACGATTATTTCGAGTGCAAGCTCATTGTATATGCCAACCAATATGTTGTGAAACCTGAGAGATTTGGCGGCGACGTGCACCAGCGCAAAGCTGCCGACGATCACCCGTTTATCCACCGCAACCCAGACAAGTGCATCCTTTGCGGCCTGTGCGTTCGTGTCTGCGACGAGGTGGTGGGCGCTACCGCACTGGGCCTTGTTGATCGTGGGTTTGACACGGTCGTCAAGCCGGCGTTGGATATTGAATTGCGGGATACCGACTGCATTTCCTGTGGTCAATGCGTAGATGTCTGCCCTACCGGCGCACGCACCGAGACAATAATGGTCGCAAAACAGGTTCCGGTGCGGGAAAGCATCACCGAAACTGTCTGCTCCTTCTGCAGCGTAGGCTGCAAAACAAATCTGACTTCCACCGGTAACATGCTGCTTCGCAGTTTACCGGCAGGCGCGAAGGAAAAGGATGCTCTGCTCTGTATGAAGGGCCGCTTTGGCTTTGGAGAAATCAGCAAAAAGGAGCGATTGACCACACCTCTGATCCGCAGTGGGGACGGCTTTAAGGAAACTACCTTTGAACAGGCTGTGGTGTATACCAACAAAAGTCTGCAAAGCCTCCATACTCGATATGGGGATGATTGTGTGGCAGTGGCGGTGTCTGACCGTTACACCAACGAAGAAGTGTTTTTAATCAAAGAGTACGCCAACAGGGCCCTCAAAACCGGCAGGGTGTTTTCATTCGGCAGGGTGAACAGCGGACTTGTGGATGTCTTTGGCCGTGACGCTTCCACCGCTACCATGGACGAACTGGAAAATACCGAGCTGATTGTTGTTGTCGCCCCTGAGCTGATGAGAAACCACGCCGTTGTCGGAATGAAGATCAAACGCGCGGTGAATAACGGTGCAAAGCTTCTCCTTCTTTCAACTGAAAAGGGCCTGCTCAATGACGCGGCCACTCTGTCGCTGGACGTCGGCGTCGATATGTCGGTGTTGCGACAGATAGCCAAAGCATTGATTAACAGTAGTCTTGGCAACGAGACTGAAGGATATGACGCGCTGGTGGATTCGTTAAAAGACATATCGGTAAGCGAAGAAGCGGGGACGGCTACAGATCTGATATTGCGAGCGCGCAAGGCGGTATTCGTATTTGAAAAAAATGCCGTCACAGCACAGGGAGCCCGCCTGATCGCGGACATCGCGATACTCAGCGGCCACAGTGATAAACCAAGGAATGGTGTCATTCAGTTATTGCCGGGGGCGAATTCGCAGGGATTGAGTGATCTTGGCATCGAATCCGGCGAGGATTACTTCCGCGCTATTGTTGACGGTGAAATTCGCGGTCTGTTCATATTTGGAGAAGAAGTGCCAGGAATAGACCTTGGTACGCTTGACTTTCTTGCGGTGCAGGATCTGCATATGACGGACACCGCCATGCAAGCCGATGTTGTATTCCCCGCCTCCAGCTTTGCGGAGATACGGGGCAGCTTTACCAGTGCCGATGGCAAGGTGCAAGTTGTGCGGCCGGCAGTTGACCCTGTGGCGGAACGAGACAGCTTTGCACAGATTATCGGACTCTCCGCCCATGCGGGAGAGCCGATGGCATATCACAGTATTGATGACGTCAGGCGTGTAATTCGTACATTGCCCGTATCCAAACCGGGTTCGGTCAGGCTGGCGGCAACCGAAGGAAATATCCTACGCCGTTTCGGACATCCGAATACAAACGAACTATATACCAGTTTAATGGCCTTCGCACAGAGCCGGGGACTTGAAAAGAACGGTTGATTTGTTAACAGTGCGAAACTGACCTCGCCCCGCAATCTGCATTATTGACGACTTTGCCGTAGGGATGCTCTCAACCGTCTGGCCGCTGATTGCAAAGGTACGCTGCCTGTTCAAGCGGATCCTATGATCATGGAGAGCACTGATAAGCCCGACTACGTCAGATATGTGGGTATTTCCACTGCCGCCCACAAAGTCGCGGTTGTAGGAGATATCTTTGTCGATCCCAAGGGTACATTCGGGCCGTCAATCAATATTTTGATCAAACTTATTGGGCGCGGATATATACTCCGCTTAACATATTATCTGAAGACGACATCATGCCGGGATCTCCGACACACTATAGCATTCGGAAGATAAAGGCTGCATGCCCTCACGGGGTATTTGCGGCCTTTCTTTTTTCCGTGATACAACGTGTAATTTCAACACGAATCCTCAAAAGAATGGAACAGGGAGGAGGTTTGTCCTCCCTGTTGTTGTTTTATTTGCTGTTTTGGCTGATTTGCACTGTGGGGTGCCGCTCCCCACCTTTCTTCTCAATTTTTGTAGCCCTTGAATCCAAAAACAAAAATTGGAGGAGATATATATGAATGAACTAAAAATGCAGGTTGAAAGTATACTATTTAAGTATTCTTTTATGAAAAATAAGCTGAACATTCTTGAGTTTGAGCTTCGAAATCTTACCCCCGCATTGAGAGCGGATATCATTGAGGGAAATACCTTTGCCCTCTCCGGAAACGAACGGGGATCCGGCTTCCACATCAGCGACAGGACGGCGGATATGGTTGTGGATCATGTAGACCGTCAGCGGGATGGACGGTACTATGCACTCACTGCAATGGTTCACGACCTGAATCGAGAGACAACCCGTGTGGAGTATTACATATCCCAGTTGCCGGAGGAGGAAGCGGCAGTTATCAGGTGGTTTTACTTTGACGGGTTGCCTTGGGCAAAGATCACGGAAAAAGCGGATGTCGTCCAGAGGACATTGGAACGGCGAAAAAAACGGGGGCTAGATAAGCTCGTTTACTACTATTCCATATTGGACAAGCTTGACTCCCAACAGGACATACGAACAAGAATGCACTTTATCAGCTATATTCATGAAGAACAGTATGCCCATTGCACAAAGCTGGCTGTAGGGAACCTGTCCTCGGGAAAACAGGCAATGCTTTATATTATTTCCGGATGCCATGAGTTATGGCAGGCCGGACTGGAAAACTTTTTTGACTTTGAAACCGGTATAGTTGTCCCTTACAAAGAAGGAATATCTTCATTTTCGGATGATGGCGTGATATTACTCCGGCTGGCGTACCATCTGGCTCATGGGTCGGATTGGGACATGCTCGGCTATATGCTGCGTCATTATTTTGCGGGTTTGGGATATATCCATCTGGAGCTGGCGATTGAAGCCCTCAAGCTGGCGTTTTTTCCGGAAGCCTCCGAAATTGTCGTGTAATTGTCGTGGCAAAGTCGTTGCAATCACCTTTTTTCCGTGATATTATAGACCCATAGAAATGGGAAAACTCCTGGTTCATCCGAGCTGGGAGTTTTTCATTTATATTTTTACAGGAGGAGGATTATCGTGTTATATAAACCGGAAGATTGCGGGTTCGTTACGGATGATGCGGGGCAAGTGCAGGAAATATACCGGTTCCTGTTTCATGAATACCCGGATGTTGTGAATGTGGACGAGCTATGCAGGATGCTGGGGGGCATCGGGCGCAAATCGGCCTATACGCTCCTGCGGGAAAAAAAGATTGGCTCCGTAAAGGTTGGACGGAGTTACCGGATTCCAAAACTGAATATCATTCGATATTTGGAATTGAGCATGTAAATTTTGGTGACACTCTATTGGAACGCGTCCTCTTTTTTGCTATACTGAACTTACCGGCAGCAGAAAAGGGGCCGTCATCAAGGAGGTAAAAGAAGTGATGAAGGGCTATCTGCGTAATGGTTATCTATTGATCTATAAAGTCTCCCGACATATAAGGGATGGAAGAAAAAAGCAAACCATGAAGCGAATTGCAAAAATCCCTGCGGCTTCTTCGCTTGGATCGGGTTTATTTCGCTTGTGGAGCAATTTTCAGCATCTTAATGTGAACGGAGGCGCTTTATAATGACCGGACGGATAACCGTAAAAAAGGGATTTTACTATATCATTCTCAATTTGATAGGAGAAAACGGAAAATACAAACCTAAATGGATCAAAACCGGCTTGCCTGAAAAGGGAAACAAAAAGCGGGCGGAAGCTTTGCTGTGCCAGACGCTTGTGGAATGGGAAGCAAAGGGAATTGAAATGCCCGAAACCGCTCGGGAAGAATGCGGCCCTTTGTTTTCCGAGTATATGATGAGTTGGCTGAAAAGCCGCAAATCCGCCCTTCAGGAGAGCACCTACAATTCCTACTATATAAACATTACGAAGCGTATTGTCCCTTACTTCGAGAAAACGGGAATACGCCTGAGGGATTTAACGGCGGAACATATTGGCGATTACTATGCTTGGCTGCAAGATACATACGAGAACGGGGAAAATACGATCCGCCGCCATCATGCCAATATTCACAAGGCGCTCAAGCAGGCGTTCATAAAAGGGATTATCCCCGGGAATCCCGCCGATCTTGTGGAGCTACCAAAGGATGCGGATCAATTTATATCCGAGGTTTATACCCAGGAGGAGTTGAAGGAACTTTTCAAGCTGGTTCGCGGGGAACGCATAGAATTGGCTGTGTTGATCGCCGCTTTCTATGGGATGCGCCGCGGGGAGGTGTTGGGCCTCAAGTGGAACGCCATTAACTTCGAGGAGAAGACCATCAGCGTACGGCACACCGTAACGGAGACCACCGATACAAACGGCAAAAAGAAGTTACTCCGGCGTAACCGCGCGAAAAACAAATCCAGCCTGCGTACCCTGCCGTTGATGCCGGAGATCGAATCGGTTCTCCTGACCGAGCGGGAGAAGCAGAAAGCGTACCGGAAGCTGTGCGGCCGCTCTTACAACCGGGATTATCTGGGCTACATATTCGTAGACGAATTGGGGGACATTATCAAGCCTAATTATGTTTCCCAGACCTTTAAGGATTTCTTAGAAAAAAAGGGGCTGCGTCATATCCGATTTCACGACCTCCGGCATAGCTGCGCAAGCCTGCTGATGGCGAAGAAGGTGGATCTTCGGCGGATACAGGAGTGGTTGGGGCACAGTGATATTACAACCACATCCAAGCTCTACATCCATATGTCCTACGCGGACAAGGAGGAATCCGCCGCAGTGATCAATGATAGCCTTTCTATGGGTTATAATTTGACCGCCGGAGCGGTTTGAAAAGGCTCGCCAATCGGTTTTATAGACGGAGGCAGTTCTACGAATTTTTCTACAGTCTGGCTTAAATCAGCCCTGACATATGAAAATCGGCTATCTATTATCACCAAAAACTGATGAAACAAACAGCCGATTTTCTCTGATTTGGTGCGGATAAGAGGACTTGAACCTCCACGAAGTTGCCTTCACTAGAACCTGATGGTTACGCGTACTACGTGACGCTCACCAAGAACCACACCGCATCCAAAAATCCGCGATACAATGAGCTTTTCAAAAGCTCCTGCCAGTAATAATCTATCATATTTCAAGCTATAATGCAATAACAGGATTCTCAAAATAAACAAAACGAATCTACAACCTCTATTTTTCACATTGTACAAGCTAATGTGAAGCGTCTGCCTCAAAAAACGGCGTGACCATAGATGAAGCGTCTGCCAATCAAAATATATTTGGCATACGCGCCACCTGATGTGACGCATCTGCTCAATATGGATTAATAAGCATCGGAACATCATATTTTGCACAAGAGCTTGCGGACGAAATACTCTCCGATGAAAACGCAACCGGCTGGTCGTAAACGCGATGCATATCCGCGTTACAGTATTACAGTCAAACCATAATTGCCGATATTCGCGGCGGTTCACTACAAAAAAGTGGGCCGCCGTTTTTTTATTTCTAAAGAAACCGGAGGACATACATCATGGATTCAGTATTAAGAAATCAAGCAAGCACCGCGAATGCAATCACATTCCCTTTCTCCGAACCGCCCAAAGTATACCATGACAGATCGTCAAAATGCCTAGGCTGCCCGTATCCCCGGCATGGCCTTATGTGTTGGAGCAAGGATGACGGAAGCTGCCTGCGTACCGACATGCAAACTCTGGAGGCGGATCGGCTTGATAGAAAGTCAATTCAGCCTGCCGCAAATCAGGATGGTGATGCATGATGGTACTGTATTTTTCATTGGAGTGCTTTATTGAGCCTTGGGGATCGAATGAAATGATTACCATTGATGGCGCCGACCTGATACGGTATGCCGGCAT
>Ga0153942_1000696_pt1 | contig 13372 bp, 18 predicted proteins | sample TSNJ026MetaG_FD_104731 | JGI IMG/M metagenome (GOLD analysis project Ga0153942, IMG submission 104731) | Attine ant fungus gardens microbial communities from New Jersey, USA - TSNJ026 MetaG | ecosystem: Host-associated > Fungi > Mycelium > Unclassified | place: USA: New Jersey, Brendan T. Byrne... | reverse complement strand
TTCATTGTTAGCTCAAATCTTTCTTTAGTGTCACCATTTATTCGTGTTTTGCTTAGGTGTCGCGGCTGATTTTCAATTTTCTCGAAGCAAACTGTCCTTTGGACGAAAGTATAGATTCCAGCACAATGGAATCCCTCGTTTTCTGTCATACAGAGTCCAGTAGGGACACTGAAGCCAATGTTTCGCGAGATGATACAGGAGCTATCTCCATGGATGAAGAAATACATGAAGAGGCGAGATAATACATAGAGCACTTAGTGTTCATCCCAATAGATTATGTTGGATGTATATTGCATACGAACCATTGTTTTTCCTGTTCATTTTCCATCATATGATTAGCGAGTTGTGGTGAATTGAGCGAGACAGTTTATACCGATAAAATAGGGACAGGACGACACAACCATCGATGACTCGAGGAATCTACTCAAGTCAACAGTAAAATGAGATAATGTACTAGTTATATTCACGTAGTTGAGAATAGAAATCTACACCATCGATGATTCATGGACCCTTGTATATTGTGTCTCACATATCGTGTTCTTTGTGGAGCAGCAGTCATGGGTAAAAAAAACCATTGATAGACATTAAACGAGACATGAAAGTCTGATAAAAACGTCAAATTTTTGAAAGATGATTGGGACACAATAACTTGTTTAAACTTGAAATTCTATCACGAACAGGAGAGGTCAAGTTACAAAATATTCTTTAAGACTCCCAATCTCTTGCTCCTGTGCAGGAATCATTTGTTCTTCGGCTTCAACCCCAAGAGCTGGAAAATCTTTATTTTCTTGATTTTTCGAACAAAAAGGTCAACCCACCTTAGTCTAGGAGTGTCTTATCTGAACTGGCGTAATTTCGCTTTTGGGGAGGTATCATTGCAGACAATGGATGTGATATCGGTTGAGGATTATTATACAAAAAGCTGGGAGCTCATCCTTTAAAGAGAGCCAGAATTCCCGATACTTTAGGTATAGATCATCGGGTAAAATAGTTCCTTTCGATAGCGGTGTGTCAGTAATCTGAAATGCTAGATGCATAGCTGAAAAATCCTGTAGAAAATGAAGGGCTTTCTTGCAAGCTTTTTTTCAGTAAATAGTCCGTGGGGTATGAGTCCACGTCGTTTGCTAAATGTATCCCCACAGCCAACATAAGTGAACATAACAGCAGAAAAGGGTACAAAACACTTGGGAATGTTTTTTTTAATTCCCCTCAAGTAATGCTTGCTGATTCGAGGCTCGGTGCTCTTCAACAGAATCAAACCTTCCTGTTATCCAATGACTCGGTTCCTCCCCAATATATGACTAACTCAGAGAAGAAGCATGTGTTGACATTGGGAACAGAGGCACATATGTAATTATTTCCATTCGAAAGGTGTGGCTAGTCCCTCTTTCATCCCCTCTTGCAGAAACTGTTTAACATGAACATGTTCAAATGTCGACTTCAGTCGAGAGCGGGGAGACATCGGATAAAGAACTTGGTTTGGTTGGAAACAGGATTCCAGTTCGGACTCTGAAATTCGGTTCTGGAGTCGGCATTTTGCTGGGCGAGGGTGGTGGCATTGTCAACACGAATGTAGATGATGATGGCTGTGCAGAGAGACCAATGAGCTTGTGTTTTATTTGTGAATGCGTGTGGAAGCGATCATACCTGTCAACCAGAAGTTGAGGAATTTTCTGTGGCCGGTGTTTTTGATGACTGCAGAAGAGACGTGGCCAAAAGAGACGGCGAGGGAAGTGAGTTGCTCGTCGGGAAAGTGGAGGAGTTTTGCTTTGTGAAAGGGGATCAAGGGTAGGGAAATGGACTTGCCTGCGTCAGTGAGGCTATATGGCTAGCTGAAGTCCCTTGTACAAAATGACAGAGTTTTCTTGCAAGCTGCTTTTTTGATAAATTGCTCATGGGATATAGTCCGTGTTGTTTGCAAAATACATCTCCACAGACAACAGAAAAGGATACAAAGCCAAACAAAACATTTGGGATGATTTTGTTTCAAGTTCCAGCTGAGTAGTGCTCACTGATTTGAAAATACGCAAATATTAAGCTCAGTGCTCATTAGCAAAATCAAAAACCATTCTATTATATACCATCCTCAACATATTATGGATTCAGAGCCAAAATCGTGGGAACACAGGGGATAGCTGATAAATCCTGACTGAGAATGATAAAACGTTGATGCTGTACGACCATGCTCTCTTCAGCAGAGCTTACGATCTCCAGTCTCAATCTATGCCATACCCTCTTACCCCTCTCTTGTAAGTGCAGACAGCTGCACAAATGTTTTTTCTCTACCGAGCATCGTGTTTGCAGCTCTCAGCTTGTCGCTCCCAGCCAGCGTAACATGCTCTCCGGTTATCAGGCCCATCTTCCTTATGCAGGTATTCTGGAGAGCCCAGAGCTCTCCGATAACTCTCAAGTCGACCGCAAGAAGAGTTTGGTTCGTCTGGACTCTGATAACACTGTCCCTGGCCATCGTCCTATTGTAGCCATACCACTCAGCTTGAACAGAAGGAGAATGCCTGAGTGCGCGTGATGCTGTCGAGTGCGTCTCTGGAAAGTTTCACTCGCGTTCATTAATTGGTTTTTTTTCTACGCATACAGCAACGGGAAAACTCTCACAGTAGGACACTCTCCGATGGGACAGTTACTCCTTGGTCATGAGGGCGATGTGCGCGAATTGGTCTCCGACTCTGCTCATGTAGCAATGTGGTGGACTATGATGTCATTTTTATCTGTCATCCCATCTTCTCGCTTTACATCTTCGCAGTCCAGAGCAGCAACGTGCGTGGGACAGAAGATGGACTTTCTCAGTTTTGTCCTAATGGCAGGCATCGATTTCTTGACTTTCGGCTTCATTGAGGCTATGTGTGGGACAGTGCTTCGAATATGTCTGTTGTCATTCACGGCCATAGATATGACTTGACCAATTTTAACCCCCCTGCCGCAGCGAGATTCGACGGCAATATCAGTCCCATTACGACATTTGGAACCTCGCTGGGAATGATGCTCCAGAAAAAATCGACTAGCATTGCCTTGGTATTGCTACAAGAGCCTCTGGTTCAACTATCACCAGTGCAACCAGTTTTTTCGATTGGTGTATGCACTGCAACATCCATAGCCGTATAGAAGGGAGTAGCGCCAACTCGAATGGCTATGAGTCCAAGGTTAAATGGCACATCTCAGCAAAGGCCCATTCACTACCTAGTCAGACCGTCTGGCCAGGTTGACTATACCAGGGATGGTGTCAAGGATATTAATTGAAATTTGGCGCTTGATTTTATATCGCTCAAATTAACGCTCCCTTGCTAGTTCTGTTCTCGATTTCTGGACTTGCCCAGCTACAAGTTTTTGAGAAGCAGTGTCCTTGCCTAGTACTGCATTTGCTGATAATCCCTGCCCCTTTTCTCTCACCAATGTCGTTCCTCAGTCTCCTCCAGAATATGAGTTCAATTTCCCCTCATTCAATACGTTTGGTCACCGCCTACTACGAATCGTTGAGGGTCTTTGCACTGCTCTTGCTTCACCAATGACGGATTACCTGAGCAGTCACAAGCTTACTCTGGTCATTGTTGTCTTCAACCTCATTATAACAATATGTCGATCACCGCAAGGGTAGCGGAGGTAGGGAGGCTGGATGTTGGAGATGTTTTGTACAGCTTTCTTGACTCTTTTGACGGCCCGTTGAATTGAAGTAGAGATAACTTAGACTTGAATGAGAACTCGCAGTTACTCCTCGTGTCAATGCCCAGAACAGACACGAAGTGAATTTTCCATGAGCAACTTCAAATTTCTGCATTTCAGGTTGGCGTGCTTGGCAACTTGAAGACCTGAAAAGGCCTCATGAGGATCTACCAGAGGGAATGAAAGGGGAACTAGCCGTGGCTCTCGGATGGAAATAATCACATATATGCTTTTGTTCCCAGTGTCAACACATGCTGCTGCTCTGAGTCCATATTATATTGGGGAGGAACCGAGTCATTGGCATATAATAGAAAAGGTTTGATTTTGCTGAAGAGCACAGAGCCTGGTATTTCTTCCAATCATTACTCAAAGAACTCAAATATTTTGTTTGGCTTTGTATCCTTCTCCTTTGTCACGTTCACTTGTGTTGGCTGTGGAGATACATTTCGCAAACAACGTGGATATATTACTCAGCTTGCAGGAAAGTTCTTCGTCATTTTCTACAGGAGATTTCAGCTAGTTTCTTAGGATACTGTGGCACCACTATCGAAAGGAACTACTTTGCCCAGTGAAAGTCCATCTGTGCATAAAGTATTGGGAAATATAGCTCTATTTGAAGGAGGATCTCCAGCTCTGTGTCAATGACAATCCCCAACTAATATTGCCTTCGTTGTCTGTGGTACTTTCCCAAAAGCAAGATTACGCATTTTCAGAGGAAATAATCTTAGACGAAGGCGCGTTACTCATGCGGCAGAAAATGGACATACATAACAATAATTGTTTTGCAATATACATCCAACATCGTCTACTGAGACGAACAACACCAGATCTCCTATCCATCATCTTGCCTCTTCATGTATTTCTTCACCAAAGGAGGTAGCTCCTCTACCACCTCGCGAAATATCCGCTTCAGTGTCCACAGTGGACCCTGTATGGCAGAACCTCAAGGTTTCTAATGTCCTTGAATCTATACTTTCATCCAAAGGACAATTTGCCTCGAGTAAATTGAGTATTAGCCGTGACACCTGAGCAACATGTAAATCAGCAGTGATGGTATAAATATAGGTAAAAGTGCTTTTACTTACAATGAAGGGATAAATGAAGTATTGAAAGCTGATAATTGGGGTCAATAAGAGAAAGACTAGTAACAATAACAACATACTATCCAAGGATAGCTGTAATAAGATCAGATCCATTTAGGTCAGAACTGACTTCCATGCATATGAGGACTTTGAAAAGAATGAATTTCAGCCCACTATTTCTATAGTCTAGGCTTACCCAAGAGACTGAATAAATAGGCAATCAGTTACATCAATAATATCTAGTTTTCGACTCACGGTATGAATAACAATGTTCCATCGCGGTAAAACACATACAATAAACGAGTCGAGGTTTTCATGTGAGAAATATGGCTGCGTATTCCGTTACCAAACACCCTTTGTGTTTTATATGTCATGGTAAACCTGATAAAGGTCAAGACGACTTCGATTGCGGTTGCTGTCGCCCTGATAGTGCTTTTTTGTGTGAGAATAAATGTACAAGTCATCAAAGCAAAATATGTTAGAACACATACTCAAAGGCACTATTAAGAATTCTGTATACGTTATCAAGGTGTATTGGATTCTCCCAGCAACTATGGAGAGGGAGTAGCGCTCTGGACACTGATCGGACATATACGCCGACTATCATCACAGACATAGCAGACTGAAAAATACAATCAGTTGGTGGGTTACATATTGTACTGTCTTTAAAGCCTACCAGGACCTCAGCTAATTTCGACCGTCAGTCATCTCTATCAATCAGAAATCAAATTTTATAACACATACCTGCCATCATGAGATATACAATTAATGTCACTGGAATCCAAAGAATAAATAAGTCCATTGGCCCATGTTTCTAGCTCTCTCACCAATTAAATCCTTGTTCCAAATCGCTCGAAGGCGCAAGACCAGTAGAAGTTTCACTACCAATGTATTCAATGTTGTGAAGAAGCTATTGACATCAGCTACTCCAGTCCTCAAGAGCCATGATGAGACTCACTCGTTCACTAGCATATAACCAAATGTACACCTAGCAAAGAGGTAGGTCAGAACAAGCAGCAAATACATCTGACCTATACCACTAAAAAATCCCAGTCAATGAATATATCTAAGCTGAATTAAGAAGAACAACTTACTGATTTCGATGCCCAGGCTTCGTTGTCACCTGATGAAGTTATTATCAATATGCAATAGATTTATGTCAGATAATTTTCTCGTACTATATGAACTTATCCTAGAAATTTGGATTAATTGTCTTATTCAATAAAGTGAGAGAGAGAATCGCACTTACATGATGCCTGCCCAGTTACTTATCAGAACAGAAAAGTAGATAATATGCAATTTTGACCACTCCCTCCTGAGTTTTCAGAGGTTAGTGGTAATACTTGGCCATCAAATAGGAAACATGCTTGTGGAGGTACTGAACCTAGCAGATAAGAGATATATAAAATCATTCCTTACAAATGGAAAGTCGCACCTGTTTAGGAATGTGATAGATAAAATCGTATGCCATCAAAGTAGCAAAAATGGCTTGAAAAGGCTCCGGCCGTTGCTTTGAGAACGGTAGAATGGATAACAGCATACCTTGGCCGTAACGGTGATTTGATAGGATCTTCAGGTCATAAACATAATCTTGTGGTTTTACTCCGTACTGATCAGCCATTTGAGTGGAATAAACACGAGGGAGGTATTTGTACAGAACTCGATGACGATAGTTCAATTATATATCAAGTGGTGTCATTAGACAAAGATTCTATTTGGCTGTGCACAGATAAAAAAACCTGATTAAGGTCAAACATCTGATATTATCAGTCCAGTCTCATGGATCAATACATTGCAGCCGTGATGAAACTTAATCTCAGTTAAAACTGACAAGCCATCCCATCCTCTCAACTTTCACGACGAGTAGTAGGAAATTATGATAATTGAAGGAACTCAGCTATGGCTCACATTATTCTCCAGGATTTTCCATTCAATTGTCAGTCGGTAACAAACAGGTTCTGAAAAGTCTCGAGCCGAAAAGTGTTATTCGAAATCTCGGTTCTATGTCAGTCAGTAGTCATTTGGCGGTGCAATGCTCATCACTATTGTCTCCGAGAAGCAAGATGACTGATGAATCACGTTTTCGATATGCAGTGAAGCCTCCGCTTTTTTACATCCTGATGACACATCCTTGGAGCATCTGTGTACGACTTCGATTTCCATAACACAGCCACCATGACTTTTTCGAATGATTTTTTCTCATCCCTATCAATCAGCAGACAGAGCGCTGTCCTTTTTCATTGATCGGACAGTAACAATTTTCTGCCTTGTCAACAGTTGTCAACATTAAGCTGTGCTTCCAGCCTTAAAGGGGAAGTCAGCGTTTGAACAGAGATCGATCTTCTCACCGGTCTCGACGACGCAACATGGTCTGTCTTCGAGTTTCGCGCAAAGTACTACCCCTCCTCCTTTGAACTCACCGCTGGAGGGCTCTTCGACTTTGTCCTCGTCCACCAAACACAACGCCATCACCATCATCCGCTCCATTCTTGATTCCATTGACTACCTCCACCACAGCATCGTCCTCAAGACGCTTTCCCTCCTTAAGTACGCTTTCCCTCCTTCTTTCTCACCCCCCCTCCCTTCACCTACTCGACATACCACTCCAACGACTCCTACAGTGAGTCCTTCATCCTTTTTACCCACTCTTTGTTCGACTTTCCACAGAGCAAAACCCCTTCATTCTCCCGACGATAAACTCACCTCTCTCACCTGCTCTTTCGGCTACGTAACTCCGAAGTCATCCCGGCCACGGAAAACCTGTGGACATTTGATGTACAGGTATGATCGCTTCCACACGCATACACAAATAAAACACAAGCTCACTGCTCTCTCTATGCACAGTCATCATCACCTACGTTCTCTGTGGCTATATCCCTTTTCGTGCCGACAACCCCACCACCCTCGCCCAGCAAAATGCCGACTTCAAAACCGAAAACCAGAGTCCGCATTGGAACCCTGTTTCTGACCAAGCCAAATCCTTGATTCGACATCTTGCCGCCCTTGATCTACTCCATCATCCCACCAAGAGGTTTTACATGACCCTTGGCTTACCCGCACTACTACCACCACCGACACGTCACCCGATGTTGATCCCTCCCCCACCCTCAGACATAACTGGAGTCCTAGTGTAAACTGGCACAGCGCATTGACTGGTATCAAGGCTGCCAACAGGTTTAGCTACTTTTCTGCTGCTGCTGCTGCTGCAAGTCCATTGAGCACGCAAAGGATGGAATGATCTAGATCCGAGTCCACGCGTCGTCTCTCAAGCATTGTCGAAGGAGGAGGAGAAGGATGGTCTTTGTCAAGGCGACACTATGTCTGGTTCTTTTGAACCTGCTCATCGAAAACCGTCGCTTCCTTGGACAGAGGCAGTTGGAAAAATCTAGATGATTTCCTGATGCTTCTTCATGTAGACTCGAAAATCATATTACACTTAACAAAAAATAAAAGAGAGTAGTTATCGGAGAGTGATTGGAATATAAAAACATAAGGAGTAATGTGTCATGTCATGCTCATACACAATTGTTCTCGAGAACTGAGATGCCCAGCACAGTCTTGTTATGATTTAATCCAAGTTATTGTCTCTTTCTCTCTCTTGACCTTTTGATAGGCATGGACGTACTATCTTTCCAGAATTGCACATGAGGAAATCAACTATTCGGCGGTATAGTTTAACAAAGGCAGGTGTTACGTAAACATACGAGATCAAAATTGAACAGGGGCACTGACAAAGTTCAAACACCCGATCAAGCGTCACTAGGCGCGGAACTATTTTACCCGATCAAAGTCCATCTATCCCTCAAGCTTTCTTTGAAGGAAGAACTCCAGCTCTCTGTGTAAATGACAATTCTCAACTGATATCACTTCATTGTTTGCAAAGTGGACTTCCCAAAAGCAAAATTATGCCAGTCTAGAGGAGACATTCTTAGACAAAGGTGGGTTGACCTCTTTTATTCGAGAAAAAAATACAGATGTTGGAGCTCTTGGTGATGAAGCTGAAGAACAGATGATTGCTGCACAGGAGCAATATTCTCCAAGAATATTTTGTAACTTGAACTCTCCTGTTTGTAACAGAATTTCAAGTTTAAGCAACTCCGGAAGTTATCATGATCATGTCTCGTTCGATCCCTCTGGATGGCTTTTAGCCCATGACTGCTGTTCCACGAAGATGTATGAGAAATAATATCCATGACCCATGAATCATTCATGGTATGTATGTTTGATTCTCAACTATGTGAACATGAACAGTGCATTGTCTCATTTTACTGTCGACTAGAGCAGATTCCTTGAGTCATTTTCATCGAGGAATTATCTCCCTGTTTTATTGGTATCAATAATCTCGCTCAATTCATCACAGCTCGTTAATAACGTGATGGAAAATGAACAGACAAAGGGTTAGTACACAACATACATCCGACATCATCTACATGGTTTGACTATATATCAGCTGGTGTCATTAAACAATATTCTATTCGTTTGCGCAGACCAAAAAATCTGATCAAGATCAAACATCTGATATCCTCAGTCCAGTATCATGGATCAGTACATTGCAGCCGTGATGAAATCTGATCTCAGTTGAGAATAATGAACCGCTCTAGCGTCTCAACCTTCACAATGGTTGGTAGAAAATTCTTGTGACTGAAGGAACTGGGCCGTGGCTCGCATTTTTCTCCAGGCTTTGCCATTCAATTGACAGCTGGTAAAAGACGGGCTTTGCAGTCTCAAACAGAAATACTATTCAAGATATCGATTCTATGTCAATGAATGAACACTTGGTGGTGTAATATTCAAGAAGCAAGATGTCTGGTGAATCACATCTTTGATATCCAGTGAAGCCTCTACTGCTTTTCTTATATCCAGATAGCGCATTTTCAGAATTTTCCTCTTACCCCTTGAAGTGTCTGCCCGCGCACCAAACACCCGTGTTCATCATCCTTCTGTAAATAATAGACAGAGCATTTAGTTTCCTATCTGTCAAGGTGCGTCCATATTCAACTCATCGGGTCATTTCTCACACATTCTCGGCAATTGTTATTTTGATCGGTCATCAATATCAGATTCCAGGCACATTTTTGCTTGTGCAATTCCCAAACTTTGCATCAATGATGACATGTGTCATGGTATCAATAATAGCAGACAAAGCACAGCTTTCAGGCCCATTATTGTCTTAATGTTCAGGTTATTCAGTTCAGACGAGGTACTACAAAGATTGATCTCCGATAAGATGTGCCTGTTACAGGACCAAAAAAGCAAACAAACTAGTTGGATCTCAGAGAAGCAAAGCATAGACACAAGGTCTGTCTGTTGTTCTGAATCAACAAAGGTGCCAACCAAATACAGGAATGTCCATGAAATAAAGAAGCCCAAGACCACATATTTGTGAAAATACCATGTTATCAACCAGAGGTTCTTTATTTGAATCCTGCTTCTCACTCTCCAGTAACTTCTCCCAAATGAAAATTTCAAAAGTGCAAGTATGGTGTGACGAAATTTGCATTTTTTCTACTTTACATGAAGAAGCGCCAGAACACTGGCTAGATTTTTTCCAATTATCTCTATCCAAGGAAGAGACAGTTCTCGATTAGTGGGTTCTTTTGAACCAGGCATGATATTCCCTTGACAAGGTCCTCCTCCTCCTTCAACTTGAGTGACGACACGTGGATTCGGATCCAGATAATTCCATCCACCAATACCTTGCGTGCCCTACCGATTCGCAGCAGCAGAAAAGTAGCCGAACCTATCCTGATACCGGTCAAGGCACGATGCCACTTTGCTCTGGGGCTTCAGTCCTGTCTGAGGGTGGGGAAGAGGTCGACGTGGGATGGTGTGTCAGTGGTGTTGGAGGTGTTGGAGGTAAGCCAAGGGTCGCGTAAAGCTTCCTGAGCGGCAGGATGATGGAATGGGTCGAGGGCGGCAAGACGTCGGATAGAGGACTCGATTTTGGAGTTGGCTTTTTGCTGGGGGAAGGTGGGGGTGTCGTCGGCTCGAAAAGGGGGGTAGCCGCAGAGGAGAATGTAGATGATGATGACTATGCAGAGAGAGAGAAATAAACTTGTGTTTCATTTGTGTATGCGTGTGGAAGCAATTATACCTATCGACCAGATATCTATGGATTTTCCCGTGGCCTGTTTGGGTTACTTAGAATTGACGAGGGAGGTGAGTTGTTCGTCGGGGGAGGCGAGAAGGTTTTCTTGGTAATGAGTAAAGAGTGGGAAATGGACTTACATGCCAAGGTCGACGATGCTGTCGGGGTCATTGGAACGGTAGAGGATTTTCTCGAGTCTGAAGTAGGTGAAAGGAGGGAGGGAGAGAGAGGAAAACAAGGGTGCTTGAAAGGTAGAAATGAGACGGCGTCTCGTCGAGCTCGAGCTGAGCAATCGATGGAGGTTTGAGAGGTGGCTGTGTTATGCAAATCGAAGGTAGGACCGTGGGTATAGACGCTTCAAGGGATGAGCATTATCGGGATGTAAGTAGAGGCTTCACTAGATATCAAAGATGTGATTTATCAGACATCTTGCTTTTCGAAGACAAAGTGATGAACATTACACCGCCAAAGCATTCACTGGTTTATTATCCCAAATAACATTTTCTGAAGCTCGAGACTTTGCTGAACCTGTTTTCTACCAGCTGTCAATTGAATAGCAGAACCTGGATAATAATGTAAGCCACAGCCAAGTTCCTTTAGTTGTCATGACTTTTCACTACCCATCGTGAAAGTTAAGATGCTGGAACGGCTCGTCAGTTTCAACTGAGATCAAGTTTCATCACGGCTGCAATGTCTTATTCATGATCCTGGATTGAGAATATCAGATATTTGATCTTCATCAGACTTTTTTGCTCCGTGCATAGCCGAATAGGATATTTATCTAACACCAGTTGATATATAATCGAACCATTTTCATCGAGTTTTGTACAAAACACCTCCCTACTGCATATCCAAGTGAAATGGCTGATCAGTACGGACTAACACCCGAAGATTACGTTTACTTTTTGAACCTCCTGTCAAATGAACGCTATGGCCAAGGTATGCTGTTTTTCATTCTATCGTTCTCAAAGCAATGGCTGAAGCCTTTTCAAGTCGTTATTGCTACTTCGCTGCTATATGATTTTATTCATCACATTCCTCGACAGGTGAGACTTTCCATTTGAAAATAATCATTCCACATATCTCTTCTCTCCTAGATTCAGCACCTACACAGGCATGTTTCTCATTTAATATAGCCAACTATTGCCACTTACATATGAAATCTCAGGAGGAAGTGGTCAAAATTGCATGTTATCTATTTTTCTGTCCCAATAATGAATTGGATAGGAATCATGTAACTATAATACTTTACTTTATTGAATGAGACAACTGATCCAAATTTCCAGAATACAGTCATATAGTACGAGGAAATCATCTGACATAAATCAAACGCATATTAATAATGATAACAACTTCACCAGGTGGCAATAAAGCCTGGGCATCGAGATCCGTAAGACATTACTCTTGATCCAGCTTTGATATCTTCATTGACTAAGATGTCTTAGTGGTATGCGTCAAATGTACTTGCTGCACACTCTGACCTGCCTTCTTGCTAGGTGTACATTTGGTCTTATACTAGTGACAGAGTGAGTTTCATCATGACCTTTCAGGACTAGAGTAGCTGATGACAATAGATTCATCGCAACTCTGAATTTATTGGTAGTAAAGAGTCTTCTTGTCCTGCGTCTTCGAGCGATTTGGAACAAGGATTTATTTGGTGAGAGCACTAAAAACATGGGCCAATGGACTCCTCATATTGATGTTTTTTTCGATCCTAGTTACACTAATTCTATACTTCATCACGACAGGTATGTTAGAATTTTATCTCTGACAGATATAGACGACTGATAGTCGAAAATTAGCTGAGGTCTTGGTAGGCTTTGAAAACAGTATGATATTTGGCCCACCAACTGATGATACTTTTCAGGCTATGGTATCTATGATGATAGTTGAAATATACATCGAATCAGTTTCCGCAGTCCTAGTCCCTGTCCACGGTTGCCTTCTGAATGGCACACGTCTTCAACATATATACAACAGCGTTGCTAGTGCCTTCAAGTATGTGTTCTGACATATTTTGCTTTGCTGACTTGCACACATAATCTCATACAAAAAAGCATTATCAGGGCGACCACAACCGCAATTGAAGTCGTTTTGACCTTTATCAGGTTTACCATGACATACAAAACACAGGCAGTTGTGGGTGATGGAATATGCAGCCATATTTCTCACATGAAAACCTCGACTCGTTTATTGTATGTGTTTTACCGTGATGGAACCTTATTATTTATACCGTGAGTCGAGAACTAGATATTATTGATTTGACTGATGGCCTATCTATTCAGTCTCTTGGGTAAGCATAGACCATAAAATTAGTGGACTAGAACTCATTCTTTTCAAAGTCCTCTCATGCATGAACGCCGCTCCTGTCCTTAATCTTCCTAATGTTATTTTGGCTATCATAGGCTAGTACGTTGTTATTGTTGGTGGCCTTCCCCTTATTGACCCTAATTTTTAGCACTGACTTCTTCATTTATCCCTTTATTGTAAGCTCAAATCCTTTTTCCTTTTATCTCTATCATCACTG
>Ga0153942_1000695_pt1 | contig 13380 bp, 11 predicted proteins | sample TSNJ026MetaG_FD_104731 | JGI IMG/M metagenome (GOLD analysis project Ga0153942, IMG submission 104731) | Attine ant fungus gardens microbial communities from New Jersey, USA - TSNJ026 MetaG | ecosystem: Host-associated > Fungi > Mycelium > Unclassified | place: USA: New Jersey, Brendan T. Byrne... | reverse complement strand
CGACTTAAAGGAGAACCAAGAATTTGCAGTTGTGCCACTGTTTGTTCTTGGGTTAAATTACGTGAAAGGCGGATTTGTTGTATGTTTTTCCCGAATAATTCATTGTTTAGCAATTTCATTTTTAGAACACTCCAATTTGCTTATATGCATAAGCTGTTATTCTCTTGATTTTATCAAAGTTAAGAGTTATAATTGCTTATAGATATAAGCAAATGGTTAAAAATAAATGAAAGGACTGAAAAAACAATGAGAAAAGATGAGGAATGTAGATATATATATCAGGTCTGTCAGACATTATACAAGGAGGTATCAAAGGCATTGTTACTTTTGGATAAAAAAGACATGGATTACCTTGAAAATACAATTCAAATATTAGAGAAAGCACACTATGAAACAGGAGAAATGCTTATAAGTGGAGTTCATAAAGAATGGGGTAATGATTTAAGTGCTGAGATTTCAGAGCGTTTAAATTTACAATCCATCGGATACTATGTGAAAGAAGGAGGCAACACGAAAGTTATAAATACAGATAGCTTTACTGAAAGAGGTCAAAAAGCAGATATGCAATTAGATAAAGAATTAAACGATATAATAGGGGAAAAGGAAGCAGAAGAAATTTACCCAGTGATAGCTGATTATGTCTCTGCCAAAGAGGAAATTCAATTTTCCCTTGGAATGAAAATAGGAGCAAGGATAGCCTTGCTATTAACGGATGACTTAGAATATGATTTTTGAATTAATAGCATGTTGGCACTCAAGTAAAAGAAAAAGCAAATTCAAATATGTTAGTAGGGGTTCCGGCAAATCGGAACCTCATTTTAAATACGGTTTCAGAGGCACCCTATCGTGTGACAGCAGAAATGATCCGCAGCACCTGTGGCCAGACAGTCAGCCATGGCGGCGTATGGAACCTGATCCAGCAGCTGGGGGAACGGATTTCGGAAGAAGAGAAAGTAACTATAAGTGAAATGAATGCAGGCCAGGCAAAGGGAACCGCGGTCATCCCAGTATTATTTGAGGGAATGGATGGCGTGTGGTTACGAATGCAGGGGAAAGACCACAAACGGATTAAAAAACAGGAGATGAAGGTTTCGGTCATGTATGAGGGATGGGAAAAAGACGGAAAGAAGAACAGCCGCCTCAGCAATAAAAAGGTTCTTTCCGGAATGGAAGGCAGTAAAGAGTTCCATGAAAAAAGAGAAGCCCAGATCCACAGGAACTACAATACAGATGAAATCAGGCAGCGCATTCTGAACGGAGACGGAGGAAGCTGGATAAAAGACCCTTATGACCCTGATGTGATCTACCAGCTGGACCGGTTCCATATTTATCAGGAAATAAAACGTAAGATCAGCAATAAGGAAGCAGAAAAAAGAATCATAGAATTATTTGACTAGAAGAAAATGGAAGAAATGCTGGAATATATTCAGATATATGCGACCAGTGTAGAAAGTAATGATGAGAAGGATAAAACCAGCAGCAAAGCAATGGATCTGTATAATTATCTGAACAATAACAAAGACGGATTGCTGCCATATCAGGATAGAGAAAAAGAGATTCCAGAGGCACCGGAGCATCTGGTGTATAAAGGAATGGGAGTACAGGAAAATCAAAACTGTACGACAATCACATTAAGAATGAAACACCGAAGAATGAGATGGTCGCCGCAAGGAGCGAATAATATGGCAAAGGCTCCAAAGAAAGATGGGAAAGGGAATTCCTATGCCGATAGGTTCAATCATCATATGCCGCTGTTTGATGCAATGCAGACAGCTTCAAGAAAAGCTTTCAAGAGAGCCTTTGGATACTAAGCCCCCAAACCCGCTGGCAGGGTTTATTTAGCGAATAAAAAACAAGGTAAATATCATATCGAAAAATATTTGTTGAATTGCCAACGATTACTTGACACAAACCGTCCATCAGGGTTGTTTCATAAAAAAATAATATGACTGTGTAAAGACCATGTTTATCCAGAGAATTGAGCTCTATACAAATACTCAATTCTCTGGATTTTTCTTTGTTTATAGAGTATAATATACTATGTAGTAGGAGTATATTATATTCATTCAGAAAGGAGAAAATTTGAGCGCAAAAATCTATCCTGACTGGGTCCAGGCACAGAAGACCAGAGGCACCACCATAAAAAAAGTGGGGCAGAATTATTACCTTTATAAGCACACATCGAAGCGGGTCCCCGGAAAGAAATATCCGCAGCTTGTCGATACCTACATAGGTGTCATTACACCAGATGGTATTATCAGGAGCAGGAAAAAGAAACTTACTATTACAGAAGTGGAAGTCAAAGAATATGGATTTTCCAAAGCTGTCCAGGAATTGTGCCCCCAGGACTGGAAGAAGCCACTGGGTGACGACTGGGAAGACATACTTGCGATCATTATGATGAAGTGGTCACCGAACTCTTATATCTCAAAAGAACGCCCGATCCGAAAAGAGGAAGAGTTCCATTGCCAGTTTGCGGCGCAGATGGGATCCTTGAGCAGAAGGATCTATAACGAGCACGGGGTGACCATGGAAGAGCTTCACTGCCTGGATGGCATCTATCTGGTCTATCTGGAAAAAGAGACCGTCGTTTCCAAGATCAGCGAAGACCAGGGAAAGCTGCTCGGAAGGATCCAGGTGGTTCTGGAGGTGTGCTAAAAACACATATAGGACAAAGCCGCTGATCGAATACATGCGGATGGTGCCTGACCCGAGATGCGGGCGGAAGAAATAGCATGACCACGCGGAGATACTGGTCTGCATCGTTATCGGATTCCTGGTCGGGAGGACAAGCCTGCGCCGGAGCCTGATATGGTGTGGAAGGCACCTTAAATGGTTAAGGCGTTACATGGCGCTGGAGAATTTGCGCTTTTTCAGAGAAGTCTTTTTCATATACTGGTATCTAAGGCCGGAATGTCTATAGATATCAGTTTTTTTTACAAAGCTTCATGAAAACTTTTATGATGCTTTTATGAAACAACCCTGTGTTTCTTTGTTTAGATAGTAATAATTATAGAACTATGATAAAATAGTCTTTATTTATAGATAATTATAAAATCTCAGGATGTATTCACAAAGACAAATACATTTGAAGTAATGACGGTTGAAGGGTTCTAAAAATGTGGCAGCAGCTCTGTTTAAAGTTTGGGAGTTTGGATGTGACTATGAGATCAACGTAAAAGTGGAGTTTGGCGATGGGGAGGGTAAAGTTCTCTTAGATAAGATTGCGGAAAGAGCCGAAGCGTACAAGCTGAAAGAAAGAGTTATTTACAAAATGATAAAAGAGTGCATAAAGCGAAATCGGCTTCAAAGTACATACTGTTTATATAGCTGAGGTAAAAAGGTCTTTAGGGTTGCCTATGTATGATACTCCTAATGCGATAATGGAATTGAAACAGCCACGAAAGCATCCGACACTTGAAAAGGTGGTTGCAATAAAGGATGTATTGAAATATTATGGAATTTGCTAAGAGTAAAAGGTATTTATATTGTTAATAAATAAAAAATTGGAGGAGTAGATAGTGATTACTTCAGAAGAAATCAAACGCAGATTATGGGATGGGGCAAACGAACTACGTGGCTCAATGGATGCAAGCCGTTACAAAGATTATATGCTTGGGCTTATGTTCTATAAGTTTTTAAGTGATAAAACCTTAGAAACATTCAAATCAACTGCCGGATTGGGGCAAGTATCAGAAGCTGAGCTAGTTGATGAGTACGCTAAAGCAAGAGCCGATTACGGTGATGAATTGGGTACTATGATTCAGAATGTATTAGGTTATTATGTGACACCTGAATATCTTTATCAAACATGGCTGAAAGATATAAATGCAGGTGATTTTGAGGTCCAAAAAGTAACGGATAGTCTGAATAATTTTGAAAGAACAATCGCCGTAACTGGAGATGTAAATGATTTTATAGGACTGTTTTCAAGTTCTACACTTGATTTGACGGATACGGCACTAGGCAGCAATCTGAATGAACGTAGCAAGAACATCAAAGCACTGATTTTGCTATTTGCTGATTTGAACATGGTAGCCTTGCAAAAAGGTGATGTTCTTGGTGATGCCTATGAATACCTAATTGGACAGTTTGCCATGGAGTCTGGCAAAAAGGCGGGAGAATTCTATACACCAAGACAAGTAAGTGAAGTTATGGCACAAATCGCAGCTAAAACATCAAACGTTAAATCTATATATGACCCTACCGTTGGATCTGGCTCCCTACTTCTTACGGTCAAAAAACATTTGAGTGAAGAAGTTCAAAAAGATTTAAATTACTATGGGCAAGAAAAAAATACAGCAACTTATAACTTAACCCGTATGAACTTGCTGCTTCATGGAGTTCGTCCTGAAAAGATGACGATTAAAAATGGAGATACCCTATTGCAAGACTGGCCAGAAGACCCAGATCGTCCAAATGAAGGTGTATTGTTTGACGCAGTGGTGATGAACCCACCTTATTCTGCCAAGAATTGGAATAAAGCAGGATTGAAGGTGAGCGACCCTCGTTTTGAGGTTGCAGGCGTATTGCCTCCAGATTCAAAGGGTGACTTTGCTTTCCTTTTACATGGGCTTTACCACTTGGGGCAAAACGGAACAATGGCGATTGTATTACCTCATGGTGTTCTCTTCCGTGGATCATCTGAGGGTGAAATTCGCAAAAGATTATTAGAAAAAAATCGTATTGATACGATTATCGGTTTGCCTAGCAATTTGTTTACTAATACAGGTATTCCGGTATGCATTCTTATTTTGAAAAAGAACAGAGCTGTTGGTGCCCCTGTCCTTGTGATTGATGCTTCAAAAAGTTTTATCAAAGTAGGCAAGCAAAATGTACTACAAGAAAAAGACATCGCTAAAATTGTAGATACCTATGTGGAACGTGCTGAAATAAAGGGTTATAGTCATAAGGCTACCAGAGAAGATATCATTGAAAATGAGTACAACATGAATATCCCAAGATACGTTGAAGCAATTGATGAAGAAATTCCCCATGATGTAGGTGGTCATTTATACGGCGGTATTCCACAAGAGAATATCAATAGATTGGAAATATTACAGTCAGTAGTAAAAGATGTGCTAGACAGTGCCCTTTCACCTGTTCGTGATGGCTATTCCGTGCTAACAAAATCGATAAGCGAGTTGACAGATGATGTGCTGAATGACAGTCGTGTGGTTGCAAAATCCGAGGGTATTAAAGCAAAAGCAGAAGGCTTTATCCAGAAATATTGGGATAGGTTACACGAAATTGATAATGTCTTGAATGTGAAGCCTTTGATGGAAGAAATGCTCGTTCACATCAAAAAAATTCTTTCAGAGTTTAATTTTATTGATATTTATGACGGTTATCAGATTGTTGCTGAAATTTGGAAGGATGCTTTAACTCATGATGCAGAGTTGATAGCAGGAAGTGGTTTCTATACGGTAGGACGTACTCGTGAACCGAATATAGTGACAAAAGGTACTGGTGACAAAAAGCGTGAAGAGCAAGATGGCTGGATTGGCGCAATTGTTACCAATGATTTGATTGCAAAGCGTTTATATAGCGATGAGCTTCAAGCGATAGAAGATAAAAAAATACGTGTTGGCGAAATTGAAACAGAACTTACTGAGTGGGTAGAAGCTGCTAAGGTTGAAGACAGTGATGAAAATGCTGCTTTATATGACACTTTAAAGAAAAATGAAGATGATGAACCACAAGATTCATTTGAAAATAAAGCTGTAAAAGCTGAACTGAAAAAAGCAACTAAGGGGACTTTTGCATATGATTTATTGAAAAAAGTAGAGGGTCTAATAGCTGAAAAGTCTACACTAGGTAAAGAAATCAAAGCGGATGAAAAGGAACTCAAAGAAGCGATTTATGAGAGAATCCTTATTCTCACCGATAAAGAGATTGATGCTCTTGTCTTTGAAAAGTGGTTCGGAACTACTGTGACTGATTTGGTGAATTTGGTTGAGATGCCACTTAAAGACGAACTTGCAACGCTAGAAATATTAAGCAAACGCTATGCGAACACTCTATCTGAAATCAATGAAGAGAGTAATAGGCTGGAAAGTGCTTTTGAAGCCTTAATGAGTGAATTGGTGGTGATGTAGATGGCAGAAAATGAGAAATCAATACCCAAAAGACGTTTCAAGGAGTTTCAAGATACGAAGGGTTGGGAACAGCGGAAGCTAGGAGAGTTAATGGAAATTGCATCCGCGTCTCGTGTTCATAAAGATGAATGGACAGAATCAGGCGTACCATTTTTTAGGTCTAGCGATGTGGTTGCAGTGTTTAAAGGTGTTGATAATAATAAGGCGTTTATCTCTTTTGAATTATATGAAGAGTTATCAAAAAAATCTGGATGCGTTCAGATGAATGACCTTTTGGTGACAGGAGGGGGATCGATAGGAATTCCTTATTTAGTAAGGGATAGTGAACCTTTATATTTCAAAGATGCAGATTTGATATGGTTAAAAAATTCCAACAATATTAACAGTAGTTTTTTATATACTTTTTTTACAACTGCGACTTTCAGAGGCTATGTTAATAGTATTACTCATATTGGAACAATTTCACATTATACTATTGAGCAGGTAAAATCTACCCCTATTAAAGTTCCTGAAAAAGAAGAGCAGAGGAAGATCGGAGACTATTTTAGTGACCTTGACAACCTTATCAATCTTAATAAATGCAAATTGGAAAAGACAAAAGCACTTAAAGCTGCTTATTTGTCAGAAATGTTTCCTGCTGAAGGAGAGAGTGTGCCAAAACGCCGATTTGCAGGATTTGCTGACGTATGGGAACAGTGTAAGTTGGAGGGAATATCTTCTTTTATTACAAAAGGTACAACTCCTTTAGATAAAAGTAGCAATGGAAATATAAACTTTATAAAAATTGAGAGTATCAATCCTTCATCGGGAGAAATAACAATTTCAACAAAAATTACCGAACAAGAACACGAAGGATATCTAAAGCGTTCTCAACTACAGGAGAAGGATATTCTGTTTTCGATTGCCGGTACTTTAGGACGTGTAACTGTTATTAATAAAGGGAATTTGCCTGCTAATACTAATCAAGCATTAGCAATTATTAGGTTGATGAAAGGCAATATAAACTATGTGACGACTTTCCTAAAGGGCAAAGTGGTAAGTGATTATATTAAGAAAAATCCAACTGTTGGAGCTCAACCAAATTTGTCGTTGGAGCAGGTTGGAAATTTAGAAATAATGTTGCCAACAAATGAAGAGCAAATCAAAATCGGAAACTTCTTCCAGCAGCTTGACGACACTATCGCTCTTCACCAATGCAAGTTAGAAAAACTACAAAATATAAAAAAAGCATATTTGAATGAGATGTTTATTTAGAAAGGAACGTAAGTCATGAGCAATACACCAAAGAATGCATCAGAGAAAACCTTTCAAGAGAACTTTGTCAGAGAGCTAACACAATACAAATGGGAAGCACCGGATTTCCTTGATGGTAATAAGCAAAAGGTTACAGTAGATGATTTAGTTAAGCACTGGCGGGATGAACTCAATCGTATCAATGCTGATCAGCTTGAAGGTGTTCCGCTTACCGATGGTGAGTTTAAGCAAGTCATGGCAAAGGTCAGCCAAATCAGTAACAGCTATGAAGCCGCTAAGATTCTGGCGATAGAAGAGTCTAAAGGTAAGATTGACGGTATCTATCGAGATGATAATCCGAAACTTACAAGAAAGCAAATCACGCTGACAATTTTTAAAAAAGCAGAAGTTCGTGGTGGTGATTCAAGCTATAAAATTGCCCGTGAAGTAGTAACGCCCATTACAGACCAAAATGGCACGTCTAACCGCTTTGATATTGTCTTGCTGATTAACGGCTTGCCTTTAATTAATATTGAGCAAAAACGTACAGATAAATCGTTGGACGAGGCGTTTGGGCAGTTTATCAGATATTACCGTGATGGTGAGTATAGGAATAATTTCATGGCGTTTTCTCAGATGATGGTTATTACGACCGAGATAGAAACTCGTTATTTCGCCACACCAAAATCAGTAGTCGATTTTAATCCCAGCTTCGTGTTTCATTGGTCAGATAAGGAAAACAAGCAAATCAATAACTGGAGACAAGTGGCAGAGCATTTTCTTATGATTCCTATGGCACATCAAATGGTGGGAGATTACCTCGTTATTGATGAAGCAAAAGAAGAAGAGAATAGACGTCATATGCTTATGCGCCCATATCAAGTCTACGCCCTGCAGTCCATTGAAGGTGCTGCCTTTGGTTGGGATAATGACGAGAAAGTACCACATGGAGGTTTTGTGTGGCACACAACAGGTTCAGGAAAGACGATCACAAGTTTTAAGACGGCGTTATTTCTTTCAACCCGTGCTGGTTTTGATAAGGTGGTATTTTTAGTAGATAGACGTGAGCTTGATAATAGAACAAGTGATAATTTTAAAGCTTATGCTGCATATGAGCCTGTTTCTGTAGATGATACGAAGCATACCTATCATCTGAAAAAACAGCTAAAGTCTGCTAAGACAGGCATTATTGTGACGACAACATTTAAGCTGAATGGACTTGTAAAAGAGTTGGAAGATGCACAGGATAACAGCCTGGCAGACAAGAAAATTGTGTTCATTATTGATGAGGCCCATCGTACAACCATGGGTCAAATGATGGGCTCAATCAAAAAATACTTTAAGAAAAATGGCTTGTTCTACGGCTTTACGGGAACACCACTCTTTGATGAAAATAAAGTCAAAGGTAAAGTCAATGAGAAAAGCGAAGTCATCAACACCACCGAAAAACTATTTGGTCCGAAATTACATCAGTATACAATTGATGAGGCGATTTCTGACGGTAACGTATTAGGTTTTAATGTGGATTTTATTAACACTGGTGAGTTTAGGAGCTACGATGATTTACGAGATGAGCTTATCGATAAAATCAAAGAAGAGAAACCCGATGAAGCAGAGCAAGATATAGAACGCTTAGTATATGGCTGGTCTGAAGCTGAAGTAGAATCTCAGGCAGCAAAGAAAAAAATTCTTATTTACCAGGATGATACGCATATTCCCAGAGTTGTAGAGAGAATTCTTGCTAATTGGGATAAGCAATCACAAGAACGTCAGTTTAATGCTATTCTGACAGTTGCCTATAAAAATCGTGTTATCGCCTATTATGACGAGTTCAGGAAACAACTGCAAGGTAGCGGTACGAGGCTAAATGTGGCGATGACATTTAGTTTTGGCAATGAGAATGATCCGGATAATATTGATTCTGGAATCATCAAGGGTATGTTTAAGAATTACGCAGAGTTTATGGGTATTGAATTTATCGTTGGTGATAAAAAACACGGTGAGGATGCTTATTTTGAAGATGTTGTAGAACGTGCTGCCAGAGGCGGTAGTGGTAGAAATGAAAAAAACATAGACTTGGTGATTGTTGCTGACCAACTTTTAACTGGATATGATTCCAAACGCCTTAATACGCTATATGTTGATCGTTCGCTAGAGCTTCAGGGGCTGATCCAGGCTTATTCACGCACAAATAGGGTGTTTGATAAATCAAAGGAATTTGGTAGTATTGTCAATTTCCAATATCCTAGAATGACAGAGAAAATTGTAAATACCGCTCTGGAATTGTATGGTAGCGGCGGTAAGAGCAGCCCTGCCATTGTTGACCTCTACATAACAGCAGTTAAGAAATTGAAAATTAAAATTGATGAGATGATTCCGACATTGCCAGATCCAACTGCATGGGCGATTTTAAAAAATGATGAAAAAGGAAAAGAAGCGTTTATTCTTGCATTTAAAGATACTGCAGAGCAGTTGAATTTGGTTATGCAGTATTATGAGTTTGAGTGGGACGATAGCGCTTTTGGTATTGATGAACACATTTGGATGCAGTATGTAGGTGCATATAAGAATCTGACGTATAAGCCAGGTGCTCCACTGCCACCTACGATTATCAAACCCCTTGTAGGCAAAACAAAACTGGCGGGAACTCAAGTGATAGATGCAGCACATATTTTAAGTTTGATTGGTTCTAAGGTTGGCAGCAGTGGTGGTATTCAGACTGTTGATGATGAAACCTTGCGTATTATCCATGAGCAGATTCAAGAACTTAGTAATATGGGTGAAGATGAGCAAGCAGTGCTCTTAAAAGAATTTGTGGATACGGAGTTGGTTCCAGGAAATTTACCTAGCAGTCTGAATTTCGATGAGTCATTTGAGGCTTGGAAAAAAGGAAAACAGCAGAGTATTATATATGCTTATGCCCAAGAATGGGGCTTAGAGGAAGAGCTGCTTTGTGATTCGGTAGGATCATACATTGATTCTCAACCGGATGTTGTTCCATATATTGATGAACTGACTAAAAGTGTGGATTTTGATAAGGCAACTAATCAATCAGCAGGCAATAGGTTAAGACACATTATGGCGTTGACTAAGGAATTGCCGACATGGATAGCAGAAACCAGACAAAAATATAGATAATATTGTGAAATTGAATAAGAATATATATCCCAAGGGTGGTTAGAAATGCTTTTAGAATCGATAAATTCAATTTCCCGATATATTGTGACGGTGATAACGACAGACCGGATGATAAAGCATATGTCGATAGCTATTTCTTCAATCAAACAGCATTTAGGCGGCAGAACTAATGCAACAGATGATTTTGGGACATACTTCTAATAAAAATGATAAAAGCAAGTATTATTAAGCTAAAGGCTGGTGATTTATATATGCAATTAGGCTGGATTGATTTTTCAAAGCAGGAAAGTGAAAAAGTATTAGATGTGATGCAGCTCCTTCAGGAACCAGGTGCGGTTGATGAATTGGGGATTGGTAGTATCACGTAATACAGGTTTTTTGAAAAGGATGTATTGGAATCTTTACGGATTGCTCAAACACATGTGGAGACAGTTGTCAAATCATCCATCAAAAAAGATACACGTAAAAATTGAGGTGGCAATGCAGCCTTCCGGCGCAAGTAATTATACACCGAAGTAGAAGACTACTTATCAGAAATTAAGGACTGTAAAAAATACCGCCCACAAGCTGCTGTTATCCACAGTGGATTTAGCGTGCCATGAGAGGTATCTTAGTTATTCCAGTACTTCTATTTTACAAGAATGCTCTTTTGATTTTTTGTCATAACTGATTCCGACAGCCAAAATGCGGCCTGTGTATTTCGGTTTTTCTCCAAGCTTACCCTTAAAGCGGAGGGAGTAATTCTTATCTTTGATTTGTTGGATTGCCTCCTCTGGTGAATGACCGACCTTCAATTCGAGAATGATGCAGTCTGCACCACGGTGTTCAGGATAAAAGATGAAATCTACATATCCTTTCCCCGCCTTATCCTCCCTTTCCACACGGTACCTATCCCGTGCTGCCAGATAAACCAGATTGACCACCGCAGCCAATTCAATCTCACTGTTATATTTAAAGATTGGAGATTCCGTATCATGGGCATACTTTAGAATTTCTGCCATCGTAACGGTGTCACCAGAATGAGTGGCTTTCAGCATTTTCGCAGATGCATTGGCAAGTCGATAAATATAACCAAGCGACTTTTCCTTCTTCATCATTGCAGCGAAGCTGTCCATCAGCTCTTTGTTCGGGATGGATACATGCCCGTCCTCATAAGTCAGCAGCCCGTAGACAACCATTGCGGAATAAATCTCATCTTTGGTATCCAGATTCATTGACGTTGCCGCATATTCCAGAATTTCTGCGGAAATTGCTTCGCCCGAAAACATCATGGTCAGGTCTTCCTGAACATCAGCCACGTTGTCCTTGATATACCCAAAGATGGAATCATAAGTTCCTGAACTTGTCCAGTAATTTGCAAGCTGGTTATCCGACAGTGCATAAACAATGGAGCGGGGGTTGTACAGTCTGTCACCGGCGGCGGTATGATAGCCGTCATACCATACTCTTAGGGAGTCCCTTGAAATCCCCGGTCTTTCTGTCGTTTTCTGATAGGTTTCAAAAAGCCCATCAACTTCATGATCCAGAAAGCCGAAATACTCGCTAAACTTTACTTTTGTTGCCATGTTGTACTCCGCAAACATATTCAATTCAGAACCATCTGAATATTTTGCAATGGGGAGAATACCGGTCATATATGCCAGATCTGCATAACCCTTACTCTTTAATAATGACTTTAGGAATAGCAGATACGCTTCCCGGTCTTTGCCGGTAATAAACGGCATATGGAAAACAGCATCCCATTCGTCTATAACAAAAATGAACGTCTGCTCCGTTTTCTCAAAGATTTCCGAAAGGATGTCCCAAACTGCTTTGCTCGGATCGGTAGCCAGCTTGGGATATGCTTCCATCAAATCATGAATTAACCCATCCTGAATGCGTGTAATATATTGCTGATAAGTGCTGCAGTCTCTGGGCACTTCACTAAAATCAATATAAAGCACATCGTGTTTGTTTAAATGCTTATGGTAAGACCCCGATTTTGCAATCGCCAGGTTGTCAAATATTTTGCTGTCATCTTCCGTTCTGCCGAAAAACGCACCAATCATGTTGGCCATAACTGTCTTGCCAAATCGACGCGGCCTTGTGATACAAAAAAATCTTTTTTCTTTTCCCAATGATGGAATCATCTCATCAATCAAAGCTGTTTTATCAACAAAGTATGTGTCTGTTACGATGGATTTGTATTTTTTATACGGCGAGATACTGTTTAAAAATAATCCCATATCCCACGCACTCCTTCCTGGCAAAAAATTGATGCAACAATACAGTAAACTTGCCTCGTCATATTGAATTGTGCTAATAGGCATTGCACCTGTTATGCATACAGTTTACCATAGAGCTGTCTACTAATCAAGCGAACAAATCTACCTTTTGTTTTGCAGCAGGCTGACAGCTTAACCACTTTGCTTTTCGCTTATATTTATCTAAATATAGCGTTAAATATTTGAGTATAAACATTTGATGCTATATTTTTATGTTTAAATTTGGTACAATAAAGCATGCTTAAAAAATCGGAATTTTATTCAGCAGAATAGGAAACCAGTATTGGGGAGAAAAACCATATGAATATACATCTTCTAGGTCAGGCTGTATTACAATTATTTGGCTTAAAGTATGCAACAGTAAAATACAGAAAGAAAGATATTGATAGTTATGTACCCAAAGTAGAGTATGCATTGCCGTTTGATGGTGAATGGTATGCAGTAAATGGCGGTGTTACAAAAAACACATCTCACTCGTGGGAAGTTCTACCACAACGTTTTGCTTATGATTTTGTTATTGTGGATGAAGAAGGTGAGAGCTATCATGGAGATAAAAAGGATTTGCGCAGCTATTATTGTTATGGGAAAGACATACTTGCCCCTGCGGACGGCGTAGTTGTTTCAATAAAAAATAACTTCCCTGATTG